>Ga0115567_10004804_pt1 | contig 13139 bp, 12 predicted proteins | sample COGITO_mtgs_1204_2_FD_88679 | JGI IMG/M metagenome (GOLD analysis project Ga0115567, IMG submission 88679) | Pelagic marine microbial communities from North Sea - COGITO_mtgs_120412 | ecosystem: Environmental > Aquatic > Marine > Epipelagic | place: Germany:Helgoland, sampling site Kabeltonne...
CTGAATTCCGGCGAATGCTGCTTCCGGGATGTTTTTTTCTTTCCTGATTGTCTTGTCATGGTTCACCTCTGTAGCGTAGTTTACTCGCTTAACAGGGTGTCCATCATTAGTGGGCAGGATCAAAACCGCCATACCCAAAGTTTGTAGACAGCAATAGAGCTGCGTTTAAGACATCGATTTTGTCGCCAAACCCTGGCGACAGCTGAAAACCGCTTATCCCAATCTGACTGCATTGTCATCTCAGCTCCATGGCTCTGAATATCAATCTGTCTACATAGAGTAATGAGGATCAATTTGCGCTGAAGCTGTCGGTAATGGACTGGAATTGAGACTTAATACCGAAATTTATCCGGCGTATCAGGTAGAGAAGACTACTTAAAAAATAGTCGTGTCAGACTGGTGCTCCGGATAAATCACAACTCTTGATAATGTACCTTATCCAGTGCTCCAGATAAGGCGCATGGGCGGCGCAAGTTTGTCGAGGCAGAAGAAGATGAACCCGATGCAGTGAAACGGGTACTGGGCAGTATTGGTCACCTGTATCAAGTGGAAACACAGATCAGGGAATCGCAACTGACCGGCGAGCAGAAGCGGGAGTTCAGACTAATCCACAGCAAATCGGTTGTTGATCAATTGTTTGCCTGGTTTGAACAGCAGCGGCAGCGGCCTGAGTTGTTACCCAGCAGCCCCTTCTCAAAAGCGATAGCCTACATGCAAAGCCGCGAGCATGAACTGCGCGTGTTCCTGGAAGATCCGGCGGTACCGATGGATAATAACCACACAGAGCGCGCTCTGCGGGTTATACCTTTAGGAAGAAAAAACTGGATGTTCTGCTGGACTGAGCTGGGCGCAGAGCATGTGGGGATTATCCAAAGCCTAATTGTGACCTGCAAGATGCAGGGCATCGATCCGGCCACCTACCTGATAGATGTGTTGCAGCGCATTGCTATCCATCCTGCAAAGCAGGTTGAAGAGCTGACGCCGCGGGTCTGGAAAAACCTGTTTGCCCAAAACCCACTGCGATCGGATTTACACCATGAGTATTGAGCTTGACGAATTATCCTACGATGAGCTGCTGGACCTGAATGATCGGGTCATTGAGCGTCTGAAGTTTCTGGAAGCGACCGATACGATTAACGCGATGATGAAACTCAACGTGGGTACAAAAGTGTGCTTCGATTCCAGTAGGCACGGGACGCAGGTTGGCATAATCATCAAGTTCAACCAGAAGACGGTAGCCGTGCTGACAGATGATGGTCGCCGCTGGAAAGTCGCGCCGCAAATGTTGTCTCCAATCGTCCAGGATGCAGCAGGCAATACGAATGTCATTGATCTGAAAAAGAAGAAGTTCGACCCCTCGTAAACCTGCACTTACTGGTTGTCAATTACTGCGCGGAATGAGCGCTTACTCTGAGCCGAAGATCTTACGTCCTCAGCTTAATCCACGGCGTTGAAGACGGGTAGGTCATTACATTAATACCCTCAGTTCCAGGGAGCTTCAAACTCGCACAGAATCGCGGGGGAAAGGTCAGTATTATTTTTGGAACTTGATTTAGCGGTACACGACCCTGTAATTAGTTCTGCGGTGCGACACGAAGTCGCTTTTATGATTGTTTCATCCAATCAAGGAGGTAATGGATAAGAAACCCGTTGTCCCATCAACGGTTCCCTACCCGGCTGTGCGATAGCAGTGATGCTTTGGTGCAAAGCGCCGGGGACAATGTAGCCGAGGTATTCCGAGGTGAGAACCGTGAGGTGATCACCGAATCTGCCAGCCTCGTGGCGGTGACGGCGCTAGGGACGGTGGTATGGTCAGCACATGCGAATCTCTGTAAGCGTCGTAAAAGTTGTGGAGCTAAAGAGGCTGATAAGCTCCGACCAAAACGGTAAGTGGCCAGGAATACCCCCTCACAGATTGGGTATCGTGGGCGTCGCGTCACCGGTGTAAAGGAGAGACCTAACCCACCATCTGTCATAGAAGTGGAACGTGGAAACCCTGTACGGTTCCGTAAGGTAAGTCTCCCGCGAGGGAGTCTGACGACCGTGCAGGCATAGGATGTCGGAAAAAGCGAATGGTCGGCTGTAATTGTCGGCATACGGGTTTTAATGTTACCCGCCCTGAAAGGGGAGCCCACGTCCGACGGGTCCTTAATGGTAAGAGCATTTGAGGAATCGACAGTATGAGGAAAGGCAAATGACGCCCTCGGGCGGTGCATCCTCAGCGACAACTCTCTGGAATTCCATAGACTGGAAAGCCACTGAGAGTCACGTACGCCGACTTCAGATTCGTATTGCCAAGGCAGTCCGGGAAGGACGTTGGGGTAAAGTGAAAACTTTGCAACGGCTCCTCTCCCATAGTCACTCAGCCAAGCTCTTGGCGGTAAGACGAGTGACACAAAATCGTGGACGAAACACCCCGGGTGTGGATGGCACGATCTGGCAGCTACCGAACCAGAAATGGTTAGCTGCGTTGGCCCTGACCAGTCGAGGTTATCGGGCACTACCCCTGAGACGTATCTACATTCCCAAGAAAAACGGGAAGAAACGTCCTCTTGGTCTCCCTGTCATGCATGACCGAGCGATGCAGGCACTTTATCTCATGGTCCTGGAACCGGTGGCAGAAACTCAGGCCGATATCCATTCCTATGGATTCAGGCCGGGGCGGTCCACCGCCGATGCTGTGGAACGGTGCTTTAACGTGCTTTGTCAGAGAACATGCGCCCAGTGGATTCTGGAGGGAGATATCAAGGGTTGCTTTGATAATATCGACCATGGCTGGCTGTATGAGCACATTCCGATGGATCGGAAGGTATTGCGACAATGGCTGGCCTCGGGCTATCTGGAAGGTAAGACACTCTTTCCCACTCAGGCAGGAACGCCCCAAGGCGGCGTCATTTCACCATGTCTGGCTAATATGGCACTCGATGGACTGGAGGATGTGGTAGCGCGCATAACCAAGCCGTCGGACAAAGTTCATGTTATCAGATATGCCGATGATTTTGTGGTCACAGGGGCTTCGCGAGAAGTACTTGAGCACCGTATTAAGCCCGTCATAGAAGCATTCTTGTCAGAAAGAGGCTTGCGCCTATCGGAAGAGAAAACGCTGATAACCACAGTTCACGAAGGCTTTGATTTTCTGGGTTTCAACGTCCGTAAATACGGGCGTAAGTTGTTGATCAAGCCCAGCAAGAGCAGTATCAAGTCTTTTCTGGACGGAATTCGTGAGGAGATCAAGCGTAGCGTTGGTGTACGGACGATTGGGTTGATCCGTCGACTGAATCAGAAAATACGTGGATGGGTGAATTACTACCGCCATGTTGTCGCCAAACAAGCCTTCGGATTTGTTGATCACGTGATATTTTGGGCAGTGTGGAAATGGAGTCGTAGGCGTCACCCCAACAAATCAGCGAATTGGAAGTACAGGAAGTACTTCGCTGGTCACGGGAAGCGCAAATGGAACTTCCATGCGCCCTTTGTGGGCAAGGACGGTGTCTTCAAAGTTCTATCTTTGATTCAGGCATCAGCTACGCCCATTCGCCGACATCGACAATTAATCGCAGCGGCAACTCCGTATGATCCCGCGTTCTTTGAATATTTTGAGAAAAGGTCGCGAAGAGTTGCCATGGTACCGCCGTGGACTACCGGGTCGTTATCAAACGACTTTTTAAGTGCTTGAGCCGTGTGCTGGGAAACCCGCACGCACGGTTCTTAGGAGAGGGAGTGGCAGCAATGCCACTCTCTTATCCGACTAACTGCCAGGGTTAAATGTGGTTCGCCTGTCGGTCTTCGAACTCAATCATAGATTTGTTCAGTGCCAGTCACCAGCCAATTACCTATCGAACAATGGTATGAACTCATCGGTGATCCAACCCTTGCAGATGCCATTCTGGATCGGCTGGTACGCAACGCTTACAAACTAAAACTCAGTTGACGGCACTGGCCAAGAGCGAGGAAAACAAAGCCCCTGCGTCGCTGCGCTCCGACGGGTGGCAACATTCACTGGTATACGCAGTCTCAGGCCAAAAATAAAATACTATTGAAATAATAGCTAATTTGTCAGTAGCTATAGACACGTATTACTTGCGGTTTTATGCTCAATTGTCGTTCTATGAAGAATACGATCGTATCCTTCATAGCCTCCATTTGCTTTATGAAGAACAGAGCGGTTGTCCCACAAAACCACCATCTTCTCTTCCCACTCATGGTCGTATCGAAATTCGCCACGGGTTTGCCATTCCAAAATTTCTCTTAAGAGATCGCACCCCTGCTCTGTAGTCATCCCTTTTATTCCAACAATATAGCCGAAGCAGCCGAAAAGCATTTCTTCGCCACTTTCTGGGTGGCTCATAATCAACGGATGTTCTTGTACAGTGCGTGCATCTTTCGATGTCCGCACCTTGATACTCCTGTTTGACGCTTTATCTCTGTCTCCGTAAACACCCTCGGGAGCATATGCACCACGGGCAGAATGCAACGCGCTCTTGCCCTCGATTCGAGAACGCAGGTGCTTGGGCATAGTCAGTAATGCCTTTTGTTGGTCAATAAAGCTGGTATGGCCTCCTCTAGGTGGTATTACGATACTCCGTAAGCAACTGCCTATTGGTGGTGTTGGTTTAAAGCTCCAATCGCTATGCCATGCTTCTGCGAAGATTGGCCCGCTTTCATCGGCAAGGCGAGTCATGGCCACGATGTGATCGTATCCATCGATTGATTCGATATATGGGTCAAGAGATAAAACGCCAAAGTGGCTAGAAAAGCGCAACAGATCATCGTCAGAAATATCTTGCTCAGGAAAAACTAGAACATGATGTTTGAGCCAATGGCTATGTAAATTGCTAACCTCCTCTGAATCGAGAATTTCAGTTAAATCTATTCCCCTAACCACAGCGCCGCATGCGCCCCCCGTCTGTGTGACTTCAATGTTCATAACTTCTCTTCTGTACAAATTAGTGGTGCGAATTATGAAGCCATCTGAGATGGGTGAACATGACTATGGTTTCTCATTGTTGACATATTTAGCCAATTTCATCAATTTCGCCGATTGGTCTAGTGAATGAGATAGATATTGCTAGACAAAAAGATATTGGGCCACTAAGGATGCTTGAGTATTTTTCTGCGAATAAGGCGAGTTATCAGGCGAAAATTAATGAGCGAATACTTTAACCCCAGATACCCCAGCGTTACCGATTTGAAGCGCCGAGCGAAAAAGCGTATTCCCCGGTTTGCCTTCGACTATATCGAAGGCGGCTGCCATGACGAGATTGGTGTTCAGCGCAACCGTGATGATATTCAGTCGGTACAATTGCGCAGTGAGCTGCTAAAGCCGTTTCAGGGTGCTAGCCTGGATGTTGAGCTGTTTGGCCATACCTATAGCGCCCCATTTGGTATCGCCCCCATAGGATTACAGGGCATTATGTGGCCGAAGACACCAGAAATCCTGGCCCGCGCAGCAGCTGAGATGAACTTACCCTTTTTGCTAAGCACCGTATCTTCCACTAGCCTTGAGCACATTGCAGAATGTTTCAGAAGGCAAAGCCTGGTTTCAACTCTACAACCCTACCGATGCGACAATCCGCGAAGACTTGCTGAACCGCATTAGCGCCGCTCAATACCCGGTGCTAGTGGTTACTGCGGATGTGCCAACCTTTGGTTTTCGGCCCCGGGATATCCGCAATAGACTGGCTATTCCACCCAAAATGTCACCCTCCAATATTAGCAGCAGAGCGCGCTACATACCCGAGCCGATCCAAGGTTGAAAAAGCCGGTAGCTCATAGGAGTCCTTTACCAAAAGCGCGATCACCGCATTGACACTCTCCTTGGTTTGCGTGATGTCAAGAGCGAAGTCTCGTAACCAGTTACCCTCTGATTGCAGCGTGAAGCGTTTAACGCAACAGCGCCGGCGGACCGCAGTTTTTATACGGCGCAAAGATCTGCCGGGTATGGTATCTACAAATGAAGGGCAGACTGGCGAGCGCTCAATGGACTCAGCGATGTGCTCTCGGACAGAGAGTGGAATGTCACCGTATGACGGGAAATAGCCGAGTCGCTGAAAGCACTTGAGATAGACGATGTGTGCTTGTTGTAGATCGGTATCGAGCTGTCGGCTCCGCATACATCGCTGCTCGGCCTCGTTCGGTGAGTAGAGGGATGGAATCTCTGACTGGGTGGAATTGTACTTAAATCGTGGGTACGCTGTTTCATGGATTTCTACCATAATTGTATGCTCCTGGGGAGTGTTTGAGGCAGGGGAGGGTGCCCGGAAGATATCCGCAAGGTCATCTATACAACGAACGCCATCGAGTCTCTCTACAGCGTCATTCGGAAGGCCGTCAAGAAGCGGAAGCTGTTTTCCACTGACGATTCCGCACTTAAGGTGATCTACCTGGCGATTCGGAAGGCGTCGAAAAAGTGGAGCATGCCAATCCGAAACTGGAAACAGAAACTGGCACTGAATAGATTTATGATTGAGTTTGAAGACCGCTTGGCGGACTACATTTAACCTGGGCAGTTACACAGAAAAAAATTACACCCTCGACTAGGCAGGCACGCCGTACAGCCAAAATTACATTGTCCCACAGATTTCGGCTCTCTCCTATCATCCAATTAGCCCTAACGATGCGTGTACCTTGATCAGGCGGGAGCTTGGAGTTCTCAGCTAGTAATCTGGTCCACAAGTTCGATCCAGTGTCGAACCGGAACCTTAGATTCTGTTCCGAGATGCATTTGACAGCCAACATTTGCTGTAACGATCTCGTCAGGATCCTCGATAGTGAGCGCTTTCAGCTTTCGTTCTAACAGTTCGCCGCTGATCTTGGGCTGCAAGATAGAATAGGTACCAGCCGAACCACAGCAAAGATGCTTTTCTTTGGTTGATGCGGTTCTTACCCCCAGACTTGTGAGAATACCTTCAACAATGCCTGGAAGCTGCTGTCCATGGTGTAGTGAACAGGGGCAGTGGATCGCGACTTTCTCTGTCCATTCGACTATCTCTAAAACACTGGTGTCTTCCGAATTAAGCACCTCACTCAGATCGCGAGTAATGCGACTCACTATCTCGGCCTTTTCAGCGTAATTCCTGTCAGCTTTCAGAAGGGTACCGTAGTCTTTCACCATGGTTCCACAGCCTGATGCGGTTATCACAATAGATTCGGCGCCTTGTTCTATCAATGGCCACCACGTATCAATATTACGCCTGGCATGATCTAGCGCTCTTTCTTGCGCAGATAAGTGGTAACTCGCAGCACCGCAACAACCCCCTCCATCTGGTTCTAAAAGGGAAATCCCTAGCCGATCTAAAACTCGCGCTGCCGATACGTTTGTATTTGGGGTTGCAGCCGCTTGTGCGCAACCACCCAACACAAGCATGACTCGATCATTTTGCTTTTCTGGCCAATCTTTCGGCTTCTGCCGCCCAGGAATCTTTTTGCTGAAAAATCGAGGTAGCACGGGTTGGAGAAACTGGCCAATTCTCAATAAGATCCCAAATCTTTGTCGATGCGGGAGCACCCTTAATAGTGCCCAACGTGCGAATCGTCCGATTATAGGCCGCGGCACCTCTTGTTCGATTGCGTGACGACCCAAATCCACGAGTCTCCCGTACTGGACACCCGATGGGCAGGTGGTTTCACACGACCGGCAGGTCAGGCAACGATCCAGATGCCTCATGGTGTTCGCAGTGGCAGTACCTTCCTCCAGGAACTGCTTGATCAAATAGATCCGACCTCGCGGCCCATCGCGTTCGTCGCCAAGTTCCTGGTAAGTCGGGCAAGTCGCTGTACAGAATCCGCAATGAACGCAATTTCGGATAATTTCCTCCGCCTCAGCGGCCCATTCAGCTTCCGCGTACTTTGGATGTAGTTCGGTCTTCATAATATGTGTCGCCGGCTATAGCCAACCGTACAGGCGGCCCGGGTTGAACAGGTGGTCTGGGTCAAATGCTGACTTCAGCCTCTGGTGCAGCTTCCTGCGCGCTTCATCCATCGGGTGAAAGACCTCTTCGCTGCCATCTCCACCCCTGAAAATGCTGATCTCACCGACCCCCGCCTTGAGGTGTGTCACCATATTCTCCAGGCGTCCCGGTGCGTTTATCCACCGCTGCGCCCCACCCCAGTCGAGGATTCCAGGCTCGAACTCCCCGAATTCTGAGGTCGGGCCGACTGATAAGCGCCAAACCTTCCCATCGGAGCCAAAGTGGGGATGACTTTGATCCCGGAGCGCCTTCCAGTAGAGCCCGCCATCGTCCAATTGCGCCGACTCCGGACGGGAACGTAGCACTTCCAAAGTGGCCTTTTTAACCGCACTACCCGCGCCCTGAAACCGAATGTACTGCTTTCCGCTTTCCCAGCAGGCAGCAGTAATTGGAAGCGAAGTACCGCATAGTCCATTGATGTACTTCAACGCGTCCATCGGGTTACAAATTATGCTAACTGTTGTCGACATTGCGTCAGGTCGCGGCATCACTTTCAGAGACACTTCTGAAATGACGCCCAGGCAGCCCATTGCGCCAGCTTGCAGCCTCGAGACATCGTAGCCCGCAACGTTCTTCATTACCTGACCGCCGAAGTTCAGCTCTTGGCCATTGCCGTCGACAATTGTTACGCCCAGTACTGAATCTCGAAGTGAGCCACACCAAGGCCTTCCGGGGCCGGAGAGGTTACAGGCCAGACTCCCCCCTATACTGCCCTTACCATCAAATTTGGGAGGGTCACTGGCAAGCATCTGGCCATTTTCGGACAGGACCTGGTCAATAACATCGATTGATGTCCCGGCTCGAACCGTAATCACCAGTTCTGTCGGGTTGTAACTCACCACCCCGTTATGTTCATCGAGGAAGAACTTCGTTCCGGTGCTACGGCGACCCAGAAATTGCTTACTTCCATGCCCCACAATTTCGAGCTTTCTTCCTTCAGACTTTGCATCTAGAATTTGCTCGACTAGGAGGTGACGAATGTCAGACAATGTATCTTCTCCCTATCAGTAATGTAAACACACCCGCACCAATCAATTTACCGAGCGATACTCTTGGCATTGCTTGAGAAGCGGAATACCCTTACCGGGATTGAGGATGCCCGACGGGTCGAAGCTCTGCTTGATGCAAAGAAATGTCGATATTTCAGCATCGGTAAACTGTATGGGCATCTGGCCAAGCTTTTCCACACCGACACCGTGCTCTCCAGTAATACAGCCACCCACTTCAACACAAAGTTCAAGAATCTTTCCACCGAACTCTTCTGTCTTCTCAAACTCGCCGGGAATATTGGCGTCAAACAGAATAAGCGGGTGTAGATTGCCGTCTCCTGCGTGAAATACATTGGCCACACGCAGTCCGTAGTGCTCAGACATTGACTCCATCTCAGTCAGTACATGTGCCAGCTTTCCCCTGGGAATAGTGCCATCCATGCAATAGTAATCTGGTGAAATACGCCCGACCGCGGGAAATGCTGATTTCCTGCCCTTCCACAGAAGCGCGCGCTCTTCTTCACTCCTCGACACTCGAATTTGAGTCGCTTCGTGCCGCTTGAATATCTCGCCAACACGTTCGGAATACTCACTGACTTCCTCGCTTCCTCCGTCCAATTCACACAAAAGAAGCGCCTTCGCATCCTTTGGATAACCTGCGTGGCAGTAATCTTCAGCAGCAACAATGACGAGCTTGTCCATCATCTCAAGTCCACTGGGAATAATACCCGCGGATATGACAGCACCTACTGCGTTGGCCGCACTTTGAACATCGTTGAAAGCGGCCATCGTTACCTGTGCCCTTTCGGGTATTGGCAGCAATTTCACCGTGATTTCTGTAATGACGCCCAATAAACCCTCTGAGCCATTGATTAGCGCCAGCAAATCGAATCCACAGGAATCCAGGCCGTCGCTTCCCAGGGTGACCAGGGAGCCGTCAGCCGTGATCATTTCCACTTTCAATACATTGTGTACCGTCAGACCGTACTTCAGGCAATGAACACCGCCGGAGTTCTCTGCTACGTTACCTCCTATGGTGCAGGCGATCTGGGAAGAAGGGTCCGGAGCATAGTACAAACCGTACTGTTCAGCCTCTTCGGTAATGCTGATGTTTCGCACCCCGGGCTGAACCCTGGCCACCCTGGCGAGTGGATCGATCTCGAGTATCTCCGTGAACTTCGCCAGAGACAGAACCACACCATCTGAATTCGGCATCGCGCCGGCACAAAGGCCGGTTCCCGCCCCCCTGGCCACCACAGGCACCTTGCGGTCGTGGCAGATTTTGATCACCTTCTGAACTTGATCGACAGTCTCTGGCAGCACCACCAGCATGGGCTGCTCACAGTACATTGACAGCCCATCGCACTCGTAAGGGCGCTGCGTCTCTACATCGCAAATGACATATTCAGGGTCAATGAATTGTCTGAGCAAATTTGCTAGTTCGAACTTCTTGTTAGTGCTCACCGCCTTGCTCCGTACTTACAAAAATTAGAAGGCTTTTCTCGAATCGGACTGGAGGGCCAACTGTAGGTGGTCAATGCCTGCTTCGGCACAAGCCATATCCTGATCGGGTGTTCCGGAACTTATACCTATTCCACCTACGACCTCCCCATCCACAAGCACTGGCAATCCACCACCAACGGTGCTCAGTCTTCCACCAACTTCCGTGTGAATACCAAAAGCCAAGTTGCCTGGCACGCACACCTCATTGTATTCGTGAGTGGCTTTTCGAGCGGCAGCCGCTGTATAGGCTTTATCTAAGGCTATAGTCGTGCTTGTTACCTTGCCACCATTCATTCTCGTAAATGCAATCGGAGTGCCTGACTCATCTACAACTGAGATACACATTGGAACGCCAATGGTCTCAGCATACCGCTTTGCACCTTCGATTAATGTCTCAGCAAGTTCGAGAGAAAGTCTGTTAACAGTCAACATAATGGGTATGTTCCTCAGTATTCTAAGCTTTGCTTCGACTTTTATGTTCACGCCGCCAAGCGTGAAGCACGGGTTCCGTATATCCATTCGGATGCGAGCAACCTTCAAGCACCAGATCACAAGCAGCTTGGAAAGCAGCACTCTTGGTGGAATCAGGCGCCATGTTTACGTAATTCACATCTGCTTCATTTTGCTTATCAACTACCCCGGCCATACGTTCCAAGGATTCCATCACTTGTTCACGGGTACAAATACCGTGTCTCAGCCAATTAGCGACATGTTGGCTGGAAATACGTAACGTGGCGCGGTCTTCCATTAACCCAACATTGTCTATGTCCGGTACTTTTGAACAGCCAACTCCCTGTTCAACCCAACGAACAACATAGCCAAGAATTCCCTGAATATTGTTGTCCAACTCACTACTGACTTGTTCCGGCGTCGGCATGTCTCCGGTCAACAGCGGGGCAGTCAGGATATGCGCTAACGACGCTGGGGATCGGCCCTGGAGTGATTCTTGTACGTCCTTTACCGAAGTTTCGTGATAATGGATTGCGTGGAGTGTCGCCGCAGTAGGTGATGGAACCCAGGCGCAATTTGCACCGGCCTTCGGATGCGCCCCTTTGCTCTCAAGCATCTGCGCCATCTCATCTGGCTTTGGCCACATGCCCTTACCAATCTGAGCCTTACCCACCAACCCACAAGATAGGCCGACGTTCACATTATGATCCTCGTAGGCCAATATCCACGGCTCCGCCTTGATCAGTTCCTTCGGTAACACCGGCCCAGCCTCCATGCTGGTATGAATCTCATCGCCGGTGCGGTCGAGGAAACCTGTATTAATGAACACCAGACGATCCTTCACAGCCCGGATGCATTCCTTCAAATTAACCGTTGTGCGCCGTTCCTCATCCATCAGGCCGACTTTGATCGTATTGTGATCAATGCCCAGCGCGTCTTCCACCGCAGCAAATAGATCATTAGTAAAGGCCACCTCTTTCGGGCCATGCATTTTGGGCTTAACGATATAGATGCTTCCAGTTCGAGAGTTACTGATGGGACCTGTACTTTTCAAATCATGCAGTGAGCAAAGTACTGTCACCATCGCATCCATAATACCCTCGGGTATTTGATTTCCCTCCGAATCCAGTACAGCGTCAGTGGTCATCAGGTGTCCCACATTTCGCACTACCAACAAGCTCCGACCGTGAAGTGTTGTACGACCACCACTGGCGGTAACGTACTTGCGATCGGGATTCAATCGTCGTGTGATTTGCTGGCCATTCTTCTCAAAACTGTCGGTGAGATCGCCCTTCATCAGCCCTAGCCAATTCCGATACACGCCCACCTTGTCCTCAGCGTCTACCGCTGCAACCGAGTCTTCGCAGTCCTGAATGGTGCTCAGAGCAGATTCAAGTACCACATCCTTAATTCCAGACAGGTTCGCAGCGCCCACGGGGTGCGATCTATCGACCTGTACTTCAATATGTAAGCCATTGTTTGCAAAGAGCAATCCTATAGTAGCTCCCTCTTCCCTGTAACCGACAAACTGTTCAGGTTTCGCCAGAGGAACTGTCTTTCCGCCGCTAAGTTTCACCTCAAGGGAAAGCGCGTCTACTGCTCCACCGATTACATATTCGGTAACAGATTCATGGCTGGCGGAGGATAGTGGTATTGCTTCGTCAAGAAACGCCCGTGCCCTCTTGACCACGATCTCCCCTCTTACTGGATTGTAAGTTGAGCCTCGAGTTGCACCGTCAGCCTCCGGAATGACGTCGGTGCCATAGAAAGCGTCAAATAAACTACCCCACCGGGCATTCGCTGCATTTAGTGCAAATCGTGCGTTGCTAACCGGCACAACCAGCTGGGGGCCTGCGATGTGTGCAATCTCGGAATCCACCCCTTGCGTGCAAATGTCAAAGTCGTCACCTGCGGGCACCAGGTAGCCTATTTGCCTGAGAAACGACTCGTATTCTTCCGCCTTATTTCCCGGGGATCCATGAGCCCCATGCCACTCGTCGATTTGCTTCTGAATGTGATCACGCTCGGCGAGCAACCGGCGATTCGCGTCGCTGAACTTTGAGACGATTCCCGACAATCCGTCCCAAAAGGTCTCGGCATTTACTCCCGTACCCGGAATGGTTTCTTCGTTGATGAAGTTAAACAGTGTCTCGTCAACACTCAGTCCGGATACCTGGATTCGTTGAGCCATCGCCCTTTCTCCCTATACGGTGATCAGTTATGTCAG
>Ga0115567_10004806_pt1 | contig 13136 bp, 10 predicted proteins | sample COGITO_mtgs_1204_2_FD_88679 | JGI IMG/M metagenome (GOLD analysis project Ga0115567, IMG submission 88679) | Pelagic marine microbial communities from North Sea - COGITO_mtgs_120412 | ecosystem: Environmental > Aquatic > Marine > Epipelagic | place: Germany:Helgoland, sampling site Kabeltonne...
AGAAAACGATGCTGGTCGACGTTCATTTCGATTCGTAAAAGGTCCCGTATTTGCCCAATTGCTGATGGCTGATGAGATCAACCGTGCCAGCCCGCGCACACAATCCGCACTGTTGCAGGCCATGCAAGAAAAACGTGTATCTGTGGCCGGGACTTATCACGATCTGCCACGCCCATTCCATGTACTTGCAACCCAAAACCCGCTAGAGCAAGAAGGTACGTATCCGTTGCCCGAAGCGCAGCTCGACCGTTTTTTCATGCAGGTAAACGTTGAGTATCCTGATTTGGATGCGGAACGGGATATTTTAATCAAGACGACGGGCAACGACGATGTTGAACCCGGTCGTGTGTTGGATGCCGAAAGCCTGATGGCTGCACAGCGTCTGGTCCGATCAATCCCTGTCGGCGAATCAGTATCTGAAGCTATTTTGACATTGGTTCGTGCAGGACGCCCAGAAACATCAGACTTGGCATCTGTTCAATCAAATGTCTCCTGGGGCCCAGGACCGCGCGCATCTCAGGCTTTGATGTTGGGTGTTCGCGCGCGTGCAGTCATCGAAGGTCGTTTCTCACCGAGTGTCGATGATGTTTTGGCGCTTGCCGCACCAATTCTGCGGCATCGCATGGCGCTTACATTTGCTGCCCGTGCTGAGGGCGTAACCTTGGATGAAGTGATCAACGCCCTTTGTGAGCGGGTCGCTTAAGTTTACCCATGAACGCGTCTCGCACATACACACATCACGACGCAGAAGCACTTGCGGCGGGACTGCCGCCGCTGATGGTGGCAGCAGAGCGTGTTGCAAACACCGTATCTCAAGGTGTGCATGGTCGGCGACGAGTGGGCCAAGGCGAGACATTCTGGCAGTTCCGGCGTTACGCGCCAGGGGATTCCATGCAGCAGATCGATTGGCGCCAATCGGCAAAGAACGATCCCGTATTCATTCGTGAAACGGAATGGGAAGCAGCACAAAGCGTGTGGTTGTGGCGCGATGGCTCGCCGTCCATGGCATATGGTTCAGATGCTGAATCCACCACGAAACGTGATCGTGCCGACTTGTTGTTGATGGCGCTGGCGTCGTTGCTGATCCGGGGTGGAGAGCACGTCGCGCTGCTGGGCACAGGACAGAATCCTGGGGCAGGGCGACATGTACTGACCCGGTTATGGAACGAAATCGAAAGCGGACAAATTGTCGATGCAGGGTTGCCTGGATTTGAAATGCTGCCACGACACGGCCGTTTAGTGATGATCGGCGATTTCCTGTCATCCGAAGATCAAATTCGCATGGCGGTAAACGCCTTTGCACACCACGGTATTCGCGGGCACTTGGTTCACTTGATTGATCCCGCCGAAGAAACCTTCCCATTCGAAGGCCGCGTTCAATTCGAAGGTCCAGAAGACGAAGGCCGGACGATCATCGGGAATAGCAGTGGGATTGCGGATGAATATCGGGCTGTCTTCCAGGCCCATATCGAAAGTGTACAATCAATATCGCGTGCGGCGAGGTGGGGTTACACACGGCATCGAACCGATGCATCCCCCGAAGCGGCACTGATGGCGCTTTACTTGGCACTTAGTGATCAAGGAAGGGGCACGCGTGGTTAGCCTGGGACCACTCGCATTTCTGACACCGTGGGCACTGGCAGCACTCATAGCGTTGCCCGCAATTTGGTGGTTGCTGCGTCTGACTCCGCCAATCCCAAACAAGGTTGTGTTTCCGCCGATCCAACTGCTTTTTGGCTTGATCTCTAAAAATGAAACAGCATCCAAAACACCTTGGTGGTTATTGCTGCTTAGATTGTTGATTGCAGCCCTGATCATCTTTGCGGCAGCACGCCCATTGCTTCATGCAGAAACGGAATTGGGAAGTGATGGCCCAGTCCTGATTGTGATCGACAACGGCTGGGCGGCGGCGGAGCGCTGGGACGTGCGCCGTGATATTGCTGTATCTATTGCTGATCGCGCAGCGCGTGCCGATCGCCAGATTGTTATTCTCCCCACCGCAGCTCCGTCGGACGGCGGGGCGATTGCAGTGCAATCACTGGGTGCCGAAGGTGCGCGCGATGTCTTATCTAAACTGTTGCCGCAGCCGTGGCCAAGTGACCGCGGTGATGCGACAACGGCGCTGACCAAATGGGCTGAAAGCTTCAATGGGTTGGCGGATATCCGATGGCTATCAGACGGCATCGATGATGCGGGCGCGGATGTCCTGGGAGAGCGTTTGAAATCTCTGGGGCGTCTCACAATCTATGGCAGCAACGAACTGCAGACGATGGTTGTGCGGCCACCTGAAATCACGCCCGCCGGATTAGAATTAACGGTTGAACGTGCCCGCGCCGACGCCGTGAATATTCCATTCGAAGTGCGTGGTTTGGATGGCAAAGGCCGGGTGCAAGCGGTTGTGTCTGGGCAGTTTGAACAAGGTGCGCGAACTGTTGATTTGGTATTGGATGCGCCGTCGGAAATTCTAAACCGCATTGATCGCGTGCAGATTGGCAATGCGATGCACGCGGGTGCGGTTGTCTTGTTAGATCAACGCTGGCGACGCCGGGCCGTTGGCATTGTCGATGTCGACGGTGCTGCTGAAGTGCAGCCACTTCTGAGCAAAAGTTATTATATTTCCCGAGCACTAGAAAAAACGGCAGGCGTGACGATCGCATCCTTCAATGATTTGCTGGCGACACCACTATCCGTGTTGATCGCGCCGGATGGGTTCGCGCCAACTGCCAACGAGATTGAACGTTTGCAGTCATGGATTTCAGAAGGGGGTGTTGTTGTACGATTTGCAGGTCCCGCACTGGCCCGACAATCTGCCGAAGGAAATTCATCTGATACACTGCTGCCTGTTGAATTGCGTAGCGGCAATCGCGTTATTGGTGGGGCCATGTCTTGGAGTCAGCCAATGCGCTTGGCGCCGTTCCCAGCGTCATCTCCGTTTGCAGGTTTAAGACCCCCCGTAGATGCACGGGTACGTCGCCAAGTCCTTGCGCAACCAACCCCCGACCTTGCCGAGAAAACCTGGGCAGCGCTCGAAGACGGCACGCCGCTTGTTACAGCCGATAAACGTGGACGTGGTTGGGTCGTATTAATCCATACAGCGCCGACGACGGTTTGGTCTGATTTGCCGATTTCTGGGATATTTGTTGAAATGATGCAGCGATTGAGTGCCCTGGGCCAAGGTGTTGCGATCAAATCTGATGCATCGCCCTTAACACCAGAAATGACCCTGGATGCGTTTGGGCGCCTGGGCGCGCCGCCTGCGGGCGCTCAGCCGATATTGGCATCCGCGATTGATGATCAACGTGTCTCGCAACAAAACCCGCCAGGAATTTACGGCAATGCGGATATTCGCCGTGCCTTTAATTTGACAGCATTGCTGCCGACGTTGGAACCATTGCCCCTTCCGGATGGGGCTGTTGTTGGCAGTTACGAAAAACCGACGGAACGTGAATTGACCGCGTGGCTGTATATGCTGGCCCTTGGATTATTCCTGATCGATATGGTTGTTGGGCTTTGGGTGCGAACCGGCGCGCGCGCAACATCTGCAGTTACCGGTTTATTGATGGTTGGCTTCGTTGCCTCAATGGGGTGGGGCGGACCCGTAAAAGCGGACGAGAAGTTCGCATTGGAAAATAGTATCGAAACGCGCTTGGCCTTCGTCCAAACGGGGGACACACGCATTGATCAGGTGAGTGAACTCGGACTGACGGGCCTGACGGTGATGCTGGCACGCCGCACGGCTGCCGAGTTGGGGGCACCACAAGCGGTTGAATTGGGCCGTGATGAACTTGCATTTTTTCCGATGATTTATTGGCCAGTGACACCTGGACTGGAATTAGATGATGTCGCTCGCCTGGCAGTGGTTGAGTATTTACGAAATGGTGGGACGATCCTGTTCGACACACAGGAACGCGGTGGAACGGCACAGGCATCGGCCATGCGTGAGTTGGCTGCAGATCTGTCGTTGCCGCCCTTGGTTCCCGTATCGTCAGATCATGTTTTAACACGCGCATTTTACTTGTTAGAGGAATTCCCGGGTCGCTTTGCGGGCGGAACCTTGTGGGTTGAACGGGCGGGCGAGCGTGTCAACGATGGTGTGTCACCTGTGATGGCAGGATCCAGTGATTGGGCATCGGCCTGGGCGCTGGATGAAAACTATCGTCCGATCTTTCCCGTTGTGCCGGGCGGCGAACGCCAACGGGAAATGGCATTTCGGTTCGGCATCAACCTGGTCATGCATGTGCTGACCGGAAACTACAAAGCCGATCAAGTTCATATGCCCGCAATTATTAAGCGGTTGGGCCAATGAGTACGGAAATCATTTGGACGCCATCTTTGCCACCTGGCGTCATTGCCGTTTTTGCGGTGATCGGTGCCGCATTGATCGTTGCGCAGGTGCTGCGTGCAGGGATGCGGGGTGTGTTGCCGCGTACAGTCCTGATCGGGGCACTGGTCATCGCGTTGATGGACCCGCGTATTAGTGTCGAAGAGCGCACGCCGGAAGCCGACATCGCCCTCATCGTTGTGGATGAAACAACCAGCCAGGGCGTTGCTGATCGCCCTGATCAAACGCACGCTGCTGTTGATCAACTCACGGAAGATATTGCGAAGCTGGGCGACGTCGAGGTTCGCACGGTTCGTGTTGCGGATGGCGACGAAGATCTCAATGGTGACGGCACGCGCATGATCAATGCGTTAAGCGACGCATTGGCTGATGTGCCACGTTCTCGCTTTGCCGGTGCGGTGCTGGTCACAGATGGTCAGATTCACGATGCTGATTTGATCGATAGTATTCCAGGCCCCATTCATGTCGCATTGTCCGGTAACAAGGATGAAAAAGATCGCCGCGTTGTGGTTTCCGATGCGCCTGGTTATGGGATTGTCGGCAACGATGTGACCGTTCGTTTTAGTATCGAAGATAAAGTTACCGGAAGCGGTTTTAGCACAGACTTGGTTGATGTGAATGTGCGCGTCGATGGTGTCGTAACGGATACGCTGAAACTGGCGACCAACAAAGAACACGAACACACGATTACACTGGACCATGCAGGGGCGACGTTTATCGAACTCGAAGCCGAAGTGGCCGACGGTGAATTATCCCCCGTTAACAATCGTGCGGTCGTTTCAGTCAATGGGGTACGGGACCGGTTGCGGGTCTTGCTGGTATCCGGTCAACCCCATGCGGGTGAGCGCGCATGGCGAAACTTGTTGAAATCCGATCCGTCAGTGGATCTTGTACATTTCACAATTTTGCGCCCCCCCGAGAAAAACGACTTCACACCCCTAAACGAGATTTCGTTAATTGCATTTCCAGTCCGTGAATTGTTCGAAGAAAAAATCGACGAGTTCGATTTGATCGTATTTGACCGTTACATGGTGCGCGACGTGTTACCGCCATCATACTTCCGAAATATTTCCGATTATGTGCGTGACGGTGGGGCATTGCTGCTATCCGTCGGGCCAGAGTTTGCCGGGTTGCGATCATTGTCGCGTACACCGCTTGCAGATGTTTTGCCTGCTGTCCCGAACGGGCGTGTGCTTGAGCAACGCTTCAAGCCGCGCATCAGCGAAATTGGTCATCGCCATCCGGTCACAAGCGGACTGCCGGGCGGTGTCGTACCCGGACGCGATGATTTAGAGCCAACATGGGGATCATGGTTCCGCCAGATCGGTGTCACGACATCCGTGGCGCCCAGTTTGCTTGATGGTGTCGATGGTAGTCCGCTCTTGGTTGCCGAACGTGTCGACGAAGGTCGTGTGGGTCTTGTTGCCAGCGATCAGCTTTGGCTGTGGTCAAGGGGCTTCGAAGGTGGTGGCCCGCAAGCTGAATTGATGAGGCGTGTAGCGCACTGGTTGATGAAAGAGCCTGAACTTGATGAAGAGGGCCTGTCAGCGACAATTGATCGCGGCGAGTTGCGGATTGAACGCAGGAGTTTGGCACCCGGTGGCGGCATGGTCGTTGTCGAAAGCCCAACTGGTGTCCGCGAAACCATACAGTTAAAGCTCGAAGGCCCCGGTCGATCGGTTGCCCGCTTGCCTGCCGATGAAATTGGCCTGTACCGGATTGAGGATGGTTCACATCTGGCCTTGGCACCGTCTGGTGCACTTAACCCGCTCGAACTTGCAGACCTTCGTGCAACGGACGAAGTCGCACAGATCATCACCGCTGCAACGGGGGGCGGATTGAATTGGATTGTTGATGGTGTGCCAGCGATCCGCAGCGTACAGCCCGACCGTCAAACCAGTGGCAGTGGTTGGATTGGCCTGACTCGTAACGGTGCGTATTCCGTCACAGGTGTATCCAGTGTGCCATTGGCACCGTGGTGGTTGGTGATCTTTATTGGCCTCAGCATGGCCGCACTCGCGTGGTGGCGCGAAGGCCGCTAATTTTTAGGTGTTTGCCCAATCATCCCAATACGGATGATCACCAAACCGATCAGATAAAAAATCAACGAATGCCCGAACCCGTGTCGTTAAATGCCGTCGATGCGGATAGACGGCGTAGACAGATATGGGTTCCGGCTCATACTCACTCAGAACCATTTCCAACGAGCCGTCTTTTAACTGATCACAACAGAAAAATGTCGGGCACAAATAAACGCCAAGGCCGTGCATCGCAGCCTTTAAGTGCACCTCGCCGTTGTTTGCGCGATAGCGTCCAGACACGGGGACGGTGATGCGATCGCCATCCTTTTGGAATATCCATTTGTTTGGTTCGGGGACATAGGAGTAAATGAGGACCTCATGCTTTTTGAGGTCACGGGGATGTTCAGGGCGACCGTGTTGATCCCAGTATGCGGGGCTGGCGAGGATAACGCGCCGACAAGGTGCCAATCGTCGGGCGATCAAGCTGGAGTCGGGTAGGGACGCGATCCGGATCGCCATATCGTAACCGTCCTCAACCAGATCGATTTGTCGATCATTGAGATCAAGGTCGATGTGGATTTCAGGATGCAGGGCCATGAAATCTGCGATGGCAGCGCCCAAATGTAATTGCCCAAATGACATGGGCGCATTGAGCCGCAACGTCCCACGAGGTTCATTGTTCAGATTATCAAGTGCGTCGTGGGCTTCTTGGGCTTCATCCAAGATGCGCCGGGCGTGTTCATAAAATGCGCGTCCCTCGTCGGTCATTGATAACTGACGCGTTGTCCGGTTAAGCAGGCGGACATCCAACCTGTCTTCGAGTTTTTGGATTTGAGTGCTGACAGCCGCCTTGGAGCGTCGCAGCGCACGTGCTGCGCCGGAGAAACTCTCCGCCTCAACAACAGCGGCAAAAACGGCAATGCCTTCGAGTGGATCGGTGCTCATGTGTGGCAATCTTATTGTTCATTAATACGAACAATGTATTCATAATTAGTATAATTGTCTAATTCTGAAATTCTCCCTATCTTCATCTCAACGTTGGCAACAGCACACATTTTTGAGGAGCATAACCATGAACAACTTACTCGTACTCGATACTAGCCCCCGCAAAGACGCGGTATCGCGTTCCCTTACCGAAGGCTTCATTTCTGCCTGGGGGGACAAGTTTTCTGACGCGTCCATTGTTCACCGTGATATTGGTGCGAACCCGCCGGAACATATCGATGATGAGCTGATTGATGCCCTGCGTCGCGACCCAGATCACCTCAGCGACCGACAAACGGCAGCGATCGCGGCATCGGATGCGATGATTGCTGAGCTTGCAGCAGCGGACGTTATTGTAGTGGGCGCACCGATGCATAACTTCACGATCTCGGGTGCGCTTCGGACCTGGATCGATCATATTGCGCGCCCCGGTAAAACATTTGGGTATGATCCTGAAACAGGCCCTCATGGATTGCTTGATGACAAACCCGTCTATGTGATTTCGACCCGTGGTGGCAAGTATGGCGATGGTGATCCAGAAGATCCCAATCCGGCCGACTTCCAGTCAGGGTACCTTCGTCATATTTTTGGTTTCATCGGATTAAAAAACTTCAACATCATCGCCGCCAATGGCATGGATATGGGCGGCGACCATCGCGCCAATGGCATCAAAGAAGCAAAAGACAAAATCAACAACGTCATCGCAGCCGCGTAGCTAAACTTCAAATCTAGGATAAGGAGCACGATCATGATTGATGTAAGGAATTTTGACGAGTTGGGCACCTTCGCCAACGATTGGCTGGATGCGCATTATCACTTCAGCTTTGCCGGGTATCATGATCCTCGTCGCATGGGATTAGGCCCGCTTCGGGTCTGGAATGACGATACGATTAAGGCGCAAACAGGATTCGACTCGCACCCGCATCGTGATATGGAAATTATCACCTATGTCCGCAAAGGTGCCATCTCGCACAAGGACAGCATCGGCAACGAAGGTCGGACCGAAGCGGGAGACGTTCAGGTCATGCACGCAGGCACAGGCATCGTACATGCTGAAAAGAACATGGAAGACGAGGACACGACCTTGTTCCAAATTTGGATCACGCCAGATGCCGAAGGGTATGAACCTGGCTGGGAAGCACGACAGTTTCCAAAAGATCCTGTGACGGGCGAATTACCCGCATTGGTATCTGGGCGGGATATTCACCCAGACGCCATGCAGATCCACCAAAACGCTGCCATTCATGGTGGCCGTATGGAGATGGATGGCGAGGTTTCTCATAACCTGGGCGCAGGTCGAGCCGCTTATTTGGTCGTTAGTGAAGGTACCATCGAAGTGAATGGCACGTTCATCGATACACGCGGTGGTGCCGTGATCAAAGACGAGGACACGTTGGTGATCAAAGCCCTTGAGCCGTCAGAGGTTGTACTGGTTGATGTGCCGCTGAACTGATCTCAAAACTAACTTGTCATCCCGGACAAGCGAAGCGCGATCCGGGACCCATAGATACGATATTTGTAGTGGGTCCCGGCGTTCGCCGGGATGACAATGTATAAGGTGAGCGGTTACTTGGCGGCGATGGCCTCAATCTCAACAGTCCAGCTTGGGTCGGCTAACCCCGCAACGACCAGTAAGGTCGATGCAGCGATATGCCCCTCTAGCTTTTCATCACGAACACCGCGGTACAGACCGACTTCGTCTGCTTTCGTGATGTAGGCGACGACTTTGACGATATCGCGCTTGTCCATCCCGCCGTCAGCCAAGATCGCAAATATCTTATCCCAACAGGTTTCCATTTGCGCCTGGGTATCGCCTGCAAGGCTGCCATCGGGAAGCGTGCCGACTTGCCCCGACACATGCATCCATGTGTTCGCGCCCTCGGACTTGATACCGTGCGCATAGTCTGATGATGGTGGGGCTATATTCGTCGGTGTGTGAATGGTGTTCATGGCGGTTCCTAACAGTTCAAAATTACGTATCGGTATATTGCCAAACGGAACGCAGACCGTCACGGTTGCTGTGAATTGAAAAGAGAGACGATGATGCCGAAAATATCGATTGCGTGTTGGGATTATGATCGCGCCATGCCGGTGCTTGATGGAACTGTTCCCGTTGATGGGTTCGACGTCGATCCGGTGATGGAACCCCCGGGGACATTGTTCCCGCTGTCCGTTAGCACCGCCCCCTATGATGTGACGGAACTCTCGTTTGCGAGTTATCTGATCCAGACATCACGCAACGAATGCGCATATATAGGCTTGCCGATTTATCTATCGCGGGCATTTAGGCACGGTGCGATCTATGTGCGAAATGATGCGGGAATCAAAACCCCACGCGATTTAGAGGGTAAGCGTGTCGGCGTGCCGGAATACGCCATGACATTGGCGTTGTGGGTGCGGGGCATCATTTCTGATTCATATGGCGTTGATGTATCCAAGTTACGATATCGGACGGGTGGTTTGAACAAACCCGGCCGTGTCGAACGTTTGAAACTGGATTTGCCGGGCGACTTGGAAGTGCAGGCAATGGGTGAAGATATCTCGTTGAACAGCGCCATTTTGGATGGCGAATTGGATGCGATTATTGCACCTGCGCCACCACAGGCGTTCGTCGATGGCCATCCATTGATTGAACGGCTCATTGGTTCACCGGGACTGGCTGAACAAGAATATTTCAAAGATACAGGTATCTTTCCGATCATGCATATCGTTGGCGTGAAGCGTGAAATTGCCGAGGCACATCCCGATTTATGCCCTGCATTGATGACGGCTTTTGGCCAGGCCCGAACGATCGCGATGGATCGCGTTCGCGCGGTGGCAGAAGCTTCAGCCAACAGAACAATGTCACCTTGGTTCGCGGATAGTTATGAATTGGCGGTTTCGGTAATGGGGCCTGATTTTTGGACATACGGCGTCAAAGGGAATGAGGCCGCGTTGGATGCGATTTGTCGATATGCCGATGAGCAGCATCTATCAGCGCGTCGTTTGAGCATCCCAGAGTTATTTCATTCCAGCGCATACGACTAATTTGAACCACATGGTTTGATCGGCAAATCTTGCCGTGACACACGAATTCTGAGTGCCTGCGTACGTATCCGATCGTGCATCACTCCTATTAAGTTATTGAAATTGTAGAAAAAAACTCTTGGCACACCGATTGCTTATGTAAGGGCGATAAAACGCATATTAACCGACAAAGATCGGTAATGGCATAAGGAACGGGAAAAATGGACGCTTTGAGAATTGGCGCATCAGGAATGATGGCGCAGCAACACAGGGTCGAAGTTGTCGCAAACAACTTGGCCAACATGAATACGACGGGCTATCAACGCCGTCGTACAGAATTTCACGATTTGATCTATCAAAACTCGGCCCGCCCTGACGAGCGCGGCTCTCAGGCAGGTACACAAGTGCCCGGCGGGGTGCAAAGCGGGATGGGTGTCGAATTGATGTCTGTCTACCGTGTTACCGAGCAAGGTAGCTTAAAGGCAACTGATAGTGCCTTTGACGTCGCCATTCAGGGGGAGGGGTATTTTCAAGTCCAGTTACCCAATGGCGAAACAGCCTACACCCGCGATGGAACATTTCAAATTGATGGCGGCGGCACTTTGGTGACGCATGACGGGTTTCCAGTCATCCCAGGAATCCAAATTCCGATCGATGCCCGGGATGTGACCATCAACTCATCTGGTGGTGTATTGGTCGTTCAGGGCGATAACCCGACACCGGTCAATGTGGGTGAATTGCAGATTGCGATCTTCCCGAATGAAGGTGGATTGCGCGCCGAGGGAAATAACCTGTTTACCGAAACAGAAGCATCCGGCGGTGCAGGCTCTGTGTCACCTGGCACAGGTGGTGCTGGGACGATTCTTCAGGGGTTTATTGAAGTATCTAACGTCAATCCCGTCGAAGAGATCGCCGAGATGATACGTGCCCAGCGTGCCTATGACATCAATTCAAAGGTCATCCAAACGGCCGACCAAATGATGGCACCACTAAATAGCTAGCGCCTGCTAATTCCACGGTTTCTCCAAACCAAGAATATGTCCAAGACTTAACCGATGGGTTCTGCCCATCGGTTCTTCTTGTTTTAAGACCAGTCGGTTGGGTTATCGATAAACTTCTTCACGATCACTTTGAGCTGTTTGTGGCGAAGTCTATTGATCGCATCTTTGGCCTCAATCCATTCTCGTTCGCGCTCTTCTTGTTCTTGCCATGTCTCAAGGATGGTTTCGACTTTCATCGCATAGACATCGCATCGGCAAATATTAGACCATTTTTTATAGTGATAACGGCCAATAGGCTGTTGCGCCACGGTGCCTTTGATCCCGGCTTCTTCGAACGCTTCTTTGGCAGCAGAATCTTGAGGGGTCATACTGGGCTCGACAGCGCCCTTTGGGATGATCCAACGGCGGCGACGAATTGACGTGATCATCATGATCTCAATCCTGCCTTCAACCATTCGATATGGTACGACAGATGACTGGCGAAACGGATCCCCTTGTCCCGTATCGCGCCCATCTTTTTTGCTCTGGTCTTGTTGTGCTCGACCCAAGAACAGGATCCTCGTGCTAAATTTATTTAAGACCTCATTATGAGGTGATTAATGATTGGAAATCCAACGTCTAATCATTTCGCTCTCAAAGTCCTCGGCCCTGTTTCGCCATGCGGATGCGTCCGCGCGTGTGGCCTTGTCGTCCATGTTTCGCGCATGGCCTAATTGGTTTCGGCGGGGCAGATCATTCGTGAATATCGCGAATGCCAAACGTCTGCCACTGTTTGGATCGATGTAGCCAGCTAAGCCTTTGATATAGCGCATAGAACCCGTTTTTCCCCAGATTCGAAATGCGGTATCCGGGGCACGAAAACGCCCCCTATATCCTTCTCGCCCACCACCTGGTGGCAGTAATTGATCGAACCGATGCCCGTTAAACCTTTGATTGAGTGCGTAGCGCAACAAATTGGTCATGTACTTGGGGGATATTCGCGATGCAACACTAAGCCCAGAATGATTGACTAAAAACGGAGCGAATCGCGTGTCCTTCATAAGGTTTTGGTCAAGCCACATGGTTAGCCGTTTTGAAGATTGGGATAGTGATGTGGGGGCAAATTGAAGGGCGGATGAGGCCGAAAGCCCGATCACCTCTGACACCATGTTGTTAGAGTACTCCAATCCCACCCGCGTAATTTCATGAAGCGGCAGGCTATGGATATTGGCAATGAGCTTTAATGCGGGGCCGGGCTGATAAGCAATTGGCTCAGGTAAATGTATACCTTCGAATGCGGCGAATTTCCGAAATAGCCGAGCGACGAGAACATCGGGACGATTGATAGGTACATCGGTTACATGGCGGGGTGGAAAGCCATCAACAGAAGGCGTTAGGCCAGTCGCTTCAACTGGAGTCAGGTAGCTTTGTATGTGACCCGAAGCTGTGAGTTCTTGGGTTAGCCTTGCCCGATTGAAATCTACATTTAATCCACTAATCCCCTGATTATACGGGGCCGTTTGTGGCTGATCGGCTTCAATCATAGAAAACGTAGGCAAAGTGCTGTCATAGGCAAAGTTACCGGTGATTTCTCTAACGCCTTGATCGTGTAATCGGGCAGCTAAATCTCTGAGGTCATTCGTGCGGAGTAGAGGATCGCCTGTTCCTCGCAACACCAAATCACCGTTCAGGGTGTCGCCAACAATCGCGCCATTTGTCAGCAACGATGTCTCGAACCGAAAACCCGCGCCCAAAATACTCAAACTCGCAATCATCGTGGGTAATTTTGCCGTCGACGCGGGG
>Ga0115567_10004808_pt1 | contig 13132 bp, 1 predicted proteins | sample COGITO_mtgs_1204_2_FD_88679 | JGI IMG/M metagenome (GOLD analysis project Ga0115567, IMG submission 88679) | Pelagic marine microbial communities from North Sea - COGITO_mtgs_120412 | ecosystem: Environmental > Aquatic > Marine > Epipelagic | place: Germany:Helgoland, sampling site Kabeltonne...
AGGGGGTGGTGAGAAAGAGGCAGCACACCCGTGCGATCGGTGCTGGGGAGCGTGGTATTGCACGCAGAAATGCCGAAGGAACAACTGGCTGGTGCATCAAAGCCAGTGTCTTCAAGGACCTTGGTGTGCGACATGCGGCAAGGACGATCAGAAGGTGTGGTGTAACGGGTGTAATCGCGTGGCGTACTGCAGTCGGGCATGCCGGGGCAAGGATTGTGGCAAACATCAGGCAAGGTGCGACGGTAGATGGGAGGAGAACCCGGAGGAAACACTGGAAGGTGAGGCTGAGACAATCAATGTGCAGGGTGTGCGCGGAGAAGGGTTTGTGGGGCAGACGACGGGAGCACAGGAAGCAAAAGTCCGCGCGTTCCGCCGCCACCCCCCGGGTGCTCGGGAGCCAGAGTCTAGCACATTGCCTGGTGAAGAGGTCGTCGGAGATGCTCAAGGACAACACAGGGACGCACTGATCCAGCTGATTCAAACACGGCGTATTTCTGATGCGTGGAAGGCCATGAGTGATGCCGAAGCGGCGGCACGAACAGCGGAGAGGCTGAAGGTAGATCAGGATGCACTGCAGGAGGCCCTTACGAAACTGAATGGCCCAATGTGGACACCCATTGTGGAGATGGATATACGGCATGACAGGAGGTGGGTACAAACGGAACTACGGCCCTTCTTGAGGACATCGGCGTCACGCCGGATTGACAGGCTACTGGCAGCAGGAGGACAGGAGGGCACACTCAGTGTCGTCATGCATGGCATACCAGCAAGCGACGGGGCACATGCCGTTGACCTTCTCACCAGCGCGGGCCTCCAAGTGATCCAAGATCGGTACTGCCCGCCGACGTTCCAAGTACACACGAAGCGTGAGTCTGCCTGGCGGGTGACCACGCTGAGAGCTAGAGTTGTGATCAATGACGCTCTAAAACATGTCTGGTCAGGTAGACAGAGGGTGGGGGGCGCTGAGGTCATTTGTGAGCGGGTCGTCGAGCAAGTGGAGGAGGAGGAGGAGTGGGCCTACACAGCAGTCCTCAAGCCCCCCCATGCCTACGCCAGTGACCTTCTGCAACAGTGGTGCAGAGCGTGGGGCCTCCTTGGACTCTCAGACCTTGAAATGAGGGAGATGACCATCTGGTCAACTCAAATCTGCATGCCGGAGTGGCGGATCGATGAACTTGTGGTCTGGTCGTCGGGACTGCCGCGCCTTCTGCGCCAAGCCTGGACAGGAACAGGAGCGATGCAGGGGCAAATTCGACTGCGGGGGGAGCGCATCGCTGCCCAGCATCGGAACACGCACCTCTTACGGAATGTGCATGCAATTGGAGGACGCGAGGCCTTCGAAGCACGCTGCCAGAACATTGATCACCACCTCCCGAGTGGGGCCGTGAGACAGCAAGGCACGGTTCGGATCCAGATCGGATTGCCTACTAATCGACACCAAGAGAACAAGGCGGCGCACCTTTGCGAAAATGAAAGCGCCGTCATCAGGGCTGCACCGGCATGGGGACATGCGAGTTGCATAACAGCGACGTGGGAACCAATGATTCCTGGGAGTGATTGGGAAGCGACCAGTTCAGTATGCATCCGGTTCAGCCAGGTCCGACCTCTGGGAGGTGAGGGCAATGCAACCGCAACGCGGAGGCAGGTCCGACAGCGGCTAGTTACTATGTTGAATGAGATCCAAGTAGTGTGTCGCCTGGAGAACAAACCTTTTGAAGACTCAGACGTCTACTATGCGGCGATGACGGACGCGAAGGGCAGAGCAGATGGCCTAATCGCGCTCCAGAAACGGGACAAGAACCTCCTCGAAGATGATGTCTTGGTAGGAGCAGTGTTGGGATTCTACATTGGCAACGAGGTGAGCACGCCAACGCTCTGTCGGCATAAGTGGTGCCCGATCTCGGGTAGAATAGGTGAAACGGCCTGTGGTATCTCCTCTATCACAGCGGCCCACACCTGGGGGGGGCTCATGCGCAGGCAGCTGAGAATGGGAACGCAGCGAGCTGGGGAGCATACGTGGCGGATACGGGACCCCAAGGAAGGCACGGTGCGTCGCATCCTGGCGCTCGTAGGAGGCCGTGGGGATAAGACGGCCCTCTTGTCTCGGCTGCGCACAACTCCTTGGAGCAGGAAAGCGGTGGTCATGGCTAAACTGACACCCACAAAGGAGGGGGTCGATAAGGTGACAGAGGGATTGAGTAACCTGAAGAGGCCACAGGGGGCTTCGAGTGGAGGAGACAACGATAGGCTTGCGCAAGGAGCCGAGGAGCGCTGGTCATGGGTGTCCAAACACTGGGAGCACGAATGGATGCGAAGCCTAACACGCACGGCGAGGGGCGGAGAACGACTGCAACCAGGAGACGGCAGGTCCATGAAAGAATCGTGGCATAGATTAAGCGGAGACTGGGCTGGGGCGAGAGCAGTCACCGGTGATTGGGTGCCACGCACGGGAATGGAATGTGACAGAGCGAGAGGGGAAGCGCAACAGCGGCTGCAAGACGCGATCCAAAACGACACGTTTGAGGACTTCATGCAAGAACTGCGAGAACAAGGCCACGTGGGACTAGCGAACGAGGGGCTTCGGTTATGGAGAGCTGGGCGAGAGCCCACTTCTGGGGCAGACCTAAACGACATGCGCGATCACATGTGCGTGTGGCGGGGTTGGCTGGACTGGGAGGTGCGCATGGTGCGACCGCAGGTGCACGCCAATGTCAGCACATGGAATATGGGCCCATTGGGGTATGAGGCGTCCAAAGAGCAACTCCGCAAAGCGCTCGGTGAAGGGCGAGCAGTACTCATGGTCCAGGAGCTATGCTTCCCACTAGGAGCACACAGACGGGTCAAACGTGAATTGAACGCGCTCCATCCCGACTACTTCTGTATACTGGAAACAGGAAAAGAGAGCCTTACGGACGACTGCTGGGACACCACAGCTCGCGGGTGGAGGAGTCCGTGGCACTCACGAAGACATTTTGCAGTGGCCTCCTTCTTTCACACAGGGGTCTTCAAGTCGGTGCAACGCCTGGAGTGGGACACAGAAGGCAGTTCCAGGAAACTCCGTCACATGACTCGAGGAAGAGTGCTCTGGGTAGACGCTGTCACGCATGGTGACAAGAAACTGCGCACTTTCAATGTCCACCAAGCCACGTCGAATCACTTGGACTTGCAGAGTAGGGTGTGGCAGATCTTGAAGAAGCACATCCTCGACTCCAAGAATCGCATGATGCTACTAGGAGGAGACTTCAATGCCAATGCGGGAGGCGCGAGAGAAGGGTACGCGCGGTCCACCGAACACCGGATGAGTCAGGTGGACAGTTTGCTAGCAGACTTCATCAGGGAAACAGGAGGACGGCGGATCTCCCCGGCGACGGTGTCGTGGAAACGAGATGATGGACGCAAGAGCGCGAGACTAGACCACGTAGTGTGCTGGAACTTGGAGTTACACGAGAGCAGTGCACTAATGGGCAAGGAATGGCAGCTGGTGGGGTCGACCGCTCCGGAGGGAATGCAGGAATTCACACACCAGGAGTTGCAGGAGGTACTAGAACTGAGCGTCCAGGAGGGGCAGGTTGCAGAGCAGGACCCTCTTGGGCGTACACAGGAGCCAACACCTCACCAATTGCAGCGAGAGTTGGAACAGCGCATCTCCCTCTCGCAGGAGGACTGGACGAGGATGCAGTTGGGGAGCGTGACCCCACAGTGTGTGGTGCGGGCAGGGAAATGCTTCTTTCAACCTGTCGTGTATGGAAGGGCAGACTGGATAGGGGCCCCGCAACATGACCACGCTAAGGTAAGCGTATCGATCGCGCGAGATGTGTTGCGGTATGAACGCGGTCAACAAGCGGGTCGGCAGCGGGATCGCCGAAGCCGACCGAAGTTGGACGAGTGGAGACGAATAACACCTGAGCTCAATGAGAACCTGCGGGAACAAGTGCAAGTACGCCGAACGGCAATCCAAGGAGGTCAGGTCAGTACCAGTGATGCGGTGCAACAGACGATGCGGGAGAGAGTACAGCTGGCAGAGAAGCTGCTTGCTCCGACGGTCAAAGTCAGGTCACATCAGCAACGCCGGGAAGCACATCGGAACCATGAGCAGATTGAACTCTTACGAGATATCGCGTGTGCTGAGGCAGCCCTACGGGAGGGGCCACAGGGTGACAGAGTCACAGTGGCTCAGAGACAATGCCTACGCAATGTCGATCTCTCGGCTCTCGGATCGCTGAGCATGCAGGAGGAACTCGAGGTGGTCGGCTCGCCACATTGGACGAGCATGCTGGAAGAAAGAGTCCGGGTCAGCAAGGAAACGCTAAGGGTGCTGACACAACGGCAAGTACACGACAGCCGTAAGGAAATGGACCGGCGGGCACGCCATGCCTTTGAGAACGAACACAAAGGTCCGAGCAAATTCACTGGAAAGCAAGGACGCAGCCATCAGCCCGAGATGTTGCGCTGGGCAGTTCCGGTAGGTCTCCAATGGGTTTCCCGGGGGAGCGCAGAGGAGAGAGCACGAGCAATGGAAAGAGCTCGAGGGCTGCGGCAAAAGCACCCGGGGGCAGTGGTCACTGTCGAGTCAGGAGAGGTATGTGTGGCTGTTGTCCCAATCCAAGGGCAAAGCATGGAGAAGGCGGGACAGAGAGTCAGGGAGGCATGTGCAACGTGGGCGACGAGGTATGTTGAGCGCAATCAACTAACCTTCATCGAGGAAATGCGGCGAGTGATCGAGGTCAGGGAGCTCACGGCGGAGAGCCAGGTGGACCTGCAAGCACTCGCACATGAGACGGCGCGGAAGGTGACACGGGAAGCCTCACAACACGACGGAGAGGCGTCTATAGGCACAGCAGGGCTACGAGGTGAAAACGAACTCCGTTGGTCTTCACATGGGCCACACGCGCGCAGAGATATGGAACTGTGGCTCGAACACCTGACGGCACTTGACTCAGCGCCGACACCGTTCCTTCTTGAGTGGACAGAGTCTGGCCTGAGTATCACCCATCCCTCCACCGAGGATGACACAGAATTAGATGAAATGGCAGCTTCAAACGCAGTAAGGGTGGAGGCCGCTTCGGGGAGGGTGCAGCAGCGATGTGCCGTAACCAGCTCGATGACTCAGGGAAAGCGGCAGGACCCCAGCCAGTCACAAGGACGGGTAGACGGGGAGGTGTTCGGCCCCGCCCTCATCCTGGGTGATGGGCTTCCCGCTGGATCGGAAGATGACTGTGCAGACATGGTGGTTCTGACAGTCAAGGAGCAGGATCTGACACGCATAGATGATCTTATCCAGGAGAGTCAGAAGTGGGATGGGGCGCAGCTCATCAACCGACAAATTATCCTTCACGAAGGTCCATGGCGGGATAACAACATGGCTATTGCGTGGGAATTGTACTTCCAGGCCCAAGGGCTAGCCCCGCATGCGTGGTGCGGCACCGCTGGATGCAAAAAGCGTCAGCCACTAATTATGGTAACTCAGGTGCCAACAGGGAGCGGTGATCAGGAACTCCATGAACAGGCAGAGCATCGGGGGCAAGTCTGTTCGGAGGCACAGCGTCGACAACTAGGGGGGTTCTGTGCTCACTGCTGGAAACGAGTAGGAGTGCGGACAGGACGAGATGATGTGGCTAGCATTGACTTCATGGAGCTTAAGCAAGTCTTCAAGAACTCTAGCAGAATTGATCCAAAGGCACGACTCCGTGGGCCCGTCACGGAGAACGAGTTCCAAAAGTTTGTGGACAACTACCTGAAGAACAACAAAGCGCCGGGCCCTGATGGCGTTACAAATGAGTGTATCAAGACAATGTCGAAAGAGGAGCTCGACATTTTACGAATGTGGGTGAACGAGATCTTAGCGTATGATAAGGCGAAGCCCATGTCAGTCAATGAGATGAACGGCACCATCAGTCTGCTGCACAAGGGGGGAGATACTGATGATCGGCCACGAGACTGGCGCCCGGTGGTCCTCCTAAACTGCACCAATCAATTGGTAATGCACATCCTGAATGCACGCCTCCGCGAGCTTGTCGAAAGAGCGGGCATTCTAGAGCCAGGTCAAGCAGGTGGTCGACAGGGTAGAAGCACCGACATCAACTTGGCCAAGCTAGAATGGGTTACACGGGAAGCTCTGGCACAGGGCAAGACAGTGTACAGAATTGATGTGGACTTCACGAATGCATTCAACGCGATGAGTCAAGCGGCCCTATGGCAAGTCATGGAAGCGTATGGGATTCCCGATGTTGACCTGCTAAAAGGGCTGTATCAGAACTCGACAGTGCGGCTCTCACCTAACGACACCGCGAACGCAACAATTGTATTTGATACAGGTGTTGCACAAGGGAGCGCTCTGTCTCCACTGCTCTTTCTCATCTTCATGAATGCCTTACTAGGTCTCCTGACAGAAACGGGCAAGAAATTGAATATCTCTCATGGCCTGGAGAGCGGCAGGACACAACGACACCGAGGCAAAGGTGCAAACAGGGAAAGAAGAGTGGGCCAGTTCAACTCGATAGGCTTCGTGGATGACCTGTCACTGTTTGCTCAGTCTTGGGGAGGGGCTCAGGCTCTACTTGACACCGTTCAGATGTTCGAGGAATGGAGTGGCCTCCGAGTGAACCAGAAGAAGACATGCGCCATGATCATTGGTCGTACTGATTGTCCAGGGCAAGAGTGCAAGCCACTCTCCTACCAAGGGCATCCGGTCACAATGCTACCGCCAGAGTCACCGGTCCGATACTTGGGATTGTGGGGGACAGCACATGGAGACATGACCGAAACGAAACGGAGAATCCTGGAGAAGACGCGAAACGCTCGAGATATGATTGAACATCACCCCCTCACGCCGGAACAGGCTGTTGAGCTCTTCGTCAGTGTGGGGGTAGGCGCTTTCAGATACTCAGCAGCCCTAGTGCCGTGGACGGGTGCAGAGCTGGGTGAATTGGAGAAGTTATGGGTGCAGGCGTACAAAAGAGCGTGGCTACTCCCGCTATCCACAGCGTCCGACGTCTTTACGCTACCCCAAGAAGTAGGAGGCTTGGGGTATCCTCGACCGCTTGGAATCATGGCCCAAGAGCTATGTCGCCATCTCCAACGGAGCATCAAGCATGACGATGTCGCTAAGCAAATTGCACAATGGGACTTAGACCAAACCTTGGAAAAGTGGGCGTGCGCTTCTCTGTACGATCTGCAGCAGGAGATGGCATTATGGACATGGGATCAGGCCGCGGGGACAAAATGGGCGAGAGCAGCCAAGTGCATGCAACTGTTGGGCATGCAGGTGGGGTGGAGCCCCGAGGAGAAACAACAGGAGGAGACGGAAGGCACGAGCTGGGCGAAAGCTACCCGCGAACTCCGCAAGCTTCGACGCAGAATCGAAGTCATGGGTGGCGACAGGTCTTCGTGGGAGGATGGAGTATGGAACATGCAGAAAGAGCAGTGGAAACTTGTCTGGGATGGAGAAAGAGCCTTCTGGAATGTGGTTCCGAAACTCATAGCGGCGGGGTACGCGAGAGTGGAGGACATGGCTCAAGGCACATGCGAAGGGAGCACCAAGGTGCGAAAAATACCATTACTGACAAGGGTCAATGCGGAAGAAGGTACTCAAACGGTGAGAATCCTTCTGACCCGGGAACTAGCAGGTGTTCAAGAACGAACGCGACATACTATGCAGAGGTGGCTGGACATGGTCGACTGGAGAGCAGCACGTGTGGGCAGCAAACCGGACCAGAAGAAGCAGGGCATCGAATGGTACTTGGAGCGTGGCACCGGACAGGTGCGCAGCAACCACCCAGCGCGCACCTGGGTTGAAGGCCAAGAAAAGCAGGCGACGAGCGGGACGCAAGCCAAGGGAACACTCGACGTCAAGGAATGTTCTGAGATTCTGGAACAGATGATCAAGGCAGAGAGAAGCATGGAGAGCATCGATCAGGAAGAAAGGCAGAAGGCCGTGGCTACAATCAACCCAGGTCGTCACCCAAGCGTGGCCACGAAGAGTATCCTGCGACTAGTCAGAATGGGCAAGGTTGACGCAGCAGAAACGATTGAGCTTATGCAACTCGTCAAAACGTGGCTCCCGCCAGGATGGAGCGCGGAGTGGCAGAAACTCGTAGAGAAGGCAGCTGAGCTACAGCCCGGCGCGCATGATCAAGCGATCTTCGACCTTATTGAAGCAAAGTGCACGGAGTGTCCACACTGCCAGACCCGGTTGATGGCAAGATGTCGGCAGTGCATGATGAGGTGGTGTGCGAGGTGTACCCCAGGGGGAAAGAGATGTGAGGGCTGTGACGACGTGCTTGGAGGAACAACTGATGAAGGGATCCGGAACGAGGCGGAGGAGGCGATTGAATGGACGAAGGCTAAGAACGGGAGCAGGACCGATAGGACGCGAGTGGTGAATGTGCACAATCTAGGAAGGCTGTTTGTCGACAGAGTACTTGACGTGCGCAGAACACCGACGGCGAACCAGGAGGTGGAGAAAGAAGGTGAAGCGCTTCAATTCTTGGCGGAAGTACGGGGATGGCAAGGGATCGAGGCTGCAGAGAGGAAGAAGAGACTGCTAAGAATGAGTGATGTGAGTTTGAGCATTGAACTGGGGTGGGCAGCAGGGACCGACATCTTTCTCATCCCGAAGGAACATTATCCTCGTAATGTTCCAGAAGATGATGACCCGGGGTGGTGGTACCTTGTCAAGGAAATAACGCAGTGCAAACTATGTGTGACATGCTGCCGACGAAAGCTCAGGCCGGAGTTCACACCAGACGAGTGGGGGAAACGGTGTCCTGCCCAGTGCAATCAGTGCAAGGGCGAAGGCCAGAATCTAACCAATCAAGGAACAGGCAGAAGGGGGAAGAAACGGGCCCGAGGCAGCAGCCAAAAGGTGCGTGACGAATATCAGCAGTGTGTAGTTGTGCAGCATGTGGAAAAGGCTGATGAGGAGGGGTTGATGGCAAGCAGACGGTCGAAGAGAATGAGGAGGCAGGAACGCGAGAACCTGGCAGACCGGGACGACTCTGCATCGGAAGCGGATGTGCAAGATGATGAGTGGGAACGGTACAGCATACAGACGAGTGCCCTGATGACGCCAGCGCACCCCAAGTATGTGGGACGGGGGGACGACACCAGTGGCGGGGAGGTACTCTACACAATGCAAGAAGTGCGCGACCTACTTCAAGGTCAGTTGGGAGAGACCCGAACCTGGCTCACCACGGGCCAGATGGGGTGGTCGCTCTCCTCTGAGCGCAACGAAATCCGAAATGCTCGAGACGAGATGGAAGGCAAACCAACTGCAAGAGGCTTAGCACCAGCAATCTCGACATACATCAGGGAAATGAATGAAGAGGTTGTCAGCTTAGCGGATCAAGACAAGCAGGAAGTGATTATGGAGGCGCAGCTTCTTGACCAAGCCTGGGGTATGTGGGATAGTGAGGAGGCATCAGGGGGGGAGGACCAGAGCCAAGCTCCGCAGATGCTGGAAGATCATGACGACATTAGAAGTCAGGTGAAAGCTGCCATCGACCAGCACCACAGAGAGTGGGAGCCCCCGTCGCACCCACTAGTGCAAAACGACCCGCAGCTACTCCCGGATGGCGGGCTCACACCACAGATAGGAGGTGATTTCTTTCTCGATGAAAAGATTCCAAGGAACGCCAAGGGGCAAGGATATGTCGCAGTGACAGATACCTCCCTGCTGTGGAAAGAATCTACCACGGCGGATGTGTTTACGTATCAAGGCCTAACGTCGTGCATGGAGCCGGACCAAACATGGACGATTATGGGGAGTATGTGGCATCTACTGTGTAAAAAAGCCGAGCGCTCGGATGGGGACCTCAGAGCCTTTGTTCGAAATGAAGTCGCCTATCAAGACGGAATTGAAGCAGCAGGTTATAGATCACCATCGTGGCGCGTTTTGCGAGCCTTGCAGGGGATACAAGCAGCGACTCAACTACAAGGCGAGTCGGCAGTATCGGCACCTCCCTTCTTTCGAAGCGCTGGTCGCGGACAAACGGTGTTTTGGGGACAGCCAATGGGGCCAACGGTCTTCTTATGGGAGTCACTGGACGAAGAGGGACGGAAGGCATGTGATGAGGTGGTGCGAACAAGGACGGACTGGGTGGTGTGGAGTCGCACACGACCATTATCGAGCGAAGAACACACAGGAGAGCATGCAGCCATTGGAAAAGCTGTATTTAAGGGAAGGGCCCGACTAGCTCAGAACAACGATCGGGTTGAGGGTGAGGATGAGCTATCGGATGAGGAGATGGAGGAAACGCAATCTGATGGTAAAACACGGAATAGCAAGGCGTGCAGGCAAAGGGGATGGTGGAAAACAGGCAATGTCGCCGCGTGCATATGCTCAGCGGGGATGACGGCTTGGGTGCACAAGGAGTGCACGACCCTCGACCAAACGTCCATCGTGAATCTGCACCAAGCGTGGGACTGCACGGAAGAGAAAGATGAGTGCGAGGTAAGATTGACAGGACCAGAACGAGACTATTGGCTAGGCTCAGAAGCGGGCAGAGTTGGGAGCTACGAGTTCCAAGGGGCTGTATTCGGGATCGACGGTTCCAATCATGAGGGGCACATGGGATCCGGGTGCTGCAGGATGGGAGCACCAGAAGCGGACAAGCAGGCGAGAGTGGGCAGAGAGGAAGAGGGCACGAGTTCGAATCGTCCAGAGTTGGGTGGCGTGGTGCTGGCTCTCAGGCAGGCAGAACTCAGCGAAGACGTGCTCATCTTGTGTGACAATGAATCAGTGCTAAAAACAATCAAGAAGTGGATAGGGCAGGGAGGACGCGCAACACTGGCTAATGCGCCAGATGCTGATATCCTGCGTGAGATTGTGGAATTACTGCGAACGAGAATCGAGACGGGACGAGCCACGTTTTTTGTTAAAGTCAAATCACACCGGGGGGAGCCACTAAACGAGAGGGCAGACACCTTAGCGGAGAAGGGCAGGGCGAAGCCAGATGAGGAAAAGCAGTGGGATGTTAGAACAGATCGAATTACCTACACGATCAAGCGACAAGGAACTTCAACAACGTCAGTGTGGACAGATAGTGTGCGGAATGCATTCAGGAAACAAGCTGGGATGGCGAAGGCACAGGACATGTACACGCAAGCTGCGAGGAACTGGTCCCGGCGGGTATGCTACCCCCGGAATCAGCGGTGGATGCAAACGACCAAAGCAGGACGAACGGCTGCAAAGGAAGGAAATTTTAAGGACGAGCAGACATGGGGGAGGCAATGTTTTGAGGACTTAGAATGGAGAGATCTGGGAGAGCCTGCTACAACCACATGGAGCACAGATTTTCTGATGCGGAATGACGTGAGCCGTGAGGAGCTTGGCAAGTGGCTCAGAAACCGCGCAATCCCTTGGAAAAGAAGAAGGCGACTCATACAGGTGGTCACAGACACGTTCCCGTGTGGGCAATGGCTACACAAGATTGGACGTAAGACAACAGCTGGATGCGAGTTGTGCCAACGATTTCAGGAGATGACAGGAGAGCACGGTCAGGGGAACACGCCAGCAGAAAGCATTGGGCACATCCAAAGTGCGGGGTGTCTAGCTCAGCGTGAATCGGTAACGGCAGCACACAACAAGTGCATCAAAGGCCTAATGAGTGATATTCAGGAAGCCGGCAAGAAAAAGAGCAGCCTCAAGCTTTTAACACCGGAATCGGAGCACACGATAAGCACGTTATGGGAGCAGGATGGCTGCGACAAGATCTGCTCGAAAGAGGAGCTCTGGCAGGCATCACAGGCATTCGAGATGGCCATTCCAATGAAGGAAGGTGACGAAGAGGTATCGGCAACGGAGTCACAGTATGAGGAACGGTTTTGGAGACGAAGGCTGGATGGAATAGCTCTTGATACTGTCAACAAGAAATGCTATCTCATCGAGTTTAAAAGAACGAGAGATCGGAGACACTCGTATGAAGCACGAGCGATGGACGTGGCTCGCAAACAATACGAGAGCCTTATGGGGGGCCTTCGGGCGATCGGGAAGCAGGAAGGATGGGAGATAGATCAACTGGTGTTCGTAGGAGGAACGTGCGGATCAGTAAAGGTGGAGTCTTTCAACATGAATCTCAAACTACTGGAGGTACCAGAAGGCAGGTGGGATCGCCTACGGCAGCGAATGGCAAGAAGACTTTTGGAAGCACAGGACACGGTGTTAAGGGCGTATTTTGCACAGAAGTACGGACAAATAACAGTGTGTGGGGACGAAGGGAGTCGCGCTGCCAAACCGAGAGGTCTGGCGCATCTAGGATTGGAGGTGTACGCGTAAGTGAGTAGAGAAGGTGGGAGCAAACGACCGCCTGCGAATGATCGGGAAGGTGGAGGCGAGCTCTCATATTGAGGATCAAGGCCAAGACGCAAGGTCACCCAAGGAGTATCCAGGTGATTAGGCGACCCTAGCCTAGCCGCAGCGGAGGCAACGTCGTGCGAGCGCATACGCGGGAAAATAATGCAGCAAGGGGACAGGTGGTGGCAGGAAAGAACGACGAGAAGGTGAGAAGGCGGAAGAGAAAAAAGGCGGTCGAGGTTTCAGGTGGAGGAGCAGGAGCTGATGGCAGCCAGAGGCGGAAGCGGAAGGTAGTTAGGTTGTGAGGTGAGAAGCCATATGTATATATAAGTTGTCGATGTAGTCTAGGGGGAGCATGCAGGCTGGACCAGAGGTAAACAGGATCAGCCTGCACCCGGCCTCGGTACACACACTGGGGCCAACGGGCATGTAGTGGAGAGTAACACTGCATGCCAAACCCCGCTTGGGAGGAAACCAAGCAGGGTGGGGAGGGTGGGTGGTGAGCATGTAATGCATGCCGACACCACGAGGAGGGGGCTAACATAGAGCCCGGGGACGACTGAGAGGAGCCACATGTTCTTTCTCTTTCACATGTGTGAATGCACTCGCGAGTGTAGTGGTTACTGAATGAGTACCAATAAACAATCATCATCATCAAGTCGTGCAGACGCGACCGGATCCCAAACGATTGTCTGCCGCACCTCTTTGCTACGACGAGGGTGCATTTCTGTCATCACCCACGCCTTTCCTAGTAAATTACTACACTAAAAATAGGAGGGTTCCCCATTTGGCACATTTTTTAAAGCTGAGGGTCCCTAAATGGCTTTTTTCCTCATACCC
>Ga0115567_10004809_pt1 | contig 13131 bp, 11 predicted proteins | sample COGITO_mtgs_1204_2_FD_88679 | JGI IMG/M metagenome (GOLD analysis project Ga0115567, IMG submission 88679) | Pelagic marine microbial communities from North Sea - COGITO_mtgs_120412 | ecosystem: Environmental > Aquatic > Marine > Epipelagic | place: Germany:Helgoland, sampling site Kabeltonne...
GAGCCTCCGTCGAGCGACGCCGCGGACTTCGACACGACGCGCGAGCGCGGCGTGCTCGTCGAGGAGGGCCTCGACGCGGCGTCGTCCGCGGGCGGGGGCGATGTCGACGCCCCATCATCCTCGGACGGTAGAGACCCGACGGGTCTGGAGGCGACCGTGCGGCGGATCGCGGGCGCGCCGGACGACCCGGCCGTCGCGGAGTACGTCGCCTTGGGCCACACGCGGGACGCGGTCGCCTTGGGACTTGCGATGTGGGGCAGCGACAAGAGGGATCGGGTGGTGGAGTTCTGCGGGGGTTTCGTGCAGATGGCGGGCATGGGGTTCGCCCCCGAGCACGTCGCGGGGGCGCTGGCGAGCAACGACAACGACGTGGAGAAGGCGATCGCGGCGTGTCTCTCGGAGTCCAGATCCCTGCCGCCCGGGAGACAATAGGGCCGCGCGCCAATAGCCGTAAGATACCGTTTCGTCTCACACCAGTCGCGTCACACCCGTCCTGAAAAAACTCGAGTGATGAGCAGCAGTCGCTTTCGCCTCTCGGACGACACGACGCTCACTTTCACGCGCGCCATGGTCAAGTTCGAGCAGTCCGAGGAGGAGGCGGAGAACCCGCCCGACTACCGGGGCATGCGGGCGCTCCAGCAACAGTATCAGTGGTCGCACGAGTGCCTCGACGCGGGCGGCGACGCGTACATGCAGGGCAAGTACAGGCACGCCGTCAACCTCTTCGTCGCGGCGTATCGCCAGAGCGGCGGGTCCTCCGGCGAGTTCTCGTTCCGATACTACTGCGTCGTCATGGTCACCAACGCCCTGACCCACGCCGGCCTCGACGCCGGCGAACGGGATATCAAGTTCCTGAAGGATATCATGAACGATGAGAAAGAGGAGCACGCGTCGCGAGTGCGCGCCGCCGTCGTCCTCGGTACGTTGCCGTCCCCTCACTAACCTCACGAAAACGCTCCCACGTCGTCTCACTGCTCACCCTCGCCCCCACGTCCATCCCCTTCCCTCCTCCCCAGGCGTACTCGCCACGAACATCACCGACGCCATCACCCACCACCGCCGCGCGCTCCAGATCTCCGTCACCATGTCCAAGGAACACCGCGACGCCCGCGTCGTCGGCCCAGACCCGAAAGACACGACGAGCTTCACGAAAGACACCAAACTCCTATCCCCAAAGCAGGGTGACGGTGAGCTTCTTTTTATTTCCGTATTGGCAATTAGACTGACGACGCCGTGTTTTGTTCACAGTCGTCGACGCGCTCGCCTTGGAGGCGAAGTCGCACCTCGAGTCCATCGTCGGTGAGGGCGCCAAGGAACTGACGGTGCCGGTCCCGTTCCTCCCGCCGCCGGCACCCGCGTCCATCGTCGACGCGCCGGGTCCCGCCCCCGAGGACAGGCCCAAGGCGCCGGGGTCCGAGGAAGAGGTCAAACAGATGGCCAAGCAGGACAAAAAGCGCAAAGAACTCGAGGACGCGCAGCGGGAAGCCATGCGACGGGAGAATTCGCTGCTGAGGGGGAGGCACGCCATGGGGATGGAAAACCCGACGATGGATCGCCTGTTCGTCGCCGCGCCCGACCTCGGAATCGAACAGACCAAGATCGACTCCATGCTCAAGGTGAGACGCCCGCGTTACTTTTTTTTGCCAAAAGAATTTCCAAAACTGACGCCGACTGACGCGACCCGACCCCTGAGTGTTAATAAGCGCCTTCCCTTCCATACTCAAATACCCAATTACCACCCAAACACTGACCATTCACCACCATCCCTCCCTCGTTCGACAGACCCTCGGCGTGCAGTGCTTCATGTGCGGCGAGTGCGCGCTCCCCAACGAACCTCACGAGTTCTGCTCCAAGTGCAACCTCGCGTGCTACTGCAGCGTCGACTGCCAGAAGAGGCACTGGAAGTGGCGGCACAAGCGCGAGTGCCGGCCCAAGGACAGCTTCGCACTCGGCGACTACGCGTGCCTCGGTAAGTATCTTTCAATTAGAAGACCTTCGTATCATTCACACGGGCAATTAAACTGACTTTGTGTTTCGTTTTGTGAACAGACGCGTCCAAGTGCGTGGACCCGGAGGAGTATCGACAACTCGCGGAGCACTGCGGGGTCAAGCACAGCATCTGGCTCATCGTCGGTGTCCTCGCCTCGTACGACGACGGCGCGACCGTGAGGGTCACGATGGACGGGCGGGACTCCACGAGCAAGGTGTTCGGGCGGCATACGCTGTGCCGGCTGCCTCCGACTGCCCCGGAGTTTAACCCGCAGAAGATGCCACTCGCGCCCAAGTGATTCCGGGACATCCATCGAAGCGCCGGACGACGCGGATGCGATTTTGTCATTCCTGCAGCTCAACTTCAGAGCGTTGATTCCGCGCAACACTCATCCCCTCGCTCGCTCAGCACATCACACATGCACCGTATGTGTGATGTGGGGAGTGGATACATCACTCCGAGCACACCGCGAGGGATAAGTGTTGCGCCCCAGTACACAAGTCGAGCTTCCAACACACAATCACATCCGCGGGTCCCCACGGCGCGACTTAGCTCATCTATCGAGTAAACAACCGGGGAGCCATGTCCGATGTGATGAGATTTTTCAAGATGTGTTACTCTCGTTGACTACCAGCGATGCGCGTCATGTTGTTTTCGGCTGTACCGATCTCCCAAGTGAAATTGGTTCTTTTGAGTGCCCACATCAGCACAGTACTCGGGAGATCTACACAACATGACGCGCATCTACGCAAATCACATCGGACATGGCTCTTCATTAGTTACGATAGCTACGCTCTTGTCGATGAAAGAATCGTGTTCTACTTTTCGAAATACAACACTAAACCTCCTCATTTCTTCGTGAAGAACGACGTCATCGACTTGGCCTTGAACGACCCCGACCCCGACCCGTGTCGCTTTCTCTTCCCCGACCCGCCGTTCACGATCACCGGCCGATCGCTCGTTCGATGGACATGAACCGGCGCGGGTCCAGATGCCATCTCGCGCGATAGGTCGAGCGCCACGTGGTAGTCCGCGTGTTCCTGAGCGTCCCGTCCCGCGGCGTGCCTCTCACCGCACACCTCACACACAACGTACCCTTCGTCTAATTGGTCTAATCCGTCCAAACGCTCCGTGGGATCCACGCAAGCCTCCGCCGCGAGCTCCAGCGCCGGTGTCTTCACCTTGGTCGCGAGGAACGCATCCAGCGCGGTCGCTTTCCTCTCCACCGGCCGCGTGGGTGAAGGCGCCGGCCCGGGGAACCGAGATGAACCGAGGTCGCCGCCGTCGCCCGCCGCTTCGGTCGAACCCGGTCGGCCGAAGAATTTGGCGATGCCGCCCCCATCCGTCGGGGTGGGTACAAAATCCGTCGCGGACAGACCCACTCGCGTCGACGGCAACGCGTCTCGTCCCAGTGCATCGAAAGCCCTGATCGCGGTGCCCGCGATGGCATCGGCGGCACCCTCGAGCGCCGCCTGGACCGCGGCGTGGTCCTCCTCGTTATCGTCCTGTGCGATCCACGCCGCCGCGCCCGCCGCCAGGTGGTTAGACGCCGTCGGGGGGAAACCCAGGGATTTGGATTTAACATCCGTCGGCTCCCCATTCCGCCCCGCTGACTTCGGGATACCCGCGCGGTACTCCAGACGGAGGTGCCGCGGCTGCCTACGAAGCATCACCCGGTCCTCCACCAATCGTTCCGCCAACTCCCCGGCCAACACGCGAAGCCACCGGTGCACGCCGCTCGAAGCGTCCACAGCCTGGAACGATTTGAACGCGTTGACGGACTTGACACCCTCGCGGACGTTCGCGCACACGGCGTCGATGTCCTCGCCACGCGCCACGCGAAGGAGCCACGCCGCGCTCTTGGGGTCCAACGCCGCGCTCAACTCCTCGGGGTCCAGTCGCGACAACGCAGAAGCCGGGAAGCCACCTTCGTACGAACTGCCCCGCCCGCTGCCTCCCACGCCCGACCCGTCACCACACACCTTCTTCAACATCATCTCCACCTTCTCCCCGAACTTACCCCCGAGGCCCTTGATGGAACGCATCGGTAGGGATTCCATCATCTCCGTCACCGCGCGGTGACTCACCGCGGTTTGTTTGTTCGGCTTGTTTCGCGCCGACGCCAGCTTTGCGAGCATCTTGTTGTGCGCGACGCCGCCGGACATGGTGAAGCCCGTGCGTTGGAACACGGCGTCGCGGAGCTTGGCGCATATGTACGCGCCGATCGCGAGTCGCCTGTCGTGTTCGCTGGTCGACGGTGTCAGTTCAACCACCGCCCCGGACGACGCGACTCCGGCGTTGACCATCTCTTCGACGGAGATGTTTGAATCTGAGCCTTCGGCCATGGCGGCGTCCACTTCGCGCGTGACGTCGACGTAGGCCTCGTCGATGCTGGCGCGCTCGACGTGCTCGCACTGGTCGGCGAGCGCGGCCATGACCCTCCACGACGCGCGTCTGTACCGTCTCAAACTGACCTTGCGTCGTTCCTTGTCGTGTGAAGTGCCGTCGGTTTTTTCCGTCGGTTTTTCCCCCATCGCGTCTCCCTCGCCAGCTGTGTCGGCACCATCGGCACCCCCTTCGTCGTCGCCGATGGTCTCCACGTGCACGCACACCAGCTCGGGTACCAGCTTCTTCGCCTCCACCACGTTGAGGTGCCGCTTCACGCCCTTGTGCCTCGCGGGGTAGTTGACGGCGATGAGCCCGCTCCACTGCTGCACCGCGAGTGGCACGGAGCCGTCGATGCCGAGCCGCTTGGCCTCGACCTGCGCGTAGAAGCAGTCCAGGTCGAGGTGGATCACCACCCGCCTCTGAAGCGCCGACGCGTCCATCGATGAATCAGTTATCAGGAGGCCCGATATCGCCCCATCGTCGTCGGTGGTACCTGTGTTGTGGCTCTCGCGTGATGATGACACTTTGAACACTCGAAGCGGTGGATCCGATGTTGACTCGCGGATTTGCAACCGACCTTTAATTTTTTTTTCCCGGGGGATTTGAAGAGTTATCCAAATGGGAAATTAACTCAGGGAAATAGACGGTCGTCTGGAGCCAGCGACGGTTCACGGCTGATAAATCGCGGAAACCAAGGGCACCCTCGTTTGATGTGCCCGAACCGCCGTGCAAAAAAATCGTCTTTTCCACTTTTTGCAGACTGCATCACAGTCATCAATCAAAATTGGATTCGATGCGCGGGTGAAATTCCGAATCCTCCCCGCGACGTTTGCTCTGGGCCAATCGTTGCCGAAATCTTTTGCTGACTCCACTGCCGCGGAATGTCGATTCAGCGGTTCTGCGGCTTTTTCCACCTTTTCGCGTGTCCCTCGGTGGCGCGCGAGTTATCCACACTTCCCGCGCGCGTTCATCACACCACACGCGCCGAGAACGACCCGCAGTCGCCGGAACATACCATCGCGACAATGATGACGCTCGCGCACGCGCCCGTCGTCGCGCCCGTCGCCGCCCGCGCGTCGGTACGTTGACCCGCGACCCTCGTTTTTTTCCCGTTAAAGAGGAAATCTGACGGGGGGATTGCCCCAACCCTCGGCCGACCCGCGCGTCCATGTGGACGTATCGCGCGTACATCCCACACACGTTCCACCCGGCACACCCGCTAAACACCCCACTGACCTCGATCACCCGATTTTGATACACAGATCCCCCGCCGGGGCGGCGTCGCGCGCGTCGCGGACGCGCGTATCCCACGTGGCGCCGGGCGTCCGACCGCCAAGATGACCCTCCGGTCTCGCCCCCGCCCGCTCCGCCGACTGGTCATCCGCGCGGACGCCGACGCCGAAGCCGCGGTCGCCGAGGCTGAGCTCGGCACCGCCGACGCCCTCGGCAACGACGAGGACATGGTCGCCAAGGTCAAGGCGCGCGTCCTCGCCAAGGTTGCCGCCAAGAAGGCTGCCAAGAAGAAGAAGCTCAGGGAGGCCGGATTACTCGACGAGGACGAAGACGAAGAGGGCGACGAGTTCGCGCCCGTCGCCGCGGTTCCCGGCCAGGCCAAGCCCAAAGCAAAGGCCAAGGCTAAGAAGAAGAAGCGCAAGTACATCAAGCCCGACGGCACCGAGGTTGAGCTCGAGGAGGATGACGACGAGGATGACGAAGAGGAGCCTTACGTCGCGCCGCCGCCCCCGCCAGTCGCGCCCAACAAATGCACGTTTCACATCGAGGTCGAGACCAACTTCGGCGATCACCTCTGTTTGACCGGCGGCCACGCGCTTCTCGGGGATTGGTCCACGGTCAACGGCATCCCGATGGACTGGGTCGAGGGCAACAAGTGGAGCGTCACCGTGAACCTCCCGGCGCATCAGCTGATCCAGTACAAGTACGTGGTTCGATCCGGGTGGGCGCCCGACGGCGACACCAGGTGGCAGGGCGGACCCGACGGCATCATCTCCACCGGCCCGGAACACTCCACCGTGGAGATCCAGGATAAGCCCCAGTGGCACAGCTGGGGCGAAGGCCACCCGAGCGTCAAGGCTGTTCCCGCCGCGGTGACGGCGTTTCAGAAGGTCAAAGCGCCTGAGAATTGGCCGAGCAACACCCCAAACGTGTCTTTGCTTCCCGAGTGGTCAAGAGACGCGGTTTTTTACCAGATCTTTCCCCTCGGGTACTTTGGCGCGCCGACCGTGAACGACCAGAAGCTCGCGGTCAACCCGCGTTTGAAGCAGATCAGGGCGCACTACAAGCACTTTCGCGAACTCGGCATCGACGCCGTCTACTTTTCGCCCCTCTTTGAATCCGGCACGCACGGCTACGACACCTTCGACTACTTCGAGATTGACCGGCGCCTCGGTGACGTGGAGCTGTTCAAGGAGATTGTGAAGGAGCTGCACGACATCGGCATCAAGGTTGTCCTGGACGGCGTGTTTAACCACACCGGCACGCAGCACTTTGCTTTTAAGGATCTCAAAGAGAAGGGCGCGCACGCCAGCGAGTTTGGCAACTGGTTTCACATCGGCGCGCGGAAGTGGGACTACGAGGGCTGGTGCTCCACGGACTCCATCAAGGGTACCGGGTTCTCCTACGACTGCTGGGAAGGACACCCAGTGCTCCCACGGCTCAACCTGGACGAACCGGCGGTGAGAAATCACATCTTCGACGTGGCTCGTTTTTGGCTCAAAGAAGTCGGCATCGACGGCTGGCGCCTCGACGTGGCGCACGAGATCCACCCCGATTTCTGGCGCGAGTTCCGCCGCGTGTGCGACGACGCGCGGCCCGACGGCAGCGCCCTGTTGGTCGGTGAGATGATCCACGGCAACTACAACGGGTGGGTCGGTAACGACCGGCTGCATTCCGGGACCAACTACCAGATGTCTCACGCCACCTGGCACTCGCTCAACGAACACAACTACGGGTACTTCTACAGCGCGCTGATGCGCGAGGCGAACTTATTCAGCGGGCTGTCCCTCGTCAACTTCCTCGGCAACCACGACGTTCCGCGGATCGCGTCCAACCTCGACAACCAGGCGCACTACACCCACGCGATGGTGGCGTTGATCCTGATGAAGGGCATCCCGTGCCTGTACTACGGCGATGAGTTCGGCATGGAGGGCCGCCCCGAGGATGGCACCGACGAGCACTCCGGCGGCGACGACGCCATGCGTAGGCCGATGCTGGACTGCGCCAAGCCCGCGAGCTGGCCCGCGGTTGGCATGTCGCGCCTGGCGCTGAACAAGAAGCTCATCGCGTTACGAAAGAACTACCCCGTCTTTGGCGTCAAGGGGACGCAGGACATTCGCGACATGACGCTCATCTCCAACGAGCAGATGATCGTGATCAGGTACACCGAGGATGAGATCGCCGCGATGGTGTTTAACTGCGGTGACTACTCCGTGGATCCGTGGCCGGAGGTTGTCATCCCGGCTAGCTTCACCGGCGGGATCAAGGTTGGCGACAAGATGGTCGACCTGTTGAGCCCCACCGGTACCTCTTTGCCGGTGCACGAGGGCGGTAAGGTGTACGCCGGGCCGTGCGACCCCAACAGCGTCAAGGTGCTTTACTGGTCCAAGCCGAAGCCGAAGCCCAAGCCCAAGCCCGCGGCGGCGGCGGCGGCGACGACGGCGGGTCTCCCTTCGCACCTCCGCGCGGCTGCCGCGGCTGGTACCTACGTCGTGGACCCCACCGCGCCCACCGTGCCGCAGCCCGGCATCGGCGAGTACGACCCCAGCGCGGCGGCGGCGGGTGCGTACGGCGCGATGCAGGATGACATGGTGAACACGCTCGACGCGCTTTACCTCAGCGCGGGCGCGCCTACTCAGGCGACCAACCCGTCGGCTCAGGCGACTGACCCGTACGCCGCGATGGACGCGGCGACTGACCCGTACGCCGCGGTTGAGGATGCCGGCGCGGTTGCGGAGCCGGAGGCGTACGATCCTTACGCGGCGCCGCCGCCGCCGCCGAGCGCGAGCTACCTCGACCAGTTCCGACCGAAGAGCGGCAAGAACATCTTCAGCAACGACGCCATGCCGGATCCTAACGTCACGCCGGATCCTTGAAGAACGGGTTAACGGGTGAACGCGTTCGTCGGTAGAGGGTGTATGTCACCGCGAGTACACGCGAGTACACGGGTGGGAGGTTTGGGTTGAGAGTTTTGGTTTTTCAGGGCGAGCAAAGCGAAGCACGGCAAATTTACGGGCCCGCGAACCGGGGGGAGGGTTAACCACTTAGCGGACTCCCACGGCTCGCGCCCGGATTCTTTTGAACATCTGTCTTATACGCGACGTGGCACCACGTCGCACTGTAATGGAAGCGAATTTTTACTTCACAGCACCAGTCGGTGACGCGCGGCTTCGAGCTTCCCCATCGGTCCAGCCAGACGCCGTCGTTGTCATCTCCAAGTCTCCAAGAAAAAAACTCAAAACTCGGTGCGCAATGGCGGGCCCGCCGCTGAACCTGGGCGGGAGCCGGGTCAGCTACGCCGGGAATAGCAAGACGGTGGGTGAGACCAAGGAGGAGCTCCTGGCGCGGCGGGACCGGGAGAAGGGCGAGCGCGCGACGCAACGGCGCAGGCTCCACGCCGCGACGACTGTGCAAAAGATCTGGCGCGGGAGACGCGACGCGGGTCGATGGTGGCGCGGCGTCATGTCCGAGTGGGACGCGCAGTTCGGGTCGATGACCGCCGCGCCGGATGCCCTCACGTGCGCCGACACGCTTCTGCCCCCGCTGCTCGTCGGCGGGGTGGCGCGCTTCGGTCCGCTGCGAACACTCCGCGCGCTCGCGCTCGTGCTCGCGTCGTGCGCATCCCGCGACGCGGCCGTGAACTGGTGCTCGCGGGCGGGCGATGCGCACGACGACACACGCGCGCGGTGGGTCCATCAGGCGCGGCGCCTGACCGCGCTCGCGCTCGACGCCACGTCGCGGCGCTCGGAGACAGGGACGAAGGAGGCGGAGGCGCTGTCGTCGTGCGCCGCGCGGCTCGTGCTTTGCATCCACACCCCGGGGACGTGGAAGTTCGCGAATGACGAATGGATGAGTCAGTCCGAACGCTGGGCGATGAACGCGGTGGCGTCGCTGTTGGACCCACGCGTGGACGCGGGCGCGGGGTTACACGCGAAGGTATGCGACGCCGCGTCGGCGCTGATACGAAGCGACGATCCGTTCGCGACACAGCTGTGCGCCGTCGCGTTGAAGCGGATGGAGGAATCACTCGACGTTTCGGGGAGTCTCGACGACTCCTCAGACTCGTCCTCACGCCGCGTTCACGCCGCGGTCGCCAGGGTGTTCGCGGTGCCTTTGCTGCACACGCGTCGCGGGGACGACGCGGCGCGTGTGATGGACCGCATGGCGAGTCACCGGGTGGCGTCGTCATCGTCCTCCTCACCTATGTCGCCGATAGATTCGCTGTGGACGCTGGATAACATCCTCGGAACAGCGACAGGCTGGACCGGTGACGCGTCCGGAAGCCGCCGGTCGGTCGCGGACGCGCGGCGGAGACTCTCGCACTTCGCCTCGAGCGTCGGCCGCGGCGTCTTCGTCGACGCCATCGTGTCACTGATAGACGCCGTGGGCGCGGGTGGCTTAGGGACCCTCAAAGACGAGGACCCGAGAAGAAAAGGCGCGATCGGATGTTTAGACGAGACTTGGTTCGCGCTGGCGCTGGCGGGTTCATCGGATACCGACACCGAACCGACGGATGAGGGCGGCGGTGTCGTCGCCAGGCTCTACTGGCGCCTGTTGAGGGATACGAATACCAACGGAGTTAAGGGTATGGATTCGGGTCGCATGCAGACGCTCGGAGCGGTGGCGTTCGCCCCCGGGTTGGTTCGTGTTTTGTGGAGTTATTTATCGGAAGCGCTGCCGGCGTCGAGGGAGTTGCCGATGGCGGACTCCGGTCCGGGCGCGGGGGTCGGGGTTTGGACCGCGCCGACGCTCACGCGCGGCGTGTACGACGTGAGTGACGTGGACGTACCGGCGCTCGGGCTGTTCTGCCTGGCGTACGCGCATCTACTGTTGGTGCTCGACGACGAGGAGTTTTTTGGAAAGCAAAGGCCGTTTTCACTCGGCGAGCAACGGTGCGTTTCTTTTTATGTTCGTATGGGCAATTAGATTAACGTCTTGTTTACAGGGGGATATGCGCGTGCGTGAACACGCTCGTGGTCAGGACGCACTTATCGAGGGGACGCAAAGGGCTGGACTCCACGCGCGCGATGGCGGTGACGAGCGCGTCGGCGCTGCTCAAGGCGCTGCGGACGCGTGATTCCCGAAAGCCTTTCGCGCCACCAGGCCTGTGGCTCGCGCCGGCGTCCGGGGTTAACCCCATACCGGTTCCCATGGCTGCCTCGGCGCTCACCGCGCACCTAGGGTACGACGGTAATCCCGATTTAATCCCGGACGCCGCTGCGATGGCGGTGGGCGCGGGGCTCTTAGTCGATTGCCCGCACGCGCTCACCTTTGACTACCGAGTCGAGATTTTCCGACAGTTGGTCCGCGACGACAGGGAACGCGCGGGTGAGTAGTTTCTTTAATTTTCGTTATAGTGCGCGATTTGACTGAGGCCTTGTGTTTTGTTTATCTCTTATAGGGTACCGGCCGCAGGCGGGCGGGGTGGACGTCGCGAACGAACGCGACAACGGGCAGCACGTACGCCCCGTCGCCGACGTTCGCATCAGGCGCGGGCGGATACTGGAGGATGCCATCGCGCAGATCTTACCGCTCGGACCCGTGGCTCGAGGAAGGCTGGCGGTGCGGTACGTCAACGCGGCGGTGAGTTTCTTTGAATCTTTGGGTGGGCAATTAGAATGACGGCTTGTTTTGTGTACAGGGGGGCGACGAGGCGGGTATCGACGCCGGTGGGTTGTTCAAGGAACTGCTCGCGGACGTGTGTCACGACGGGTTCGACCCCACGCGCGGGGTGTTCACGTCGACGAGCGTGGATAACTACGTCTATCCCGCAGCCGGTGAGTTTATTGTAATTCTCGCATTGGCAATTACTTGTAGACTGACGTCGTGTTTTGTGCACAGCCGCGGGGGATTCGCACGAAGGGTTGACGACGCTCGAGCTCGTGGGTACGATCGTGGGTAAGGGTATGTACGAGGGCATCTTACAGGAGGTTCGGCTGGCGCCGTTCTTCGCCAAGGCTGTGCTGGGTATAGAACGCACATTGGACGACCTACCCGGGCTGGACCCAGAGCTGCACAGGTCGTTGACGCAGGTGCTGAGGTACGACGGAGACGTGTCGGTGAGTACTTTTATTTTCGTACAGGTGTGTACAATTGTATTGATGGCGTGTTTTGTGTTAACACTTACAGGATCTGTGTCTCGATTGGACCGTCAGCGAGGAACACTTGGGGTGCGTCGTGACTCACGAGCTACGACCAAACGGCGGTTGCATCGGCGTCACCGACGAGACCAAGCTCGCGTACGTCCACGCGGTGGCGGACTTCCACTTAAACCGGCGCAGGCGCGACGCCAACGCCGCGTTCGTCACGGGACTATCGCGGATCATCCGGCCCGGGTGGCTTCGACTGTTCGGCGTTAAAGAGTTGTCGCGTCTCATCGGCGGCGACGACGACGGCGACGTGGACGTGGACGACTTGAAACGGCACACCAAGTACAGCGGCGGGTACGCGTCGGATAGCAGATCCGTGTGCATGTTCTGGGACGTCATCAAGCACAAGTTCACGCCCGAGGAGCGGAGGTGGGTTACATATTAATTACCTTCGTATACGGCAGTTAGAATGACGTCGTGTTTATTTTGTGTACAGGGCGCTGTTGAAGTTCGTGACGAGCTCGAGCCGGCCTCCCGTGCAGGGGTTTCGGCACTTACATCCGCCGTTTACGATTCATAAAGTGCGGTGCGAGTCCACTTCAGGCGGGACCGGGTCGTCCATCGCGACGTTCTTCGGGTACGGGCAGGACGTGGATAGGCTGCCGTCGGCGTCTACGTGTTTCAACGTGCTCAAGTTGCCAAACTACAGAAAGTCGGCGACGATGCGGGAGAAGGTGCGGTACGCGGTGACGAGTGGAGCGGGTTTCGAACTGAGCTGAGTGGGAACACTTGTTTGTGACGAGAATGTAATTTGTATTCATCTGAGGTGCTTCGCGTATTCCTCGGCGTATCTCTCCCACGCCCGGCACTTGTTATCCACCGCGTACTGCAGGCAGTCCCAGTGTTTCTGTTGGGCGGCGTGCCAGCATGTCATGTCGTCCCATGGGCACCCGTTCTCGTGCAAGTACTGGAGAACGGGCAAGTGCCCATAATATGTCGCGAGTTGGCACGTGTTCGGACCACAAGCGACCCGTCTGTTGTGCTCTCGCATCCACTTCAGCAGTCTTATACTCCCACAGCGAGCGGCATACTCGTATACTCTTATCCAGTCCACAAAAGTACCAAGAAGTCTGTCGACTCTCTCGTAGGGCAGAGACAGTGCTTCATCGTTGTCCAGCAGCTCTATGGCATCCCTAATGTCCCACACGTATGGACCCCGGTGCCAGATCCTAGAACCCGCGTCGAACTCGAACTCGAGAGGGTACGCAGCGGCAGGCTTGGAGGCCTCCCTCCACAACTTGCTGACCACGGCGAGGCTGTGGCGGGTCTTGACGCACTGCACGTGGGAGAACACCACGGTCGCGACGTCCAGGCCGGGATCGAAGATCGGTTGCCTCGTATCGGGTGCCGACATGTCGCTCGAGGTCGAAA
>Ga0115567_10004812_pt1 | contig 13128 bp, 9 predicted proteins | sample COGITO_mtgs_1204_2_FD_88679 | JGI IMG/M metagenome (GOLD analysis project Ga0115567, IMG submission 88679) | Pelagic marine microbial communities from North Sea - COGITO_mtgs_120412 | ecosystem: Environmental > Aquatic > Marine > Epipelagic | place: Germany:Helgoland, sampling site Kabeltonne...
AACTTTGCCAGCTTCATGGTTTTCTTATGTGTAGTATAAATTTTAATTGTAGATTGGAGAGCCTTACACCAAAGCTCACTAGCTGAAAGTTGAGCTACAACACTATCTGCTGGTAACGACTTATATTTAAATTCAAAACAATAAATCTTTACTGCCTTCTTGTGTTGATGAAATATAATAAAGTCACAGCGCTTTGACCAAGGTTTACCTTGATCATCTAAGAAGTGAAATAGCGGTTGATGGTCATTTTTGTTAACCATTTTACTATTACCAGTTTTGAGACTAACTTTAGTATCTAGCTTTATAGCAAAAGCTTCCCCTTCCTCAACAAGAAGCGGTACTTCAATATCTATGTCACCATCACTAGTAAAAATTTTTTCTTTGAGCTTAAGTACATTATGCATATTTGGCTGTATTGCATAATAGTCAGTATTCAAATATGACTTTAAGTGCTGAAAATATCCTTTAGCATCCAATGCCATTATACTACTTCCTTAGGAATTTCTATTGCTCTTACATCTATTTGACCTGTAACAGCTGATGTGATAATTGCTGCTCGGTATTCACTTAGCTTATCGATAACATCTTTAGCCTTGCTTTGCATCTCATCTATATAACTACATTTTTGAGTAAGAAAGTCCGTGATTAAAAACTGCTCCTTAACTGGCGGCAAAGCTATTTTTAAATTTGCTATAACCCCCATTCCTATATTCTGCTGTGTACCATAACTCCAACTGAGTTCAACTGAATAAAAGAAAGGTTTTGATTTCATATAATAGAACAAAAAATCTGTGATTAACATATTCGAATTAGGTCTTAAAGCGGCTAATGGCGACCAAATATTAAACTCTTCGTCAGTCTCAACTCGCGCAACATTTCCTGTAGTAGCTCCAGACTTTACCATATATACATCACCACGCTTAGGCACATATTTTTTTGAAAATCTGCGATGCTCAGCTTCAGAAATAAATCCCCTTTTTCTTGAAAAATCTAATTTATCTTTTTTCACTGCTTCGGCTGATAGGAAAGGAATTCCTTCATTAAATACCTCAGGTGTTTCATGTGGCCCGTCTGTAATTGGTATTTCTAATGCAAATTTAATTGGAGCAACTTTCCAATGCTCTGGCACATCACCAAGCCAGCTTACTTCTGAAAATTTTAAGTTTACATTCTCATCAATACCTTTCGTAACGGCTTGAGTGATGATGGCAATACGGTTTTCTTCGAGCTTTTCAATTAATGATCTTTTCTTTTCAATTAAGCGATCAATCTTTTGTATTTTATTATCTAAGAATGCAGATATTACTTTTTGTTCTTCTAAAGGGGGAATCCATATATAGCTGTTCTTTAAAATAGCTTGAGTAATACTAAATACTTTTACACCAGAAACACTTTTTCTTATTTGTGATCGATAAAGTGAAGAGTCAATGAAGTAGGCAAGGTACCTAGAAAAATTATCTCCTGTGGGCCTTGCAATTACAGTATGGTAACCAGCAAATGTAGGAATATTACTATTTAAATGAGCAAAATTCCCTGAACCTTCAAGGTCTTCAGATGTATCAGAAAAAACAAAGTCACCATTGTTTAATAGTGAACTTACTGAGCTTTCTAAGTAATTTTCTACGACACATTTCAACTTCTGCTTTTCAGGAATTATCTCAAATCCATACTTTGAGTGGATTTCCCCGTAGTTAATGCAAGCTATACCCTCATCAACAAGATCAGATTTTGTAATTCCTAAACCTCTACCAAACGAAAAGAGAAACCTAAACTTTTTTTCTTCCCAATGACTTGGAATTAGGTATGAGGAGTCAATTTCTGGCTGACAGTATTCTAAGTATTTAGGGTACTTCATTAAAGAACCTCCGCAAGCATATCCATAATTTCGCTCTCTAACCCTTTAATTTCCCTTTCGATAGTAACTAACTTGCGTGGCTCTTCATATTTGTAAAAGTGACGATTAAATGGAATTTCATAACCTAATTTAATTTTACTGTGATCAATCCATGCATCGGTTCGATAAGGGAGTACTTCTTTGGCTAGATATGCTTCACAGTGTTTACCTACTAATGCAAGCAATTGGGTTTTATCTACTTTGTTTTTATTTTGTCCTTTGTTTTCATAATCCAATGGTAGAGGCAGCAAAATATCATCGGGTAGAGGCACATTTTCGGTATCACGCAAATCACCATCAGCTTCAAACTCACCTTTGCTATTAGTACACTCTTCAGCAGTTGGGTCTTTTTCACCTAAGCTACCGGGTGCTAGTAACGCTTTTTTGAGTGTGGCATCAAACTTAATACCTGTATCAACAAATGCTGGTTTAATTTGTGCTTCAAAGTCGTCACGATTTTTAATCAATTCAGAGTTTTCAAACTCTGGTATCAAAGACTCAAGTACAGTAATTAACTCCGCTTGTTTCGCTTGACCTTCAGCAATTTCTAAATCCATTGCTGCAATATTTTTACGCTTTTTACTAATGGCTAAACTTTCAAAGTAAGGGGTTGCTTTAAATGCTTCAATACGACTTTGGTTAACCGTAAAGTTTAGGCGAAGTGGGCGTTCAACAGTTATTTTTAAATAGCCAAAGTCTTGGTTGTTAAATATTTTGCTTACCGTTACTACTTTGGTCATGTCGCGAGCTTTCTTTTTCGGTAGTTCTACGTTGGTTTTTATCTCTGCTAGGGTACGAGTTTCTTCGTCGTTAAAGGCCGCATAAATTTCTGTAAGCATACTAATATGATCAGGCTCATTTTTATTACTTTCCGAAGGCCCTTCACCAATTTTTTTGCGTTTATCGCCAAGCGACTTTTTCATTTTCCAAGCGAAGTCAGTACCATTAATTAACTGAACTTTACCGCGCCTATCGTGTGTATTATTAGTACCGTCTGATTTTCGGTTAGTGACAATCCAGATATAGGTACTAATGCCCGTGTTATAGAAGAGTTGATCTGGCAAAGCGACAACCGCTTCTAACATGTCATTTTCAATAATATATCGGCGGATATTGCTCTCACCGCTCCCTGCATCGCCAGTAAAAAGTGGAGAACCGTTAAATACAACCGCAATTCGTGAACCGTTTTCAGCGTCTTCGCCTGCTCGATGAAGTGGATATTGCACAGGTGGATTTTGCATTTTTGACATCATGTGCTGTAAGAATAATAAAGCACCGTCATTTATACGGGGTAAACCTGCGCCAAAGCGGCCACTAAAACCAAACTTCTCATGTTCGTTGGTGACGTAATCTTTTTCTGGTTTCCATTCAACACCAAACGGCGGGTTTGCAGCCATGTAATCAAATTTCATGTTAGGGTGACCATCACCATCAACACGGTCATCTTTCGTTATACCTGTGCCTAATGTATCACCAAATGCGATATTATCTGCCTCTTCACCTTTGATCATTAAATCTGAACCACAAATGGCGTAAGATTCTGGATTATACTCTTGACCAAACAATTGCACTTTAGCTCTGTCGTTTTGAGCAATAATCTCTTTTTCAGACTCTGACAAAATACCACCAGTCCCGCAGGCTGGGTCGTAGATTTTTATCAGATTGCCAGCAGTATGAATCGCTTCTTCACCTGTGAAGAGCAGATTTACGATAAGCTTAACAACTTCACGGGGCGTAAAATGATCCCCTGCTTCCTGGTTTGCTTGTTCGTTAAATCGTCTAACCAAGTCTTCAAAGATATAGCCCATCTCTAATGATTCAATTTTATCAGGGTGGAAATTAACACTAGCTATTTCGCTAAATACTTTAAATAAACGGTTAGCGTCTTCTAAGTGTTCAATTTCCTGATCGAAACGGAATTTTTCTAAGATCTCTCGTGCTCTTGTCGAAAAACCTGCAATGTATTTATTAAGGTTTTTAGCAAGGTTCTCAGGATCGCCAATTAATTTTTTGAAGGTAAATCCGCTAGTGTTGAAGAATTTTTGCTTAAACTTTTTGAAAATTATTTTTTCTATAATTTCAGTGCGATTTTCTTTCTCTTTGTATTGTTCAAAAAGTTTGTCATATTCCACCTTTACTTTATCAACATCAGCCTCAAGCACACAATCAAGACGACGTAAAACGGTAAGCGGGATCATAACTCGGCGGTATTGTGCTGGTAAGTATGGGCCTCGCAATAAGTTAGCAACATCCCATATAAGGTCTGAATTCTTTTTAATTTTGTCTGTATTAGCCATTAATTATTCTCTGTAAATTGGGTTTAAGCTCGAATTAATATCAAGCTTCGAAAAAGTAGGTGTTACCTTGCGTATTTTGAGCTAGCGCATCATTGATTTTTTGTAAGCAGCAAGAAGTGTTTCATCAGGGAGTAATATTATCTGCATCTTCAAAGGTTTTATAATACCACCTGTATCCTGAAGTGCATTTATACCTAGTTCGGTAATAATGAAGTGTACTTGCCTAATTAGGTAAGTTCGTGCCCAGCCTACTCGATTATCAAGAATATTGTGCTTGCCATTAGGTAGTGTTTCAGCTTTTTCATATTCGGTTAATACGAATTTTGATGTTAGCCGGTTAATAACATTTCGAAGCTTTATCTCGGTGCTATTTGCTTCTTGCGCAATTTCAAGGAGTGGGCGCATAAATTGCTGGTAATTGAGGATCACTTTTAGTCCTTTTATACTATCCATGTTTTAAAATCACTAAGAATTTCCTACTTATAAAATCTTGTAACTTCTTTTAGCTTTCAAGCTGTATACGCTTCAGAAGAATATGTGAAAAACCAGTAAAATACTACTTTTATGGTACAACCCACAACTTAGTTTTAAGTCCTAGAGTATATTATGGATAACTAAATGCGTTTATAAAATAAGTTGTGCTAAATTTATAAAGTAATTTAGGCTATTCATAAGTAATTTATAAACTGTTGTGCGTGGACCGTTTAATTGATTAACTATTTAAGGTTTATTTTGCTAGATTTTATCAGGACACATATGCTCTCCTATGTCTTAAATGTACAATCAGTAAGCCTAATAAAAACCTGTTATACGGTCATATTTTTACGCAAACTTCTTAACTTATGAATCCATTTCATCGAGATGATAACTGCCCCATTAATCTTTAGGCTGTAAATTTTACAGTCTAGCCTTCGTTTTCCTTGTTCCTTTCGTTTGCTTAAACGATTTTCTTGGCTTGTAAGGCGTCCCTTTACCTTCTAGCCCACTGAAAGTGACTGTTTTAACCTCAGATATTAATGTGTCTATACTTTGGGTAATTGGATCCATAAAGTGAGCATATTTAATTTCTTTTTGGCTAATAGCTTCTAATTGAGATTCCCAATGGGCTGTCATATCAGGTATTGTCATTCGCTCAGGCAAAGAACAAATTAATTGCGTACCAACATCAGTCGCTCTTATATCTTTACCTTTACGAGTCAAAAATTGACGCTTGAATAAAAGCTCAATTATCCCAGCTCTGGTTGCTTCTGTTCCTAAGCCATCAGTATCACGTAATACTTTTTTAATTGAAGCGTCAGTTACATACCGAGCTATACCTGTCATAGCTGAAAGTAATGTAGCGTCAGTGAAGTACTTCGGTGGTGTAGTTTGCTTTTCTATCAAGTCGGCTTGCTGGCAATGTACCTCATCTCCTTTTGAAACATTAGGTAGGCTAACCGCTGAAAATTCACTTTCCCCTTGTGATTTTTGTTTTGAAGGGAATAAAATTTTCCAACCTTGTGATACCACATCTTTTTGTTTGGAAATAAATAAACCACCTGACACTTCCGTATCTATTTGTTTATCTACATACTCAAATGGAGGGTAGAACTGAATAAGGTACTGGCGAGCAACCAGTTCATAGATATTATTTTCAGCCGGTGATAAGCGGCTTAAATCTGTTGATTTTGATGTAGGAATTATCGCGTGATGGGCACTTACTTTTGAGTCATTCCAGGCTTTACTTTTTAAACTAAGATTCGCGTTGTTTGAGGCATCACTTAAAGCTGAGCATGACTTACCAATAGCACCTACGACTTGCTTTACATCATTCAAATGTTCTTTAGGTAAATACCGACAATCTGAGCGAGGGTAAGTAATTAGTTTATGTCGCTCGTATAATTGCTGACACGTATCAAGTACTGATTGTGCGCTCATACCAAACCTTTTTGCGGCATCAATTTGTAAAGCCGATAAGCTATAAGGCAATGGCGGGGGAGTCGCTTTTTTTGCTTGAGTTACATTAACTACTTTACCTGCTTTATTTTGTACCTTTGAAATAACATTTAATGCTAACGCTTTAGACAACACCCGATTATCTTCATCCATGTAAGGCTCGCACGCTTTACTTGGGCGCCATTTAGCCTGATACGCCTCACCTTTTGAAGTAAGAAGCGTACAGATAACCTCATAGAATGGTTTTGATACAAAATTTGCAATCTCTAGGTCTCTGTGGACAATTAAACCTAAAACAGGTGTTTGTACCCTACCAATTGATAAAACGCCATTATAGCCTGATTGCCGCCCTTGTAGCGTGCATAGACGAGTCATGTTAATGCCATAAAGCCAATCAGCTCTTGCTCTTGCCAATGCAGATGTAGCAAGCGGGATGAAATCTGTATTTTTACGTAAATTGTTTAATGCTTTTTTTACTGCTGCAGGGTTTAAGTCACTAATTAAGCACCTTAAAACCTGTGTTTTTTTTGCTTTTGACACACCACAATGATTGATCACTTCGTCAATCAGGATTTGTCCGACTCGATCTGGATCGCCCATATTAACTAACGTATCGGCTTTTTTTATTAATGTTTTTACTACTGTAAATTGCTTTCTTGTTTTACTTTTAACGACAAGCTTCCACTCATTAGGAACAATAGGCAAATGCTCAACAGCCCATTTTTTATAATCAGGGTTGTATGCCTCTGGCTCTGCTTGTTCTAATAAATGACCTATACACCAAGTAACAACATCGCCATTACCAGCAGTAATAAAACCATCACTTTTTTTATGTGGTTTGGGTAATACATCTACTAGTGCCCTGCCTAGGCTTGGTTTTTCTGCAATAAACAATCTCAAACTTTTTTACCTGTAATTGGACTAACTTTATATATTTCTAGTTGTTGCTCTAACAAAGATATCTTTTCTAACGCTTCAAAAAGCGTGAATTCAAGCTGAGCGTTATGAGCTACAACTTGATCACTAAAAGCTTTTATTTGGTCGCGCTGCGTTCTATAGCGCTCTTTTAATTCTTTTTCTTTGTCGCGTTGTTCGCGTAGCTTACTTTCAACCTGTTTACTTTTTTCACTTTTACCTACAGCTAAGCTTTGCTTTAGTAACTGAATTCTCTGATTAGCAATTTCGACAAATTCTGAATAGTAATAAATACCACCAGAACTTAAGCCAGCTTCATCATTGATTCTTTTTAAGCTAATGCGCCCATCCGGTTTAGTATTTAATGGCTTGCCTTCAATAAGCCTATCTAATGCTTGCTCTAACCTGATTAACGTTTCTCTGCCTCTATCTGATTGTTCAGTCATAGGTGCTCTTATAAAAGTGTTTGGTTAATGTCATGTTTGAATACATCAAAGGTAATATTATGATCTTTAAAACATTGTTCTATCGATTTAATCTCATAATAAAGTTTTGACAATATGTTGGGCATTTTCAATCCAAACTCGATTAATGATTCAAACTTAGTGATCAATAATTGCCTTTTGGGGATAAGTTCTAATGCCTTAGCTTTAGTGACAACCGCATACTTACAGACTGGCGCATCACAAATACGATCACATCGGGGGTTAGTACAATGGCCGACAGGTGTTTCTATTATGGACATTTGACCATCTCGAACTTGCCTCGATATTTCATCACGACTCAAATAAATGGTACTTCTGTCATCACCACGTAAATTTGCGATTCGTTTACCTTCAGCACCAGACAAAGACTCTGCTTCATTATAAATATGGTAAAAAGTGTCGGTCATGAAATCATGATTTTCTTGTGCTATGTCTAAAAGTAATTCTTTATCTAGCATCATATCGAAATAGCCTGCGACATTGGCTTGGTTAGAATACCAAGAGGTCATAGCTATATTGATGTGTTTAAATTGATATTTTAAGTCTAAAAGTGATGCCAGTTTGTTACGAACAAGAAATACAGCAAAAGTTCTTCTGAAGCAGTGTGGGTTCGGGGTTAACAATTCGCCAATTTTTAATTCACCTTTTCGTGATGGGTTTAAAAGATTAAATTCAGCAACATCATGTGAGTTAGCTCTGTAATTAACATACTTAACAAAACTCTTTAAAGATTTATCAATTGCTTGTCTACCAGCTGCTGGATATCTTGCCGTAGGCGAATATGATAGAAAAAGGGAGTCAGCTTCTTGAATCATTTTATTTTGCTCATCTAGGTGAGAGCAAGTCTGAGCATGAGCTTTCCAGTTTTTTCTTGAAAATTCATAGATATCCCATATAAGCTCAATTGCTAGCTTAACAGCAGGAATAGTCACCCAACTGGTTTCTCTTTCTACTCCAGCGATATTAACTTTTGTATGAACCCCATTAACGATAGGGATAGTCATGCCTGCATATTTTTTTTCTTGATAAGACTCTTTTGTTAAAGACTTAATTTCGCTATCTCTGCAACCAGTAAAAGCAGCTATTACAGTGTAACAAGCACCTCTTATCCAAGTTAACCATACGCCTGTTAAATCTAGTTTGAACTCTATTGTTTTAGTTTGTTCTAGATAATTTTTTTGAGCATAACCCCTAGCTGTAGGAACACCATACCCTCGCTGAATATTTTTATTATAATCCTGAATAAAGCTTTCATATGTATCACTAATAATCTTTCTACTTGGGTGATACTTAGCAACAATATTTAATGCAACTTTAAAATAATTAGATGCTATATTTTCTGGTAAAGCTATTGTTTGATGTGAAATACGCTGACTATTTGAGAGTAAAACTGCTAATTCATCAGCATTATCAATTACTTTGGTGATAATTTTTTCTTTTTTTAAGACGCTAAGAATTATTAAGTAGTTTTTCCATGTTTTGTATTTTAAATTACGACTTTGGGCTACTTTTATAAACTCTCGAAACCCCCTATCTGAATTTATAAATGTAAAGTCTGTACCGCCACACTCAATGATACATTTAGATAAAATAGAAAAAGATTGAATATATTTCTTAGCTGTACTTTTTTTATTTAAAAGCTCATTACTCTTAAACGATTTATATAATAACTCTTTACATAACGACTTAAATTCACCTGTGATATTAACAAAACTGATGTTCATATCTTCTTCAAATATTACCCATCTATCATCTTCGTAATAGCTAAATGGTTCTCCATCCGAAGAGTAAGAAATAACTGTGTTATCAGTATTCATTACTTTTGGATGTTCAGTATTAATGGAGTCTAGAGGCTTAATTAACTCATTCATTATTAATTTAACTCCATTAAAACATTAAAATCCATTTTATCTGCCCAAAGTGGATGCGGAAGCTCAGAATATTTCACCTCAGCACTTTTATATACGTGTGGAAACTCTTGTTTCAACCTATCTAAAATTGACTCTACGGTATTAGTAACCTTGGCTAATGTAGTAGTGGGTATCGAGTTAATCGATGGCTGACAGGCGACCTCAAGGATTACATCTCGAAATGAAAGCATAAGCCAGATATCGTCGACTTCAGCAATAACTGCGTGATATGGACAACCAAAGCATTCTAAAAACTTGTGACATGCGACTTTGCTTTTTTGCTTAGCTAAACCCGCTTTAACGAGTGATTTTTTTAGCTGTTTAGCTTTTTCACCGAAAGAATCCTTACAGCGGAGTCCATTGGATAAAGCATTTGGTATAGCTAATTTATTTTTTAAGTAAAATTGCTCTCTCACTGGATCTTTAAAGTGATAAGCACTTTCAAGAACCGCTTCATCTAATGACTCTCCTTGAATTGTTCGCTGCCTAACATCAAGTGCTCCTGCAATCGAGAACTCCATTAACTCAGGTACGCCATTAGAATAATGTTTTGACACAGTATCAAAGCTATTATTTAAGCCTTCAGAAACTGAGAATATACTTTCGGTTGCTCTCATTATTAAAGTAGCTTTAGTTTTTCTAAATCGGTTTGTACGCAGTGCCGGTAATTCAAAATATTTAAGTTTTTTATTAATTAAAGTGGCAAACTGATTTTCTAACATTCCAGTATATTTTTTCTTCGAGTAAACTGAAAAAACGTAATCAGAAGTATTATTTGTTATTAATTTACTTAAAGACAACCACGTATCAAAAAACTCTTTAGCCCTTTTGCTAAAACCTACTGTAGTAATATTTTTTCTACCACGCTGCCTGTGCTTTGTTGTCGATAACTTATAAACACCATCAGATGTTCGTTCAAAATGCTCACTTGAAATATCAGAAAACTTAATTGATAGCAGTTGGCTTTCATTTAATCCCGTGTAAAAAGATGTCAAATAAAGAGCTGCTTTAACAAGCTCATTTTTCCAAGTATGGCAAGGCCTAACGACGGAGAAAATATGCTTTCCATTAAACGGGTTACCTAAAAAATCATTTCCTAAATCATCACACAGTAAAGGATGAACTGTAGGGTTAGTTCCATTAAGCATATGAATTCTATACTTATTAAATATCACGTAAAGTAATCTGACAATTTGTTTTAGCTCAGCGTCACTATACGACAAAGTAACATCAGAATCGTTAATTAAGCATACAAACTCATCCCTTAACTCATGATTTAAGTTTGGATCGACTTCATTTAAAAAACATTTGAGTGATCCTTGAGTCTGAATTATCGTTTTTCCTTTTAACCCACTGAGATATCGCTTCTTTAAACTCTTAATAAATGAAGTAATCGTTTCTTTATTAAAAGCAGCTTTATAATTATTTGCATCGCAATGCTGGAAAAATGATATCAGTGCGTTAAATATACCAACCTTTGTTCTGTCACGCCTATCTATTAGTAGTACCGTTGTATAGCAATGTCGGACTAACTCCCATCGCCTCATATCAATTAATTCAAAATCAGACGAAAGATTAAATTCTTGACCATTTGTACCAATCTTTATTTTTGGGCAATCTTTATAAGCAAGACGTTTAAAAAAACAATTCCTATTGCCAGCACTAATCACCAACTTGTCTATTGGTAAAGGTAACACCGCTGGACGATCAGTTATTTCAGCATTAATAACTCTGCGCTTTTCATTTCCGATAAAAGCCATAGTCCTATTCCTCGACCTTTAAAACCAGATCAAGGGCTTGCTCATAAACTTCATTAGCCTTCAATGTTTGGTGACAAAACTTTAAATAATGCAGAAGTGTACTTCTTGACTTATGTCCCATTACAGATTGAATGTAATCAAGAGCATCACCTTCTTTTATCCCTTGATTTAACAGCTCTTTCAAACGAGTTACTGCATAGGTTGAACGCAAGTTATGAAACTTATGATTAAAACTCGGGTGCCTGTCTTTTATCGTATTTCGAACTTCGCACCATCGAGCATTAAATGTCCTAGAGGCGTAATGATGTCCATTCTGTGAAATAAATAAAAGTGGATTGTTTAATTCATCGGGGTTATTTACTTCGAAGAGTTTTCTACGTTTTATGTAACGCTTTGAATTAATGTATTGATGTAATTGATGCATTAACGATGAAGGCATCTCAATCGTTCTACTGCCAGAGCCTTTAGTGTTCACTCCCTCTTGCGGTGATATGTGCACGCCATTTGTATGGACTAAATATTTATGACGAAGTTGCTCAGCTGTTGGCTTATAAATAAATTTTGACCTAAACGTAACAAGCTCTTCTCTACGTAACCCTGTATGTCGTGCTAAAGCTACGGCAAGCTTAAACTCCTCTGATAGGTTTACTAAAGCAGCTCCTTTTGAACTATTTGAATTTACCTTTCCCTGACGACATATTTTATCGACCAAAGTCCATTCATGCTCACTCAAAGGTACAAGCTCTCTTGGCATACCAAAATTACTTTTATCCTTAGGTAGGTTAAGCCTAATGTCTGTCGAGTCGACAAAGACAAACTTACCTCTACTAAACTCATGCCCACCATCAACATTCACTTTAATCTTTTTATAATTAAATGGCTTATTTATAAATTCGTAGCCTTTGTTTAAATAAAACTTATAGAAACTGACAATTGAGCCTAAATAATTATTGGCTGTTGTTCTAGCAATAGTTCCATTCTTCACCGCATCTTTAAGATGTTTACTGAACTTATACGTAGGTTTATTCCTTGAAGTGATAGGCATCTCGTCCCACTCAAGCCCTACTTCATCTAGGAAGATAAAGTAATGTAGTAATGCCTGAGCTTGAGTGTTTACACTTTTTCGATATAGAGAGGTCTTTAAATAAATAAGCCAATTATTTACAACACTAACTGGTAAACCATTGTCTTGATATAACAATACAATACTCTGAACATCGTGGCCTTTTCCATTAAAGTTAAAGCTGATTTCACCCGTGTCTGAGTTAACTGACTTAGATAATTTTTGGTCAATAGTTAAACTTGGTACTGTCCATAAAATGTAGTTCATAAGCCGGATCCTACTTCACACTTTTAGCGATATTTATTGTAACGATGAATTTTCATCAAAATATCGTAACAGTGCACGGTCTGGATCGCCAGCGTGAATAAGTTGCGAGGCTTGTTTAATTAATTTTTTTAAAACAGTGAGCTGTTTGCGAGTTTTGGTTTTGGCTTTTAACTTCCACTGTTCAGGTATTATAGGTAAGTGTTCAAACTGCCACTTTTTAAAGCGCTCATCGTAATCATCGGGTTCTGCTTGTTCTAGCAAATGTCCAATACACCACGATACACAATCGCCATTAGCGACTTCTATATAACCATCATATTTTTTGTGTGGTTTTGGTAACGCATCAGCAATAGCGCGTCCAAGTGAAGGTTTTTCTGCAATGTAGAGTTTCATAGCCTGCTCATCACTGTTTATATAAACAGTAGTCTAGCACAGCTATTTTAAAGGAGGGAACTTTTTGTAACTATTGGCTAGCTGGGCCACGGCAAGATCATTATAAATTGAACTTATAGAGCAAGTAGTGATCAGATCAAGGCATAATAATTACTTGGTCGCATAAATATGAGCACTACTTTTCTGAAACATTTTAATTCAATTACAGA
>Ga0115567_10004815_pt1 | contig 13124 bp, 15 predicted proteins | sample COGITO_mtgs_1204_2_FD_88679 | JGI IMG/M metagenome (GOLD analysis project Ga0115567, IMG submission 88679) | Pelagic marine microbial communities from North Sea - COGITO_mtgs_120412 | ecosystem: Environmental > Aquatic > Marine > Epipelagic | place: Germany:Helgoland, sampling site Kabeltonne...
AAGGGCTATAACCTGAATGCCTGCAATGCCAAAGGCGGTATGCGCGCTATGCCCGAAGCGGCTTGGGACCGATAAGCGCGCCGCCGTAGATCAGCGCGAACCCGGCAAACGCGGCGATCCAAAGCAGCGCCGAGGCGGCATAGAGGCCCGCCGACGCGCCGGGCACAAGACTGGCGCCGATCCGGAAGGCCACCGATGCGACAATGCACATGAACATTGCCGTGCTGCCCGCGCCCGCCGTCAGCGCCTGCCCGGTATGGCCCAGCGTTGCGCGCGCCATCACCGCCAGCGTCATGAGCGCAAAGCCTCCGGCCATCCACATATGCTGCGCCGGTCCCGGCGCCAGCAGGTCGGGCGCCAGAATCGCGAATCCCTCGATCAGCGCGCCGAGCGGCACGAAAAGATACCCCAGATGCAGCACCCACAGGAGCGGCTCGGCAAGCGTGCGATACCCTTTCCACCGCGCAAGGCGCACCAGATGCAGCGCACCCATCGCGATCAGCGCCGCGCCCGACACGGCCCAGAGCGGCGCGATGGTCCAGCAGATGAGCGCGGCGAGCGTCAGCAGCAGCACGGCCTTGTCGAAGCGCTGCATCGGCGGCGCGGGCAGATCGCCCTGCCCTGCCGCAACCAGCCAGTTGCGCGTGAAGGACGGCACGATGCGCCCGCCGATCAGGGATATCATCATCAAAACCGCCGCGATCCCGATGCGCAATCCGATGCCTTGCGCGGCATAGACGCCGCCTGCTGCCTCAAGATGAAACAGCAGATTGGCGATTGTGAACACCGCCAGAAGCGCCAGCACCACCAGATTGCGCCAGTTCCTGCCCGCCACGATCTCGCGCAGGATCATCAGAGCGAGCGCCACGGGAAAGAGCAGATCGACCGCGACAGGAAGCCAGAGCGGCACCAGCGCCGACACCGCGATCAGCACGCGCCCGGCCACCCACACGGCAAAGAGCAGCGCCAGAGGCCAGCCGACGACGGGCAGCCGCCCCGTCCAGCTGGGCACCGCCGTCAAAAGGAACCCCGCGATGATCGCACCGAGATAGCCGAAGAGGAATTCATGTGCGTGCCACGACGCCGGATCCAGCCGCGTCGGCAACTCGGCAAATCCGCTCAGCATTGCGATCCACGCGACCATGGCCAGCGCAGCCCAGATCGCGCCGAAGAGAAAGAAGGGCCGGAAGCCATAGGAAAAGAGGGCCGGTCCGGTCCAGTGCCGCATCTGCTCGCTCGTGGTCATCGCCTCGGTCCTGCCGTCACGCGCGATGTCTTGAGCACATGGCCCGTTTCATCGCAGGTAAATCGGACCTTCAGATCGCCGTGCCAGAAGGTCAGCCGATATGTGCCCGCATCCTCGCCCACGCCGGTCTCGAACCGGCTGGTGATGGCGCCGCTGCGCATCAGGCTCTGCACCTGCGCCGCATCCATATTCATCGCGCGGGCCAGATCGGCGGCGTCGATGGTCGGCTCGGGCGTGCTCAGGTCAATCTTCATGCGCCCGCCTCACCAGCAGGCTCGCCGGCCTTCTTGCCCTTATCCTCTGCCGCGTCCATGAGCGAGCGGATGTGGCGCGCAAAGGCCCATGTCGCGGGCACGCCGATCACCGCGCCGCCCAGGATGGACCAGCCCGCAGACAGCACCGGCAGGCCGATCCAGCTGCCGATCAGCGACGCGAAGAACACGTTGGTCGCCATCGCCCCCGCCCCGAACGGATAGAGCGCCAGCGCGATGCGCCGCGTGGACCAGCCGCTTTGCGTCATCGCCGTGCGACCAGCCGCGCGACAAGCGCAAGCGCCGCGATAAGCGCGATGGACGCGATGGCGAACCAGATTTCGGCGGTGGCCGATTGTGCCTGCGGAATAGGCCGCTCAAAGCTGCTGGCCAGCGCCGCCCGGGGCAGCGCGGCCATGCAGATGGCGAGAAAGGCGAATATGCGTGTCATATCAGGTCTCCTGCGTGAGTTGGCGATAGATATCAGGCAGCGCGCGTGTCAGGCGCGCGGGATTTGGCAACAGCGTGAAGCCGCCGCGTCCGAAAATACGGGCAAACCAGTCCTGCCCGTCCTCGTCGATGACCACGCCGTGCAGCGTCTGGCCTGCGCGGCGCGCCTCGCGGACGGCCATATGGCTGTCCTCGATCCCGTGCTGGCCCTCGTAATGGTCCAGATCGTTCGGCTTGCCGTCGGTCAGAACGATCAGCAGCCTGCGCGCCGCCGTCTCCTTTGACAAATGCATGCTGACATGGCGGATCGCGGCGCCGAGACGGGTGTAATGGCGCGGTTGCAATGCGCCGATGTTGCGGGTGATCTCGGGCGACATGGGCGTGTCAAACCCCTTGCAGCGGGTCACGAAAACGCGGTCGCGCTTGAGCGATGAAAACCCCCAGATGCCAAAACGGTCGCCGGCCGCATCCAGGCCGCCTGCGAGCGCCGCAAGCGTGTCGCGCGCGACGCCTATCACGGAGGTGTCGCCCACCGCCGCCTCGGTCGAGCGGGACGTGTCGATCAGGAAGGCCACGGCCAGATCGCGCTCGATCTGCTGCGAGGCCTGCCAGATCCGGTCGCTGCCCTGCCCCGTCGCCGCCATCTCGGCGCGGCTGGCGATAAGCGCGTCCAGATCCAGCTCGGGCCCGTCGATCTGGCGCGGGCGCAGGATGCGGCGCGGGCGCAGCGCCTCGAACTGGCGGCGCACCTCGCGGATGCGCCGCGCATCCGGCACGAAAGGCGCGCCCGTGGCCTGCGGCGGCGCCTCCAGCACGCGGCAGTGGCCGGGCATGTAGTCCCGCGCGCGCGCGTTCCATTCGGGATAGGTGAACTCCCCTGCCAGCGCCTCGTGATCGGCGTCCGCCGGCGACAGGTCCAGATGCAGACGCAGGCGCGTCGCGGCGCGCTTGTCGACCTTCGACAGGGTGATCTCGTCCTGATCGTCGGCTGCCTTTTGCGCGTTTTCGTCATCATCGTCGTCGACCGAGCGGTTTAGGTTCATCGATTCGACCCATGACAGGATCGATTCGAAGCGGTGGATGATGAAGCTGTCCTTGCGGTTCGCCTCGCCTCGGTCCTTGCGCAGACCCAGCTTGCGGCGGGTGCGCGCGGCGGCGGGCGGCGGGCTTGTGTCCGTCTCGGCGGCCTCGGTCGCCTCGGGCCCCGATCCGGGCGCGGAAAAATGCAGCCAGATGGGCACCGGCTGAAACGGCGTATAGCCGCGGGGCGCCGTCTCGGGCATGGACGATACGGTGCACACCCCGTCCAGTTGATTGCGGATGGCACATTCGATCGCGGCCTCGGCGGCAGGCAGGTGCCGGCGCGGGCGCTGCGCTGCCGCCAGATGCGCCATCTTGCCATAGGCGCCGCGCAGGCCGGGGCAACGCCCGTAGGCCAGATCGCCCAGCCGCGCGTTAAGCGCGATCTGCGCCGCGTCGAGCGCGCGAGGCTCCAGCCCCGCATCGGGCAGGCAAACCTGCTCGGGATCCACGCAAGCGGCAACGGCGGTCAGCCAGAAATAGGCCGCACGGTTCAGCGCGGGATCGGCAAAGCAATCCATGACCGGCGGCAGGCGCAGCGCGCCGCCGTCAAAGCGCGCGACGTAGATCTTGTCGCGGGCCATCGCCACGCGGCGATGCAGGCTGCGGCGGTGCGCGGCGACAAGGGCGGGCGCCTCGCCCAACTCGGTGCCGGGCGCGCCGCCAAGCGCGCGGAACAGCACGCTGAGACTGATCCGCACGTCCGCCAGCGCGATAGCGGCGTCCGGATACTGCACCTGCGCCCCCACGCCTTCGGCGAGGTCATGCCAGATCTTGCCCACCGTCTCTTCGGGCTCCATCAGATCAAGGGGATGCAGGGCCATGGCGATCTACCCGAAGGTTGCAGCGACGAGGTCGCGCAACGCGTCCTGAATGTCCGCGTCATCGCTGAGCGGCTCGATTATCGCGGCCTCGATGGCCGAATCGAACGCCATGCCCCCCACGATCAGCGTGGCTGCATAGATCAGCAGCCGGGTCGACACGCCCTCCTCCAGATCCATACCCGACAGGCGGCGGATCGCGCCGCCAAGGCGCACGAGGCCGGCGGCGCGGTTGGTGTCGATGCCGCTTTCCTCGGCGACGACGGCGGTCTCGATCTCGGGCTTCGGGAAATCGAAGCTGATCGACAGGAAGCGCTGGCGCGTCGAGGGCTTCAGCCGCTTAAGCACGTTCTGGTAGCCGGGGTTGTAGCTGGCCACCAGCATGAAGCCCGGCGGCGCCTGAAGCTCCTCGCCGGTGCGGTCGATCATCAGGGTGCGGCGGTTGTCGGTCAGCGGGTGCAACACCACGGTGACGTCCTTGCGCGCCTCGACGATCTCGTCAAGGTAGCAGATCGCGCCCTCGCGCACCGCGCGGGTCAAGGGGCCGTCTACCCATTCGGTCTCCCCGCCCTTCAGCAGGTAGCGCCCGATCAGGTCCGCCGCCGACAGATCGTCATGGCAGGCGACAGTGTAGAGCTTGCGGCCCATCCTGGCGGCCATATGCTCGACAAAGCGTGTCTTGCCGCAGCCCGTCGGCCCCTTCAGAAGAAGGGGCAGACGGTTGGACTGGGCCATCTCGAAAAGCGCGCATTCCTGACCGGTCTGGTGGTAATGCGGCACCTGGGCGGTATCGGTCACGTCCTTCATGGCTTATTCTCCCGGAACCGGGTTGGCAGAGCCCGGCGCGATCACTTCGCGGCGGCGCACGAACACCATCGAATAGATGAAAAGCAGCGCACCGAGGACGACGAACACCCCCGCACCAAAGCGCATCATATAGAAGATCGCAAGGCCGTCCTGCACGTCCATGTAGTAGTCGCCGACGACGCGCTGCATATGCGTCTGGATGGTCCCGGCGAAAGTCAGCACGAAGGTCATGAACGCCATCCCGCCCGTCATCAGCCAGAACGAGACCATGTTCAGCACCTGATTGTAGGGCGCGCGCTGGCGCAGGATCGGGAAGGCATAGGTGAAGATCGCAAGGTTCAGTGCGACATAGGCGCCGTAGAACGACAGGTGCCCGTGCGCGGCGGTGATCTGCGTGCCGTGGCTGTAGAAGTTCACCCCGTGCAGCGTGTGCAGAAAGCCCCAGACGCCCGCGCCGAAGAAGGCGACCGTGCTGGACCCCAGCGACCACAGAAGGGCAGCCTTGTTGGGGTGATTGCGCCGGCCCTTCCAGACCATGATGAAGGCGAAGGACATCATCAGGAAGAATGGCACCACCTCGAACGTCGAGAAGATCGAGCCGATCCACTGCCAGTAGCCCGGCAGGCCGATCCAGTAGAAATGGTGGCCGGTGCCAAGGATGCCCGAAAAGAGCGCCGTGGCAACGATGACATAGAGCCACTTTTCCACCACTTCGCGGTCCACGCCGGTCAGTTTGAGCAACAGGAAGGCCAGGATCGCGGCCATGACCAGCTCCCAGGTCGCCTCGACCCAGAGGTGCACGACGAACCACCAGTACATCTTGTCCAGCGACAGGTTGTCGGGGTTGATGAAGGCAAAGACCCAGAGCAGCGACAACAGCCACAGACCCATGAGCAGAACGTTCGTGATGGCCGTCTTCTTGCCCGCAAGGACCGTCATCGAGATGTTGAACAGGAAAATCAGCGCGGCGATGAGGATGCCGATCTTGACCCAGAGCGGCTGCTCAAGAAATTCGCGCCCGCCATGAATGCCGATAAGATAGCTGCCGACGGCGCCCAGCGTGCCGACCATCAGGATGATCAGCTGAAGATAGGCCAGCTTGACCGAGTAGATCTCGCGCTCGGATTCCTCGGGGACAAGGAAATAGGCGGCCCCGAAGAAGCCCAGCAGCAGCCAGACGATCAGCGCGTTGGTGTGGATCATCCGGATGATGTTGAACGGCAACAACTCGGACAGGAAATTGGGCGAGACATAGATCCACCCGGCGATCAGCCCGCCCAGAACCTGAACGGCAAAGAGGGCCATTGCGCATAGAAAATAGGCATATGCGACTTTTTGCGTTTGATACTTCATGTGTGTTTCCTTTCCGGGAGCGGTGCACCGATCGCCGTCTGGCGGCGTGCGGGTGCGCTCATGTCCCGTTTATCCTGCGTCCGTGGGCGGCCAGCCCTGCGTGTCGGTCTGATCGGCCCAGCGCAGGAATTCGGACAAGGCGCGCACCTCGTCCTCGTTCAGCTTGAAATAAGGCATCTGGCGGCGCCCCTCGATGCCGCTGGGCTGGCTCTCCATCCAGCCGCCGAGGATGGCGGCGGCATCATCGGGCGAATCCTGAACGCCCCAACGCGTCATCACGTTGCCCAGCTCGGGGGCGAAATACGCGCCCTCGCCGTGCAGCGTGTGACAGTTGATGCAGCTGTTGCGCTCCCAGATATGCTTGCCTTTCCGCACGTCGTCGCTCAGCTGCATGCCTGCGGTCGACGTCGTCACCACATAGCGATGCGAATGCGCGGTCAGCACGATGAAGATCACCACGAAGAACAGCGATCCTGCGTAGAAAATATTGCGTGCCCGTGACTTTGTCAGGATTTCCGCCACCCCTCAGCCCTCCAGTTCATTGTTATCCCTCAGCCGATAGCAGTCCCCGCCTGTGGCGAGTTTGCGCTAGCGCAACGTTTGGGAGAATTAGACCGGCCAATCTGACAGCCTGAGAGAGAGGAGGCCGCCCATGAGATCCGAGACACTTGACGATCCTGCCCTGACGCTGGACCGGCTGCTGTCGCGCTGGCCCGAGACAGCCCGTGTCTTCCTGAAATACAAGATGCTGTGCGTCGGCTGCATGGTGTCGCCGTTTCACACGGTGATTGACGCCTGTCTGGAATACGGTCTGGACGAAGACATGTTTCGCGGCGAGTTACGCCGCGCGATCCTGCGGTAATCAGGCCCCGCCCAGCACCACCAGCCGGTGAGGATCGCACACCACGATCTTCTTGCGCTTGCTGCTGACCAGACCCAGCTTTTCCCATGCGCTCAGCAGGCGGCTGACGGTGTGCAGGGTCGTGCCGGTCAGTTCGGACACGTCCTGGCGCGTGATCGGAAAGCTGATCTCGATTCCGTCCTCGGTGCGCCGCCCCGACTGGTTGACCAGCCGCAGCAAGGCGCGCGCAATGCGCTGCTCGACATGCTGCGTCGACATCTCGACGATGCGCGTGTGTATCTCGTTCAGGCGCTCGCCGACCGTCTTGTAGGTCTCGGAGGCGAAGCCGGGATATTCGGCTACGAAAACCGGCCACAAGGATGCAGGCCAGGACAGGAACAGAACTTCGGACGCGGCGATGGCACTGGCGGGGTACGTGTCGCGGCCCAGTGCCTGCGCGATACCAAAGAGCTGGCCGGGCGGGATGTGAAGCGATGTCACCTGCTCGCCATCGGGCGTCGTCTTGACCACGCGCACAGTGCCGTCCAGCAGAAGAAAGAACCGCTCGGCATCGCCGCCCTCGCCGAAGATGGCGGTGCCCGCCTCTGCCCGCCGGCTACCGGCCTGATCGAGGATCGCGCGAATCTGGGCGCGGGTCAGCAGCGAGAACGGCGGCAAGGGCGTCAACAGGCTCTCATCCAGTTTTTGCATGATCCATATCCCCTGCGGGTTTCCGATGCGTCCCTGATAGGGCCTTGGCGCCAAAACCGCCAGCAATGCATGCAAGTGTGATTATCGGCCCCAAGTTTGCTCTGGCGCAACGTTGCCGCTGCCGGGCGCTTTTAATGTTTGCCTCGCCACACGCAAGCATTGAAAGGAAATAAAATGTTTCGCACTCTGATGACTTCCGCCGCCATCGCGATCGCCCTCGGCGGCACCGCCTTTGCCGAGACGCACGAGGTCCTGATGCTGAACAAGGGCGAGACGGGGCGCATGGTCTTCGAGCCTTTGTCATTGCGCATCGCCGCTGGCGATACCGTGAAATTCGTGGCCACCGACAAGGGGCACAACGCCGAAAGCGGCGAGGGCATGATCCCCGAGGGCGCCGAGCCCTTTGCCGGCAAGATCAGCCAAGATTTCGAAGTCACCCTGACCGAGCCGGGCGTCTACGGCGTGATCTGCAAGCCGCATTTCACGATGGGAATGGTGATGGCGATCGCCGTCGGCGAGGATGCCGAGGCGCCCGGGGACTTCCTTGAAGGCCGGCTGCCGAAGAAGGCCAAGGAGCGCTATGAAGATGCGCTGAGCGGTCTCTGATTTCCGGAATTTCAGATCTCCGGGATTTCAGATCTCCGGGATTTCAGATTAAAGTCATGAGAGTAGCCAGACGAAAGAGCAATATCACGACAAAATGCATCAATCACTGATTGGCCACAACCAGCCGCCGAAATGTTCTGCGCGGCTGGCTGTTGGCAGGCGCGGCCGCCATGACGGGCACCGCCGCACTGGCCGCCCCGCAGGCCGATGGACATCGCCAACGCCGCCTCTGCCAGGCCAGTCGACATGTCAGGCCATACACGCGTCCAGCAAAAAAAACGGCCGTCCCGCTACGCCCCCGAGCCTGAGCCGGTGGCCTAGGGGGGCGGCCTGCCCCATATCTATCCGGGCCAGGACTGCGTGCCGCGCTGGACGGCGACGACGCCGGGCTGCTTTACCTGTCACTGCACACCGGGGCGGGGGCGATGATCCCCTACCACGTCACGCGCGGGATGAACGGCGCCGTCATGGTGCTGCCGCGCGGCGGGCGACGACGACCCCGGCAGTCTGGATGCGATGCGCAGCCTGACGCACACACATTGCGTCTTCAACGGCGCGGTCGGGGTCATCACCGGCACCAACGCCGTGAAGGTCAAGGTCGGCGAGACGGCGCGGGTGATCCACAATCAGGCCAACCGCGACTCGCGGCCACACCTGATCGGCGATCATGGCAACTTCGTCTGAGAGGCGTCGTGCAGCGACGCGCCCATGACCGGGCGTGCCCTGCGCACGCTTGAATTTGCGGCGGGCCTTTCGAACTTCGCGCTGGTCGGCACCGGCGGGCGCGACTACCCTACCGGCCAGTTGCGGCCCTGACCGGCCAGCCCTCCGGAGCAAGGCAGACCCATCGATGACGCCCCCCTTCCAGCGCAAGGCGCAGCGCCCCGGCTTTTATGCTGCACTGATCATTGCCGCTTTGACGAGCATGGCCGCCCCCGGCGCGGCGCAAACCGCGCCGTCCGCGCTTGAATCCGCCGCCAGCGACCCGCAAAAGGAAGTCGCCGTCGCCCCCGGCGTGCGCGATTCCGAGATCGCGGACCGGCTGACGCGCATTCTCAAGGCCAGCCAGTGGTTCGACGCACCAGACGTCTCGGTCAGCGAGGGCATCGTCTTTCTCGACGGCGCTACCGAAAATGACGAGCGCAAGGAATGGGCGCGCCAGCTGGCGCTGCGCACCGAAGGCGTCGTCGCCGTGGTCGACCGGATCGAGGTGACGCCGACCATCAGCTGGGATCTGACCCCCACCTGGCGCGAGGTCGAGCGTCTGGCCGAGAAGGCGCAATGGCTGGCGCCCCTCGCGGTTGCCTCCGTGCTGATCCTGCTCTTTGCCTGGATCCTGTCGCGCGGCGTCGCGGCACTGGCGCGCCGGTCGCTGCGCGGGCGTATCACGTCGCCGCTGCTCTTGAATTTCGTCGCGCGGGTGGTGTCGATCCCGGTGATCCTGATCGCGGTCTACCTGATCCTGCAGATCGCCGGCCTGACCCGGCTGGCCGTCACCGTGCTGGGCGGCACGGGCCTTGTCGGCATCATCGTCGGCCTCGCGTTCCGCGAGATCGCCGAGAATTCGCTGGCCAGTATCCTGCTCAGCATCCGCAACCCGTTTCGCGCGGGCGACTGGATCCGCGTGGCCGATCATCAGGGCATCGTTCAGAACCTCAACATGCGCACCACGGTCCTGCTGACGCTGGACGGCAACCACGTGCAGATCCCCAACGCCGTCGTCTTCAAGAGCATTATCGAGAATTTCTCGTCCAACCCCAACAGACGATCGGAATTCACCGTGGGCATCGGATATGACGATTCGGTGCTGGAGGCGCAGGAGGTCATCATCGCCGCCTTGCGCAGCCATCCCGCAGTGCTGGACGAGCCCGAACCCAGCGCACTCGTCGACGAGCTGGGCGCCTCGACGGTCAATATCCGCGTGCAATACTGGTTCAACGGGCAGGCCTACTCGATCTTCAAGGTCCGCTCGGCGCTCATGCGGCAGGTCAAGCGGGCGCTGCAGAACGCCGGAATATCGATGCCCGATTCCGCGCGCGAGATCATATTTCCGGGCGGCGTAGTCGTCCGGCACGAGGATGCCGCGACTGGCGACATGAGGATCGACGCGCCTGCATCCGCGCCGACGGATGCCGGCGCGCAAGGCCCCGATGACGCGGCGATGGCCAGTTCCGGCGAAGGCGATCTGACGTCCGAGACGGGCGAGTTGCAACGCCAGGCCGACGCGGCGGATATTCCCGACGCTGGCGAGAATCTGCTTGCCAAAAAGGCGCCGTCCCCAAAACTGCCGTGAGGCCGCGCCGCCCGTCGTCCCGAGCAGGCGGCGTTCTGGCGCTGGACGTTCTTGACGTATTTCGACTTGAGGCCGATCTGGCCGAGACCCGGTATCATGCGCCCCATATCTCTATCGCCGTCGACCAGCCGGATTGCGCGCATCCTTGGGCCGCGTGGCGAAGGTATTGCGCGCCTTCAATCCCAAGCCTGAAAGCACCGGGCATCCCCTGTCCGGACATGCCATCGCCGTGCTAAAGCGTTTCGCTTGAGGCACCGCCGAAAATCATCGGTCATGCACGGGGAGGGATGGGTATGCAGGTTGCCATTATCGGAGGGGGACTGGCCGGTCTGGCGCTTGGCCGGCACCTGCAGCGCGCGGGCGCGGACTTCCAGCTTTTCGAGGCGCGGGCCCGGTTCGGGGGCCGCATAGATGCGCTGCGCGTGCCGGGGGGCGCCGTCGATCTGGGTCCGTCGTGGTTCTGGCCGGGCCAGCCGCGCATGGCGGCGCTGCTGAAAGACCTCAAAATCGCCAGTTTTGAGCAATTTGCCCATGGCGCGGCCTGCTATGAGGACGACGCGGGCCGGGTGCATATGGGGCGGGGATATGCTTCGATGGCGGGCGCCTTGCGCGTGAAGGGCGGCGTCTCGGCGCTGATCGATGCGTTGGCGGATCAACTGCCACAAGACCGGTTGCATCTGTCCTCTGCCGTCTGGACGCTGGGCGAGGATGGCCGCATCACCCTTGGCGATGGCAGCACCGCGCAGGCGGAAACCATCGTTCTGGCCCTGCCCCCGCGCATCGCCGCAGGCCTGTCATTCGCGCCCGGCCTGCCCCAGGGCGCACGCACCGCGATGGCCGCCATCCCCACATGGATGGCGGGCCACGCGAAATTCACCGCCGTATACGATGCGCCCTTCTGGCGCGCGAATGGCCTGTCGGGCGACGCGGTCAGCGCGCGGGGCCCGCTGGCCGAGATCCATGACGCCTCGGGCCGGGACGGCACCCCCGCCGCGCTTTTTGGCTTTGTCGGGGTGCGCCCACAGGACCGGGCCGGGTGGGCGGCGGACATCACCGAGGCCGCACTGGACCAGCTGGCGCGCATTTTTGGCGAGGCAGCGCGCCGGCCTTTGACCTCGGCCCTCACGGACTGGGCTACCGCGCCCGAGACGGCCACTACAGCTGATCACGCACCGCTCCGCGCGCATCCCGCCTATGGCCTGCCAGCCGCCCTGCGCGGCCTTTGGGGCGGAAAACTGCACTTCGCGTCAAGCGAGGTGGCCCCCGAGGCGGGCGGCCTCATGGAAGGCGCGCTGGCCGCAGCGGGTCATGTGGCGGCGCTGGTCGCAACGCCCTGACCGCTGGCCGGATGGTCAGAGCGGCGCCAGCAGCGGCGCCAGCAAGGGGTTGGGGAACTGCCGCCGCACGGTGACGGCGTGGAACTTCTCCGACAGGCCGATATCATGCGCCGCCTCGGTCAGAAGGCCCGAGGCCAGCTCGTTTTTGACAACGATGGGCGGCAAAATGGCCAGCCCGATATCCTCGCGCGCCAGTAGGCGCATCATCGCCATGTCGTCGACTTCGGCCGCCAGCACCGGCTCGACCCCCAGCTGCGCGCAGAGCGTGTCAAAACCGGCGCGCAACGGGCTTTGCGTGGTGGGCACGATGATGGGATGCGCCGCCAGCAGATCGCGCAGACCAAGCGCGCCGGCGACCCGCGCGGGCGTGCCCACCACGCTGACCGGCTGCTCGGAGAGGGTATGCGCGATAAAGCGGCTCATCGCGTCGGGCGCGGGCACGCGGCTGGTCAGGACGACATCGAGGCTCAGTGTCTCCAGCCCCTGCAACAACTCGGGCAGGTTGCCCGAGCGCAGCACCAGCTCGATATCGGGCTTGCCCAGCACGGGGCGCAAAAACTCGATCTGGAAGTTGCGCGAAAGCGTCGCCAGTGCGCCCACCCGCAAGACCCGGCGCGGCGCCCCGGTCTGCGCCAACGTCGCCAGCAGATCCTGGCCCGCGCCAAAGATCGTATCGGCGTGATCGACCGCGATGCGCCCCGCCTCGGTCAGGTGCAACTGCCTGCCCCGCCGCTCGAAGAGGGCATGACCCAGCCGGTCCTCAAGCTTGCGGATCTGCACCGAGACGGCCGATTGCGACAGGTTCAGCCGCGCTGCCGTGCGCGTGAGGTTGCCGTCATGGGCGACCTGCCAGAAATAGCGCAGATGGTTGTAGTTGATGTCCTGCATACCGTTCGCTTTAAGTGAACGATACGATGCGATCAATGTATTTTATTTTCGCTTGGCGGAAAGGCTATGACGGGCGGACACAATTTTGCAACCGGAGCGACCATGCTGACACATGCCCTGCCCCTTCTGGCCCCCGCCATCCTGATTGCCGCCGCGATCGGCCTGCATCTGCGCCGCGATATTGGCCCCACCCGCGCGGCCCTCATCGCGGAGGGCGCGTCGATTGCCGCGCTGCTGGCCGCCGTGGCCGCGCTTGCCGCGCTGATCTTGTGCGGCGCGGGCGACAGCTTTCTTCTGGGGCTGGCGGGCGCCGGGATATCCGCGCGCCTCGATGCCATCAGCGTGTCGATGCTGCTGCTGGTCAGCTTCATCGGCTGGATCGTCGTGCGGTATTCGCGCACATATCTGGACGGCGAGGCGCGTCAGACGCATTTCACCAT
>Ga0115567_10004818_pt1 | contig 13122 bp, 10 predicted proteins | sample COGITO_mtgs_1204_2_FD_88679 | JGI IMG/M metagenome (GOLD analysis project Ga0115567, IMG submission 88679) | Pelagic marine microbial communities from North Sea - COGITO_mtgs_120412 | ecosystem: Environmental > Aquatic > Marine > Epipelagic | place: Germany:Helgoland, sampling site Kabeltonne...
AATGTAGCATAACCGAAGATTGTGCTCCAAAGCTTGATGACACAACATGCTCACCGGGTAGGTGAGTAAAAGCCCACTCTACTCGTTCAATAGGCGTCATAGCCTCCAATAATGTGTTAATATTTTCAATGGCATCAGCAGGGGCCTCCAAAGCAAAAAGGTCGCTTTCAGTATTTAATGCGGCTAAATTACTCATTGCCGACTTCCTCATAAAAGTCTTTTGCAGAATTGACCACAGGTCTTATAACACCGGCTCGCACCACAAAGTCACCAAAACTCTCTTTGTCCTCACGCTCGTTCGACCATCTGCCAATAAGCTCATCGAGGATCGTCATTATTTCGGTGTCGAGAATGTTTTCTTTATACATTCTTGGGATACGAGTCCCTTCTCGATTGCCGCCTAAATGTAAATTATACTTATTGGGGCCTTTACCAACCAAACCAATTTCTGCCAACATAGCGCGACCGCAGCCGTTAGGGCAGCCAGTCACTCTATATATAATACTTTCGTCTTGCATTTTGTGCTTAGCTAAAATGTTTTCGAGCTCGGTCACGGCCTCGGGTAAATAACGTTCTGCTTCAGCCATGGCTAAAGGGCAAGTTGGCAACGACACACATGCCATAGAGTCTTTGCGCTGATTGCTAGTGGTCTTCTCAAATAAACCATGTTTAACCGCGATATCTTCAATTATTTGTTTTTGGTCTGCAGGAACGCCAGCAATAATTAAGTTTTGATTAGCGGTAAGTCTAAAATCACCTTGATGTATTTTTGCTATTTCTGCGCAGCCAGTTTTTAATGGCTTGTTAGGAAAATCGAGAATACGACCATTTTCGATAAACAGGGTTAAATGATGTTTACTATCAATCCCTTCTACCCAGCCGAAGCGGTCGCCTCTTGAGGTGAATTCGTAAGGCTTTGAGGGAGCGAACTGCATATTTGCGCGTTTTTCAACTTCTGCTTTGAACGTTTCTACACCCACTCGCTCAAGTGTATACTTGGTTTTTGCATTTTTGCGATTTACTCTATTACCCCAATCACGCTGTGTTGATACAACCGCTTCGGCAACCGCTAAGGTGTCTTTTAAACTGATATATCCAAAGTCATCGGCCTTTCGTGGGAAGGTGGCGTGATCGCCATGAGTCATGGCTAAACCGCCGCCAACCAGCACGTTAAATCCAACTAGCTTGCCATTTTCTGCAATGGCAACAAAATTAAGATCGTTGGCATGAACGTCAACATCATTTTGTGGCGGGATGACCACCGTTGTTTTGAATTTTCGTGGTAAATAATTATTACCCAATATCGGCTCGTCTTCTTGAGTCGACTCAACCTTTTCGCCATCGAGCCAAATTTCGGCATAAGCGTTAGTTTTAGGAAGTAAATGTTCACTAATTTTAGAAGCCCAATCAAACGCTTCTTTATGTACTTCTGACTCTATTGGATTTGAAGTACACAAAACGTTTCTATTGACGTCACCAGCGGTGGCAATTGAGTCTATCCCAGTAGAGTTTAGCAATTGGTGCATTGGTTTTACATTAGGTTTGAGCACACCGTGAAACTGAAATGTTTGACGCGTTGTAAGACGTATACTGCCGTACATTGATTTTTCTTGTGCAAACTTGTCTATGATTAACCATTGCTTTGGTGTGATAACACCGCCAGGCAAACGCGCTCTTAGCATTACATTGTGTAAAGGCTCTAATTTTTGTTTTGCACGTTCGGCTCGAATATCACGATCGTCTTGCTGATACATGCCGTGAAAACGTATTAATTGAAAGTTGTCGGCTGTAAATCCACCGGTTAGAGGATCTGATAAATCTTCGCTGATAGTACCGCGCAAATGTTTGCTCTGTGCTTTCATTCGCTCGTTATCAGCTAATTTACCTTCTACTTGGTGCTGCTTTTTGTTACTCACTAGTAAACATCCTTCTGATAACGTTTTGATTTGCGCATATCGACAAGATATTGTTTTGCATCTTGCTCGTTCTTTTTGCCGTGGGTTTGAATAATCGCCAATAAGGCTTTTTCAACGTCTTTTGCCATATGCATTGCATCGCCACACACGTAAAAATGCGCGCCTTGTTCAAGCCATTCATATACGGCTTCGCCATTTTCTAAAAGTCGGTCTTGAACATATATTTTTTGGGCTTGGTCGCGTGAAAACGCCAAACTTATTTGGGTGAGTAAACCTGATTTCACATACCCTTGCCACTCCACCTGATACAAGAAATCTTGCGTGAAACTAGGGTTGCCGAAGAATAACCAGTTTTTTCCGCTGGCCTCGCTAGCATCTCGCTCTTGCATAAATGCTCTAAATGGCGCAATACCCGTTCCGGGTCCTACCATAATAATGGGCGTGTCTGAATTAGTTGGAAGTTTGAAATTATCATTGCTTTCAACAAAAACCTTAACTTCACCTCCTTCTTCCAGCCTACTCGCTAAAAAGCCTGAAGCGCCGCCTTGATGACGAGTGCCAAAAGCTTCATAATCGATATGTGCAACCGTTAGATGCACTTCATCTTCTACTTCGCTTTGGCTTGATGCAATAGAATACAAGCGCGGTGTAATAGGGCGTAAAGCATCAACAAGTTGTTGCGCTGTCAGTTTATTTGGAAACTGTTCAACAATATCAACAATTTGACGTTCTTCCATGAAGGTTCTAAGTGCAGGCTTATCGTCCAGTATTGCCTTTAAGCCAATATCGTTAGTTGCTGCCTGATATGCTTTTATAAAACCTGGATAGCTAAGTGTTAGCTCAAGCTTTTCTGATAATGCGACTTCAAGGGTCATGCTGTCGTCTTTAATTTTTACATTATCGTTATTGTTTGTTTCTGTGACTTTAATAATTTTATTAACGACGGCTGCGTCGTTTGTAAAATATACACCAAGTGAGTCGCCCGGCGCGTACTGCAAGCCAGAGCCTTCTAACGAAATTTCCACGTGCTGAATATCTTTAACTGAATCTCTTCCGGTTATTTTTAAACAAGCAAGTAATGAAGCAGAAAACGGGTTTTGTTTATTAAAGACAGACTCGCTAACTTCGCCTACCTCTACTGTTATTAAGTCCTCGGTGCCTTTTACTTGCGTTTGTGCGGGTGACAGTGAAGCAATAAGCAAACTAGTAACCGTTTGCGACCAACTGGCAATATCGTCGACATAATCAACATCACAGTCGAGTCTGTCTGTTATCGACTGTGCACCAAGCGCAGATAAACGTGCGTCAAAATCTTTGCCGGTTTGGCAGAAAAGCTCGTAACTTGTGTCACCAAGACCCACTACTGCATATTGCAGGGCGGGTAATTTAGGGGCCTTCTTACTTGCTAAAAATTCATGAAACTCAATTGCGTCGTCTGGTGCTTCACCTTCGCCATGTGTGCTAACAAATAAGACTAAATGTGTTTCATCCTTTATTTTGCGAGGCTTATAATCGGCCATGCTTACTAAATTTGTTTTTGCCCCATTAGCTTTTAGTTGCTCACTAAATGCTTTCGCCTCATGCTTGGCATTACCGGTTTGCGAACCATACATTACCGTTAGCGTTGGCGTTGGCAAGGTAACTTGCGTAGCTGGAACAGTAGAATCTGCTTGCACTCCCGCTGCAGAAAGTCCTGCGAGATAACCACTAGCCCAAACCAATTGATCTTTGCTATAGCCGGAGACCGCTTTTGCTAAGGAAGACATTTGAATGTCATTTAGGCCAGGAGATGTTGGATTACCGTTACTTTGAGTCATTAAAAAACCGCTATTCTTTTCGATTTCTGAAGAATAACGGTTTTTATTGATAACTTGAAAGAATTAAAACTGATTTTTTATGCAGTTTTGGACTGAAAGAAATCTAAAAGTCGAATTCTAAACCGATAAAGACACCATCGAAGGTCACATCGGCATAAATATCATCTACGTCATCGATGTCCACTTCGGTTGAGCGATAGCCAGCTTGCAAGGACATATCAAGCGCAAGACTTTCAACAAAACTATAGGTGATAGCAACTTGATAGTCGGTGAATGAGTCGTCGTCTATAGCGAGTGCGCTACCCTCAGCATAAACGGAGAGGCCAGTAAAGGGTAAGCCAATTTGAACTCTAGCATAGCCCATTGGGATTATAGTATCGATACTTTCTTGGCCAGATCGGCCGTTTTGGTCACTTACCCTGATGTCGCCCTCTAAGTGTTTCCCGCTAATGCCAACATCTATTGACACTAAGTCGTTGTCTAAGATTTCATAATAAAGGATGTAATCGGTTGTCGTTAAATCCATTTCGGTATCGAGATCTGCATTGATCAAATAGACTTGACCACCAAACGTAAATTGGCTGTCTACAACTGTTGAACCCGAGGTGTCGAGGATAGTGCGTGAAAGTTTAATGTTTGGAATCAGTGGAATAGGGTGTTCGAACGCAGCGTAGAAACTCGCATTAGTTTCATCTTCGAAATCGAAACTTGCAATAGATTCATTTTGTGCAAATCCACCTTCAGCACTCATATTCCATACTTGTGCACCTACGTAGCCACCTAATACGGTGTCTGCCTTTGCATTATTGCTTGCCAGTGCGGCTATGCTTATGCACGATACTGCAATTGCTTTATTTAGTTGTTTCATAATTAACCTTGGTTCAATAGTTCAGTTAGTTCTATCAATGCAGCGTTGGCACGTGAGATATAATTCGCCATTACCAGTGAGTGATTTGCAAGCAGCCCAAAACCGTCGCCATTTAAAATGACTGGACTAAACACGGCTTCTTGAGTTGCTTCAAGCTCTCTAATTATTTGTTGCAAACTTACCGTTGCATTCTTTTTAAGTAATACATCGGCAAAGTCGGTTTCGAGTGCTTTAAGGAAGTGTAGCAAAGCCCAACAAGCTCCGCGAGCCTCATAAAATTTATTGTCTAATTGTAACCAACTGGTTCTATTCATTAGCACGTCTGATTCACGCGACGACTTTGTCGCTGTTGCTTCACCTGCTAAGTTTGTGTTGATGACCTCCTTACCAACACTTGCACTGAGAGTTTGTGACATACTGCCGAGTCTTTTCTCAACCTGTTTTAAATAGTCACGCAAATTGTCTGCTCTGGCGTAGAATTGATTGTTAGTGGCGTTCTCGTCGCTCAATCGGTCTCTAAACAAATACAATTGAGTGATGGCTTCTTCGTATTTACCTTCGCTTGACGGTAGCATCCACTTGGTGTTCGAATTATTTAAGCTCGTTTGCGCTTCTTCTAAAGGTTTGTTTGAAAGAGATTGTGATTGAGAACGACCAAAATCTTTACGCATTGCCAGCGCAAGATCGCGGCTCATCTCTAGCACGCCAAACTCCCAGTTTGGAATATTATCCATAGCGATGCCAGGAGGCATAATATCGTTTGTCAAGTATCCACCTGGCTTGTGCAACATTGTCTCAAGTACTTCAATGATGGTATTCGTGGTGGTGTACCCAGTAACGACTTGTTGCTTATTTTCTCGCGCGGCTTGTTCAGCACTAGAATTTACGTTGAAGGTGTCAGGCTCAAAACCCCACCAAAAACCAATCACACAAAATATAATTAGGATGATCAAAATAACTGCGCTAATGCTTTTCGTATTAAAAATGCTGCTCATTATTATCCTTACATGAGAATTGATAAAAAAGTAAATGGCGAAAACTAATCTACCCCTATAGTTTACCTGCCTGAGCATCAAATGAGCAATGTTTATTCAATTATGATTAAAGAACAAACTTTTCGTAGCGATGAGTATTTTAAAGGGATAGGTAATAATTCCAATTTAATCATACTGAAATATTTATTGTTTCGTTCATATTTAAACGTATTGACTATTATGAAACAGCCAAGAAGTTAGCATACTGCCTTTATTTATATCTTAATAACAATATTGCTAATACGTAGGCTAATCCAACTGCAAATGGAAACATTGCAAATGCAACAATAGCTAACCCTCGCACTACCCACGGGCTAATATCAAAATACTTAGCGATGCCAGCGCAAACACCAGATATCTTTGCATCTTGTGCGTCTCTAAAAAAACGTTTTTCATTCAATATTGTTTTCATCTTTCTCTCCATTTTTCTATACAAGTCATGAGTTAGGGCGTTTTCCCAACTGCAAACCTTTATGCTTCGGTTTTAATAATGTTCAAATAATTAAGTAACATCAACAACATTGCACTGCCCACGTAAAACAAAACAGGCGACAACACCAAACTGAGTAAATTAACTTGTGCTAGCATAAGATGATTCTCCACAAATAACCTAATCTTTCATTGATTGCGTGACCGTTCATTTAAAAAGTGCTTTAACTATTGACACTAAGAGCGGTTTCGCGAAACACAGCGACTATGTACTAGTCGTCTGTGTTTTCGTTTTGGTTGTCTGTTTTTGAATCTTTTTCTGCTGTGTTTTGCATGTCGCTTGTATCAGCAGCGGCCAAGTCGGTAATTGAAACTTCACCTACATTCTTTTCAGAACCATCATAAGAAATAATGTTACTAGCACTTAAGGTGATTTTTTCGACCTGATTATCTATTTCCATAGATACGCCGTGCATAGCACTTGAAACAAGATTATTCACAATTTGCTCTATAGCATTGTCTTGTGCATTAACTTGAGTTGATAAAGCGCCAGTGGTAACTAAAAATAGAGCGGCTAATTTCTGATTAATTTTCATGATGTTTTCCTAAAATGTGTAAGTGATTAATTAAGGTTTGCGACGTGCTTTTTCAAACCTTGTGCCGTTATTCGCGGTCACACTTATCCTTTAGCGAATCTCGTGCCAAAAATGCAACATTCGAAAAAGTTCAATAAAAACATATATTTATTTTTAAAACCTATCTTTTTGAATATACTAAATCATTTTTCGGAGAGTGTCTTAGGGGTTTTGACCAGCTGTTTTAGCGTTTTTGACCAAAAGTTAGTGCGTCAAGTTCAGCTTTCTCTTGCGCTGCTAATACTTGCTCATATGCCTCTAGCAAAAGGAGAGGGTTATTGTGTTTTGCGGTGCCGTTTTGACTTAAGTAGCGGCGCCATATTTTTCCGCCCACTTGGCCTTGAAATAGCCCAAGCATGTGACGAGCAATATGCCAAACGCGTGCACCTTTATCTACCTCTTCTTTTATGTAGGTGGTCATGGCGTCAACAATATTGCTTCTAGAAGGTATGACTGTATCTGAAAGACCAAATATCTTGCTGTCGATTTGACTTAATATGTAAGGGTTTGAATAAATTTCTCTGCCCATCATCACGCCGTTAACGTGCTGCAAGTGCTGCTCAGCTTGTTCTAAGGTGCTTACACCACCATTAATACTAATATGCAGGTTCTGGTTATCCTGCTTCAAGCGATAAACACGATCGTAGTTAAGCGGCGGAACGCTGCGATTTTGTTTGGGGCTTAAGCCTTTCAACCAAGCTTTTCGAGCATGAACAATAAAATGTTCACAGCCTGCTTCATATATTGGTAAAACGAAATCGCTTAGGCCTGCATCGTCGTCCATGTCGTCTATACCAATGCGGCATTTGACGGTAATGGGAATATCTACAAGTTTCTGCATCGCTTTTACGCAGTCGGCCACAATGCTAGGCGTTGTCATTAAACACGCACCAAAGCTACCATTTTTTACCCGATCAGATGGGCAACCAACGTTGATATTGATTTCGTCGTAGCCTCTTGCTTGCGCAATTTCGGCACACTTACTCATGTCTGCTGAATTGCAACCGCCTAGTTGCAACACCAGTGGATGTTCCGCTTCATTAAAAGCTAAGTAATCGCCTTTACCATATATGATGGCACCAGTAGTGACCATTTCGGTGTACAACACACTTTTAGATGAGAGTAAGCGGAGAAAGTAGCGGCAGTGGCGGTCGGTCCAATCAAGCATCGGTGCTACTGAAAATCGATGATCTATGGTTTTTCTGACCATCTCTTTATTTTTAGTGGTTTCACGGTTTTTCGGTGTTGTATATTCTTGCATTTAAATGCTTATTCCTGCATGTTGAGTGCATGCTTTGTAGCCTGAGTATAACAAACGGGTACAAAATGGTTGTATTTGAATTTCTAATTACGCGATTATAAAAGGGAACTGGTTTGGCTACAATTAATATAGAGAAAAGAACGTTAAAGAATTGACGTTTTTCATTTCGTACCCGTGAAAGGATTACAAAAGGTACAACAACAGTTGACCAAGAAAATAAGACTTTCAAGAGTAGAGCAACAGCAGAAACCTGGGCAGAAAAAGTGGCTCGCACACTAGAAGATCGGCCAGTCGGCGCAGGTTGGCAAAGTGTTGGAAATAAACTGGGCATCCAAGATTTACGTTATCACGACTTACGAAGATAAGCGGCTTCTCGCTTATTCGAGTAAGGGACTCGTCATGAAAGGTCTACTTTTTTATTTGCCTAGTAAATGAACTGTTTTGTCTTAGGCGCTAGACCATTTCTCAATCGCTTCAATCAACAATGTTGAGTTAATTGGCTTAGTTAGATAGTCGTTCATACCTGCACCAATACACTTTTCTTGATCGCCGAGCATGGCGTCAGCGGTTATTGCAACAACGGCTATGTCTTTATAATGCTCGCCTGCTTCGCCAGCTCTTATGCGCTTTACACACTCAAAGCCATCCATAACCGGCATGTTGCAGTCCAGTAAAATTAGGTCAAAGGCGGTAGATGCTTTTGCGGTTCTATTGAGTATATCAATTGCTTCTTGACCGTCCCGCGCCGAGAATGCTGTATTAACGTAGTCTTGCGTCATTCCTTTAATAATTTCAATATTAATCTGATTGTCGTCTACAATTAATATACGATTAGCTAACACCTTTGCGCGTTCAGATGACTTAATTGCTTTTTCGTTCTTTCGATGATTCACGCCTGCGGTTGTTAAAGTATTATAACCTTCAGAATTATTTAATAATCGCAACAAGCCGCTAATTGTAAATGGTTTCATCAATTGCCACGACGCCGATTTTTCATGTTGATGTTGAGCTTCTGCAAAGTGGTGTGGAGATAACATTTCTATAACTCGAGTATATTGCTTGGGTGATTTAGTAAATTTGCTAACGAAGCTCTGCTTTTGCCGATGCTGTGAGTCAATTAGCAGTATGTTTGATTCCTTAGAAACAAGCGACGCGTTTTCAATTTCCTGAACGATCGCACCCATGCATTCCAGCGTGGCCCTAATTATTGCTGATTCTTCTATACGACTACACACAAGACTAACCTGAATATCTAGGAGTGGTTTTGCAGTTTGATTTGATCCAGCGTTTTCTTCAACAGACAAAAGATAGTAGAAAGTACTTCCTTCGCCTTTTTCGGACTTGAACGAAACATTACCGCCCATTAGTTGGCTTAACTGCCTACATATAGACAAGCCGAGCCCTGTTCCACCAAACTTACTTGCAATGCTCGTGTCTTCTTGATTGAATGACCCGAACATTTTACTGTGATACTGCTGATCTATGCCAATACCGGTATCCGTTATTGCACATAGAATAGCAATGCCACTTTGCAATTTGTAAGACTGAAGGTGCACCGATATTTCGCCACTTTGTGTAAACTTGACTGCATTGCTTAGAATGTTGTTAGTAATTTGATTAATGCGGTTCTTATCGCCTATGAGATGTCGGTACTTTACTCCCGACACGTCTAAAGAAAATTCAAGCCCTTTGTTATAAGCCTTAATAGCCAGTGGGGTGATTGTTCGCTCAAACTCTTCTATCAGGTCAAACGATATTTTATCTAAACTCATTTTCCCCGCTTCAATTTTTGATAAATCCAAAATATCGTTGATTAACACATTCAGGCTATTAATGCTGGTTTCGGTCATGTGCAAATAAGAATGCTGGGTATTGGACAAAGGCTCTTTCGTGATCAATTCTAGGGTGCCTAAAATACCGTTTAATGGCGTTCGCATTTCATGGCTGATGTTGGAAATAAAGTCGCTTTTAATTACATTAGCTTGCTCAGCTTCGTTTTTAGCTAGTACAAGTTGCTTGGTTCTTTCAGAAACTTGTTGTTCAAGCGATTGATTCACATGCTCAATTTGAGCTTTGACTTGTTTTTGAAATGTGACATCTTTACATATTATCGATACGCCAATTACGCCATCGGATTGTGTGTTGATAGCTGAAATACTTAACTCCAAATCGATTTTACGGTATGCACCCTGATATTGGCACTCGCAAACTAAATTGTTATTAGACGCACTTGATTGAACGAGATTTATTTGGTTATCAATGTTTATATTCAATAACTGCACAATGTCATTAAACGGTTTGTTTATTGCATTTTGTTGATTAGTAAAAAATAATGTTTCGCAGGTTTTATTCCACGTTGTAATAACGCCATTTGGAGTCAAGCCTATAATGGCATCTGCCGAACCATCGACAATAGCCTGGTACTCCGACTTAGCTCTACTTAACATAACGCTACGCTTAAAATAGGCCTTAAAAAATAAAAGCAGAACAAGGACAAAGGCGGTGAATATTGCGATCAGTCCAAAGGTTGTTTTTCGCCCTTCATTAATTAGGGTTTCGGTCAATGTTTTGGGTATCGTGATTACTAAGTTGACGGTCACGTTTGGTGAAGCATCATTTTTATATTCAAGGTTGTTCAATTCCACTGCTTGTTTTATATACATAAAAGATTCAGTGTTGCTTTCGTACATAGGTGCTTTTTCTAACTGGTTATTGCGTTTTGTCAATTTACCGTATGAGCTATGCCAGTTATCAAAAGCGTTAAATTCGTGAGCGAATGCTTTTTCAGGATTAGGATGGATCAAAAAACCGTCTTGGTCATTCAATAGATAAGGATAGAACCGAGGATCTACGCTATATTTCACATCATTGAGCATGTATTGTGCATTTATATTAATCACCAGTATAGACACTTTTTGCTCTTTCTCGTTTATTGTGTCTTTTACTGTTAGCGGAAGAGCTAATCGAATTGTTGGTTTTGTCGGATATTGGATTTCGCCGTTTTCTCTATTTAGGTCTATATTTGAAACATAAACCTGATTATTGCTAATTTTGGCTGCCTGCATGAAGTAGTCTCTACTACTTTTATTTTGTAATAGTGCTTTTGATGCATCTCGCAAACCCTCGCTGGTTCTTTCCATACGTATAAGCTCTAAGCCGTCAGGAAATGAAATAATTCGTAACTGGTCTATTTCAGTTTGTTGTTGCATCATCGACAAAAATGTTTGCTTCACCGCCTTGTCGTCAATTAGTCGATTTTCTGGGCGTTTGGGGTCGGCGTTTATTTCTGCCAGTAAGTTATTGTACTGACGAACAGCAGACGAACCGCTAAGAAATTTAATGTCTTTTTTTGACTGCTCAATATGGGAAATAAGTACGGTTTTACCGGTCACTATCGATTGCTGCGCATTCTCTGCAACCGATTTGTTAACGCTCATTTCAAGTCTTCTTTCCATGAAAAGGGTAGAGGCCGCTATTACAATGATTAGCAATACAATGCCCACCGAGAAGATCGCTCCTTGGGAATTCCTAATGTTGAGAACTTTTGTTGGCTGGCTGTTTTTTTGCATGTCGTTAACTTGGTATTAGCTATTGTAACCGACATAAATATGCTGAGGTCTAGCTTTGTAACAAGGTCCTTTCACTAATTTACACTTATACAAACATTAAAAAAGGATGTAATCAGCATCCTTTTTGGTTTTAATTAAGCTTGTATCGGCTCAAGATAGTAAGAGTAAAGTGATTGCCACTTTTCTCTTTGTAAATTAAAGGATTGTTTCATTTCTTTGTACTTAAAATCAAGCTCAAACTTCTCATATGACGCTTGGAGAGTTTGCTTTTTAAGTGTCACTAGCGACTTTTTCGTTTTATAGTACTCCGTCATTTTGTGCATCAAAATGTCGTATTCAGATTGTACCATTGCGAGCACTTCTTCAGCATTTGGCAGATGTATAAGCGTTGTCTTTGCATTTTTTAATTGCATTTGCAGCCTCGCTTTTTCAATCCGTTCTTCAGGTGTTGTGCGTAAGTTTGAGGTCAAATTTATCCACGACAACGACTTAATAAGCCATTTAGTTGGATCGTACTGCCACCAACGAATACCGTTGCGATAGTCATATTCAAATATATGATGATAGTTATGATAGCCTTCGCCAAAAGTAAAAAGCGCTACAATGCCGTTATCTCTGGCGCTATTAGTATCTGTATAAGGACGACTTCCCCACATATGTGCCAAAGAGTTAATGAGAAAGGTTACGTGATGCACCGCCACCAATCTGGCCACGCCCGCCACTAGTATCATGCCAATGATGTCTGAATTTAAAAAACCCAGAAAAGCGGTGATACCAAAGTTAGAAATGAGCACAATGGGTAAATAATACTTATGCTGCCACATGACTACCTTGTCTTTCTGCAAATCTTTACAGTTTGAATAATCACTGTAACGCTTGGATTGGTACTCTCTTAACATCCAGCCAATATGCGAAAACCAGAAGCCGCGCTTGGCCGAATATGGGTCGCTGTCGTTTTCGTCGACATGCCTATGATGCACTCTGTGATCGCTGCACCAGTGCAAAATGCTGTTTTGCAAAGCCATTGCGCCACCAACCGCCAACACAGCTTTAATTGCAGGATGCGCCTGATAGGTTTTGTGCGACCATAAACGGTGGTAACCTGCCGTGATTGACATACCTGTGAAGAAAAATAGAGCGATAGCTACTAATACTTCTGCCCAACCAATGCCAGAATATATAGTCCAAAATGGCACGCCAATGACCGCAACCAATGTTGTTATGACAAAAACGGAAATATTTAGGGGAATTAAGGGTGACTTCTTTAACATAAAAAACTCAAAATAAAATACTCAACTTATTCAGCGTACATCTGTACGCTAATTTAACTTTAAGCCCAACTAAGTGCAAGAATTATATTGCAGATAGCAGAACAATTATGTAAACATTCATGCATGAATCGCCAACAACAAAAACAACAAACACGCCAGCGCATTATCAGCGGTGCTTTCACCCTATTAGATGACAACAAAAGTTTTACGTCGATTAGCTTACGAGAAGTTGCGCGCGAAGCTAATATTGCACCCACATCTTTTTATCGACATTTTTCGGATATTAATGAGCTAGGCTTAACGCTTGTTGATGAGTCGGGCT
>Ga0115567_10004820_pt1 | contig 13116 bp, 12 predicted proteins | sample COGITO_mtgs_1204_2_FD_88679 | JGI IMG/M metagenome (GOLD analysis project Ga0115567, IMG submission 88679) | Pelagic marine microbial communities from North Sea - COGITO_mtgs_120412 | ecosystem: Environmental > Aquatic > Marine > Epipelagic | place: Germany:Helgoland, sampling site Kabeltonne...
ATTTCCAAAATCTGAAGCCCCATTACTAGCCTTAATTAAGATGTCCAAAGGTGTCTGGTATAACCATTCCCTGGCCTCCATTCCTTTTTCCCAGGGGCGGTTTTCTTCTAGCCTTGAGTAAGAAGTCATATAAACAGCTGTGCCAGCCAATGGTAACGAACCTCTTCCTCCTGCTAAACGATCTCTAATTTCACCACCGCTTCCGGTAGCTGCTCCATTAAAAGGTTCTACTGTGGTTGGGAAATTATGTGTTTCTGCTTTAAGGGAAATAACACTATCAAAATCTGTATTTTGATAATAGTCGGGTTGATCTGGAGTTTTAGGTGAAAATTGAATTGCCTTAGGCCCTTTAACAAAAGCTACATTGTCTTTGTAGGCAGAAACAATGTTGTTTGGATGCGTTTCTGACGTTTTTTTGATAAGCTTAAATAGGGAGGAAGGCATTACTTCTCCATCAATTATAAAGGTACCGTTAAAGATTTTATGGCGGCAGTGCTCACTGTTTGCTTGACTAAATCCAAAAACTTCACTGTCTGTTAATTTCCTTTCTAGCTTGACACTTAGGTTTTCTAAATAAACAATTTCTTCAGGGTTTAGTGCTAAACCTTCTTGTGAATTATATTTAGCTATGTCATCAATTTCACGGATGCCTTCAGGATTGACGTCTATTGTAAAAATCCCTTGATCCAGTGCTTTGTATTTTTGTGACAGCATGGGATCGTAGCCCGTGAAGTCTTGAGAAACATTTTTGAACTCTTCAATTCTAATGATTCCAGAAATACCCATATTTTGGGTTATCTCTACAGCGTTTGTGCTCCAAGGAGTGATCATGGCAGCTCGGGGACCAATAAAAAAATCCGCGAGTGCGGACTTGTCTATTTTAGATTGGTTTCCAAATAACCACGCTAATTTTTGTATGTTTTCTTTAGTTATTTCGCCTGAAGTTTGGACTGCAAAAACAATGTTCTTTACGTCTCCAAAAAAGTGAATCATTGGTCTTTAAATTTGAAAGATTTTAAAGCCGTAAAGTTAGTTAATTTTAATGAATTCAGATTCATGAAAAACAGTCATTTTCAATCATAAAAAAAATCCTTGATTATTACTAAATCGAGCGGGTTTTTTTGTGGTGAGTTTTTTGTTATTTTACAATAACCTTCTTTACGATAGCGCCTTTGTCTAACGAGTTTAGCTTCAGCAGATAAACGCCGCTGTTGAAATTTGATACGTCAATAGGGTTTTTAGCTTCATTAAAATTCCCTTGGCCTATTTTTTTCCCGGTAATATCAAAAATAGTATACGATATTGCTGTAAATGAAGTAGTATTCGCTACCCATAAAACATCCTGAGCTGGGTTAGGGTAAACACGCACCTTATTAACTTCTGAAGTAGAAACTCCCAAAATGCCCCAACGGTCTTCTGCTTGAGGACCTCCCCAAATAATCGTTGCCAGTGCAGGATTGTCGATAAAAGGATTGCGATTCCCATAATTAGGCTCTAAATAGGAGTTGCGTTGATCTTCATACCCATTTACAGGATCTTCCACATTCCACTGCAGGTATATCTGCAACATATCGTTGCTCGGCTGTGTTGGACCAGCGCCATTGCCCGAAGGAATACATCTATCGCCATAACGCGTGTACATATACATCATTATTCTAGCAACATCGCCTTTCCATTCCTCACCCGGAAACCAATTACCACCAGCTACATCTCCAGAATTACCAGAACCGGCTGCCAATTTTTTATTTCCTCGATCCCCGTTTCTTCTTACATCGCTCGCTCTTAAATTATATGGATCGGCTCGAATACCAATATTACCGCTCATAGGAGGGTTGGCATTAGATTGCGAAAAGGTATGTTCTCTATTATATTGGCATTCGTTACCGCCAAAATTACCCTTATCCCTAGAACGATCTGTATTACAGTTGTTATCGTCCTGAAAACCATAAATTAATAATACATTATTGGTGTTACTCGGATCTTCATCGGTAAACGGAAGTGCGTCTCTCGAATCACTATAGCTCCAAGAACCACTTGCGTTACTTATTTTTTTGTTGTAGTTCAAAATACAAATCTTGCCCCGTTAAAGTTAGGTCAACATTATTATAATAAGCTTGTTGTGCATAGGTGGTGTGTAATGCACAGATAGCAAGAAATAGCAGTAGTTTTTTAAACATTATAATTAATCTTTCTCGTTTTCTTTCTCGTTTTCTTTTTTCTGAAGTTTCGCCATGTAAAATCCGTCAAAACCAGATTGGCTTGGCAATATTGTAGCTTCTTTTATAAATGAAAATTCTTTTCCCGCTTCTGAAGCTAAAAAAATCTTCACTTGCCCTTCGTTTTCTGAAGGTAAAATAGAACAGGTTGCATATACTAACTCACCTCCAGGTTTTACCATACGTGAATACGACTGAAGAATTTCTTGCTGTGTTTCCTTGATGGTCTCTAAAAATTCTGGCTTTAGTTTCCATTTAGCATCGGGATTTCTTTTTAATACCCCAAGGCCAGAGCAAGGCGCATCTATTAATACTTTGTCTCCTTTTTCGATAAGCTTTTTAATGGCTTTGGTCGTATCGATCACTCGTGTTTCTATGTTGTGAACTCCATTGCGACGTGCGCGGCGTTTTAATTCTTTAAGTTTGTTCTCGTAGATATCCATGGCCAGTACTTGCCCTTTATTATCCATTAAAGAAGCAATATGCAAACTTTTACCTCCTGCACCTGCGCAAGCATCAATGATGCGTTCTCCGGGTTCTGGAGCTAGAAATTCTGCCACTTTTTGAGAAGACGCATCTTGTACTTCAAACCAACCATCTTTAAAAGCTTCGGTTCCAAAAACATTGGCGCGTTCTTTTAATTTTAAGGCATGTGGATATCCTTTCAAAGTTTCAGTTTCTATATCTAAGTCTGAAAGTTGATTTTGAACCTTCTGAATGTCAGTTTTTAAAGGGTTTACTCGTAAAACAACATCAGCTAATTGATTTAAAGCGCCAATCTCGCGTTCCCATTTTTTACCTAATTCTTTCTGCCCCAGTTCATCCAACCAATCTGGGATAGACTCACGGATTTTCCTGTTTTTTGAAAGTTCGTCAAACCTTCCCTTAATCCGACGGGTAGGTGTATCTTCAAATTGTTTCCAATCGGGTATTTTTATTCCGTTCAAGGTTGCCCAAACAGCAAATAACCTGAATAGGTTAGGCCTATCAAAAGGTTCCTTCACTTCGGCAATTTCGGCGTATAAGCGTTTCCATCGCACGATGTCGTAAGTCGTCTCTGCAATAAAACCACGGTCTCGTGAACCCCAACGTTTATCTCGTTTCAGGGTATTTCGCATTACTTTGTCTGCTTGCTTTTCTTCATTAAAAATTAGATGAAGCGAATCGATTGCGGCGAAGACTAAATTTCTATGTAATCTCATGTTTTTTTATTTGTAACCGCAGTGTAAAAATTTGCTGCTGTTTCAGTTTGCAAAGGTATTACTAATGAATTGTTTATTAAACTGGTTTAAACTTTTTCTTTTGCCTGCAAATAGCCCATTTTGCGGCTAACCCTTGTTATTTTTAATCATCGCAGCGATGCGATGCTGCAAAAAAATACCATCATTTGTGCACAAAAGCGAATATTCTCGGTTCCAAACTAAAAATGTAAATCAGTTCGTTTACTTTTGGCAAAAAAATAAGCTATGCGTTTTTTACTTTTTATCGGAATAACTTTCTTTTTTATTTCGTGTAATTCTTTTTCTGAAGAAAAAAAAATTTCTGTAAGTATAACCCGTGTTTTTGAAGATAGTTTAAGCATAAGAGCCATTGCTCCAGTGACCGAAGATAAAGTTTGGTTTGCTGCAGATAAAGGGATTGTAGGTTTAATCAATGAGAAAATGCCGAGGTTGGCTACGATAAAATACGATAGCATATTACTGCATTTTAGATCGATTGCAGTTACCAAGAACGCCGCTTTTGTTTTGAGTATTTCAAATCCAGGGGTATTATACAAAATAGGGCATAATGGTAACGAAGCAACCAATATAGAAGAAGTGTATATTGAAAAAGGAGACAAGGTCTTTTATGATGCGATGGCTTTCTGGGATGACAAAGAAGGTATTGCCATGGGCGACCCTACCGAAGATTGTTTATCAATCATTATGACTAAAGACGGAGGTAATACGTGGAATAAAATCCCTTGCGATCGTTTGCCCAAAGTAGAAAATGCGGAGGCAGCTTTTGCAGCGAGCAATTCTAATATTGCGATTTATGGCGATCATGTTTGGATTGTTTCTGGAGGAAAACGTGCGCGTGTATTTCATTCAGGTAACCGAGGGGCGGACTGGGAAGTATTTAATACGCCAATTCTGCAAGGAAAAGTGATGACAGGAATTTACTCCGTTGATTTTTTTGATGAAAATCTAGGGATTATTTTTGGCGGCAATTGGGACGACAAAGATTTTAATGAAGGCAACAAAGCCATTACTAGAGATGGTGGAAAAACATGGAATTTAGTGAGTAATGGGAAGGGGCCTGGGTATCGCTCTTCAGTAAGATTTGTGCCAGGAACCGATGGCCAAACTATTGTTGCTGTGGGTATTCCGGGGATTTCATATAGTTCTGATCAAGGTAAAAACTGGAAAGAACTTTCTACAGAAGGGTTTTATGCGATTGAGTTTGTAAACGACAGTGTTGCTTTTGCCAGTGGTAAGAATAAAGTGTCCAAACTGCTATTCACGGAAACGAAGTAAATAAAAAAGGAGCTCAATTGAGCTCCTTTCTTAGCCCTAAAAGGGCTTATAAAAACCAAACAAATAATTTATCGTTTATTTCCTTTGCGACCTCTGTATCGCTCTAGGAGTTGTTTTTTAAAATCGTCTTCAGCCTTCTTAAGTTTGATCACTTTTTTTGGCGATATGGCCTTCCGTAATGCGTTTAGCATTTCGACCCTGTAGTTGATGTCTAATTGTTTTAATTCAAGCGCTTTATCAATAAGTTTATTGGCTTCTTGATTACTCATGGTATCTAAGCCACCGTCTTTAAGCTTCGTATATATTTCACTACGCTCTGTTACACGTAGTTCATGCATATGTTCTTCGTATGCATTATAGATCGGCCAGAATTTTTCTGCTTCTGCGGTGGATAAATCAAGTGCTTCTGTAAGATGTGCCGCTTTTAACGCCTTAATTTTTTCATGGCGATCTTTTTGTGCAAAACCTGTAAGGGTCATAAATAAAGCGAGAATAAAAATTGATTTTTTCATATTATTCAATTGTAAATGCAGATTCATCTAAACTTTCTAATAGATAATCTTCAAGGTTGTCTTGGTCAATTAAGTTGTTGTCTAGGCTTAAATTTTCTATCCCTTCATTATCAAAAAGGGCTAAAACATCGTAAGTGTCCATGTCTAGGCTACCTTCTTCTATATAACTTTCAATCAATGCTACATCTAGATTTGAAATGGTTTCTGCTTGTTTATCATTAAAAATTGAAAACAGGAGTATAGCACAGGCTGCAATTGCCGCAACATATCCCAGTCTATATCTTGAAAAGATACTAATGACTTTGGTTTCTTTTTCTTTTACAATAACCCTTTCAACTAAAACCGTATCAAGCTGCTCAAAATAACCTGAAGGTACTTTAAATCCTGTGTTTTTAGGAAGTGCTTCAGCACGTATGGAATCAAACACACGATCCTCTATACTTTCAAAGTAATCAGGGGGTGTTTTAAAGCCGTGTATGTTCTTATTTGTTTCCATTTTATGTTTTGACTTAAAAAAGTTCAAAAGGTTTCATTTGATTTTACGTATGCTGTAATTTTTTTTACTGCAATATGATAGCTGCTCTTTAATCCTCCTACAGAAGTGTCTAATATTTCTGATAGTTCTTCATAGGTATGCTCTTCAAAATACTTCATATTAAAAACCAGTTGTTGTTTATGGGGAAGGGTAGCAATCGCTTCTTGCAATTTTAATTGTATGGCGTCACCTTCAAAATAAACATCGGTCTGTAAATTTTTAATGGCATTGTCTTTAACATCAGCTACTGTCGTATTCTTTCGTTTTGCTTTTTTGTTAAGAAACGTGATTGCTTCATTAGTAGCAATTCGATACATCCATGTATAGAGTTTGCTATCTCCTTTAAATGAGGCGATGTTTTTATAGATCTTTATGAACGTATTTTGCAATACATCATCAGCATCATCATGACTTAACACCATTTTCCGCACGTGCCAATACAAGCGTTCCTTATATTGGGAAACGAGTTCCCTAAAGGCATTTTCCTGCATTTGCTTAGATTGCAACGCTTCAACTAATTCTTCTTCTTGAACCAATGTAGACACTATTAGTATTTAAAGGTAAGACTTTTAAAGTACCAAAAGGTTTAATCTATTTAATTAAAACAAGATGGTTTTCTATAAAAAGACGACAAAACGCAAATAATACCGATAAAAAGGGTTAATTATTTTATTTGTAGGAAAATTCTTCATATTTTTATCTCAGATTAAAGAGTATTAATGTTTTTATTATCAGCTCCAATTGTAGTAAAAACAGCTAAGAACGAGCCTAAGCGGGGGCTGGCTCGTTCTTTATTTTTTAATATTCTGTAAGAAAAAGTCCGTTTACATTTAATTAAATACCGATAAAGTGTAAATATTTTAGATTAAATGCGTTTTTTATTTGGAGATATCAAAAAATCTTTTATATTTGAACCATACTTATGTAGTTAATGACATTGCAAGCCCCAAAGCAATGGCATTAAAAAAGAAAAGAGCAGTCCCAAACTGCTCTTTATTTATTTATATAGGTTTGGTTTCTTTTCTATTGCAGCGATTGCATTTCTACAAGACTAAAGTAATTCCCTTTTTTATCAAGCAATTCCTGGTGTTTTCCTTGTTCTACTATCTTGCCTTTTGACATTACGACAATCAGATCTGCATTTTGTATGGTAGACAATCTGTGTGCAATAACAACCGAGGTTCTATTCTTCATCATTTTTTCCAATGCATCTTGAACCAATCGTTCGCTTTCGGTATCCAGGGCAGAAGTAGCTTCATCCAAGATCATGATAGGAGGGTTTTTAAGTACTGCCCGTGCAATGCTTAAGCGTTGTTTTTGACCCCCACTCAATTTATTACCACTATCCCCAATATTGGTGTCGATACCTTTAGGAAGTTCTTTTACAAACTCCCAGGCGTTGGCTACTTTTAAAGATTCGATGATTTCGACATCTGTTGCATTTTCCTTAGCAACAAGGAGGTTTCCTTTTACCGTGTCATTAAATAATATAGAGTCCTGTGTGACCAAACCTAATAAGCCACGTAGCGAATTTTGAGAAATATTCTTAATGTCAAAATCGTCAATTATAATGTTTCCTTCATTTACATCGTAAAAACGCGTAATGAGATTGGCAATGGTGCTTTTTCCACTTCCGCTTTGTCCAACCAAGGCGACGGTATGCCCTTTAGGGACAGAAAGCGAAAAGTTTTTAAGTACATATTCGTCGTCATATTTAAAGGAGACGTTTTCAATTTTCATTTCTGAAGTAAAATCCTTTTTATGAATCGCGTCTGGTCTATCCCTAATAGCAGGCTCTGTTTCGATAACCTCTAAAACTCTTTCGGCAGCTGCATTTCCTTTTTTAACGCCATAACTTGCCTTACTTATTGCTTTTGCAGGCGTAAGAATGTTGTAGGCTAATCCCATATACACTAAAAAGGCTTCAGGTTCTAGCGTGTTATTCAACACCATGGTGCCACCATACCATAACAGCACGGCGATCACTACGATCCCTAAAAATTCACTCGCAGGAGAGGCTAAGTTTTGACGATTGAGCAACGAATTTGAAAATTTAAAATATCGGTGGGTTGATTCTTTAAAACGATCGTTAAAAATACGTTCGGCATTAAATCCTTTAATTATTTTAAGTCCGCCCAAAGTTTCTTCAACAATCGAAAGAAAGGCGCCTTGTTCCCGCTGTACACGGTCCGATTTCTTTTTTAGATTCTTCCCTATTCTTGAAATGATAAACCCTGAAACGGGTATAAATATAAAAACGAACAAAGTGAGTTGTGGGCTCAATACCACCATTGTAATCAACGTAAAAAGGATGGTGAGTGGCTCTCTAACAACAAGTTCGAGAATGGATAAAAATGAATTCTGAATGACCGAAACATCATTAGAAATTCGAGCGATGGTATCTCCTTTTTGTTTTTCTGAATAATAGGAAATAGGCAGTTCTATTGTTTTTCGGTAAAGATCATTCCGAAGGTCTTTTAAGACACCATTCCGAAGAAAAGTAATAAAATACATGGCTAAATACCCGAACAGGTTCTTTAGTAAAAAAGTCGCAATAACCACAGCGATAAGCAACATAAGTGTTTGCTCGACACCAATATCGTTGATCTTCTGATTGATAAAATAATTGGAATAATCCTGAAAATAATCTTTTAGGCCTAATAGGCTTTCAAAGACGGGTTTTTCGGTGACGGGTTCTTGGTTTTCAAATAATACCTTCATCATCGGCATTAACGAAACAAAAGCCAATGTCCCAAAAAGGGCATAGAATACATTCGATACAATGTTGAGATATGCATATCCTTTGTAAGGTTTCGCATATTGAAAAATCTTCTTTATATATTCCACTACGTAATTTTTAGATCTTTAATGATGGTGTCAATTCTTTCTTGAAGCAGTTTAGGATTAACTTCTGAAGCACTTACGCTGATATAAAACTTTATTTTAGGTTCAGTTCCGCTCGGTCTTGCTGCAATCTTACTGCCATCTTCCGTATAAAAAATAAGCACATTCGATTTTGGGATTTCCATAGTTCCTGATGTACCTTGCTCGATATCTTTATAGGTTGCATTGGCATAATCTTCCAATCGTATTACTTTGCTTGTTGCAATCTCGGTAAACGGATTTTCCCGAAGGTTCTTCATTATCGCTGAAATTTCTTCGGTCCCTTTTTTACCTTTCTTTACGATAGAAATTAAATGCTCTTTGTAATAACCCGTTTCAGCATATATTTTTTCTAAATAGTCATACAGGCTGCTTCCTTCCTCTTTTTTTTGTGCTGCGATCTCACACGCAAGTAGGGTAGCGGTCACGGCATCTTTGTCGCGAACAAAATCACCCACCATATACCCAAAACTTTCCTCACCACCACCCACAAAATCAAGTGCTGGAAAATCCTTGACCATTTTTGCAATCCATTTAAAGCCTGTCAGCCCTTCTTTATAGATCACCTGAAATTTTTTGGCAATTTTTTTTATCATCGGTGTTGACACAATGGTAGAAGCGATAAACTGCTTTCCATTGAGTTTTCCTTCCGCTTGATAGTTTTCTAGCAAAAAGTAGGTCTTAATGGCCATGGCTTGATTGCCATTTAAAATGACCATTTTGCCTTCATTATTACGCACTGCAATTCCTAAACGGTCGCCATCCGGATCGGTACCAATTACAATATCTGCATTTTCTTTATCCGCCAATTCGATCGCCATCTTTAAAGCTTCAGGTTCCTCAGGGTTTGGGGAAACCACGGTAGGAAAATCACCATCTGGTGCTGCCTGAGCTTCCACAATGCTTACATTCTTATAGCCTGCCATTTTTAATACTTCAGGAACCATCGTGATGGAAGTTCCGTGCAATGAAGTGAAAACGATCTTGAGGTTGTCTTTGGCCGCTTGTGAAGTGTTGAAACTTCCATTTTTAACGGAAGCATTGGCAAATGCGGAATCAACTTCAGTATCTATTAATTGTATGAGTGCTGATTTGGCTTCAAATTTAACGTCTGTGTATTCAAGCGAATTTATTTCGGCAATAATTTCACCATCTTGAGGTGGAACTAATTGGCCGCCATCTTCCCAATACACTTTATAGCCATTATATTCCGGCGGATTATGGGATGCTGTGAGTACGATTCCGCATTGGCAATCTAAGTATCTTACGGCAAAAGAAAGTTCTGGAGTAGGGCGGAGGTCACTAAAAAGAAAGACTTTAATCCCATTTGCTGAAAAAACATTGGCTACTACCTGCGCCAGTTCTTTACTGTTGTGGCGACAATCGTATGCAATGGCCACTTTTATGTCTTTAGCTGTAAATTGCTTCTTTAAATAATTGGAAAGTCCTTGGGTGTTTTTGCCTAAGGTGTATTTGTTGATTCTGTTATCTCCCACACCCATGACGCCACGCATTCCTCCCGTACCAAAAGCTAAATCCTTATAAAAGCTATCCTCAAGACCTTCTGGGTCATAAGCGATCATTTCTTTTATGGTGTGTTGTGTGGTGGTATCAAAAAAGGGCGTGAGCCACTTGTTTACACGGTCTAAGATTTTGGGAGCTACGTAAATCATTCACTTAAATTAAAGTGCAAAAATAGCGATTAAAAATGAGCGGTTAAAGAGGAAGAAGTATTTTAAAAATCAAAGCCAATACTGCTCAAGAAGTAGATTCTTTAATGATATAGGATTGACTGTTCTTTTTGGTTCGCAGTAATAATTCCCCTAAAAATCCAGCCAGGAACAATTGGGTTCCTAATACCATCGCGATTAAAGCAATGTAGAACTGGGGGCGTTCTGTAATGAGCCTCCCAGTAGGGTTTAAGAATAATTTATCAACTCCTAGATATACAGCGAGGCACAAACCAATAAATAACATAATGGCTCCCCAAGCACCAAAGAGGTGCATGGGACGCTTGCCAAACTTTGATAAAAAGGAGATCGTAATTAAATCAAGGAAACCACGGATAAAGCGTTCTGCACCAAATTTTGTGGTGCCGTATTTACGGGCTTGGTGTTGTACTATTTTTTCGCCAATGTTTACAAATCCAGCATTTTTAGCCAATACGGGAATGTAGCGGTGCATTTCGCCTGTTACTTCGATACTTTTGACCACTTCATTTTTGTAGGCTTTTAATCCGCAATTGAAATCGTGTAATTTTAGTCCGGAAGTTTTTCTGGCTGCAAAGTTAAAAACCTTAGAGGGTGCATTTTTGCTAATAATACTATCAAATCGCTTTTTTTTCCATCCAGAAACAAGATCATATCCGTCGTGCGTTATCATGCGATATAAGTCTGGTATTTCTTCTGGATTGTCTTGTAGATCTGCGTCCATAGTAATCACCACGTCTCCTTTTGCCAATGCAAAACCTGCATGCAAGGCTTGGGATTTTCCGAAGTTCTTCAAGAATCGAATTCCTTTGACTTCTGTATGATTACTTGCCAGTTTTTCAATAAGTTCCCAAGAACTATCGGTACTCCCATCGTCTATTAAAATAAGCTCATATAAAAAACCATTGGACTGCATTACAGTTGCAATCCAATGGTGTAATTCTTTTAATGACTCTTCTTCGTTAAGAAGTGGAATGACGATAGAAATGTTCATGTACTATTGGTGTACTGGTCTGTTATTTTTTAGGATAAGTCCTGAAATCAATGATATGATAAACCCTATAAATAGTGAAACTATAATACCAATGGCAAACATAATTCCGGGGCTCATCATTTTTTCGCTAATGCTCAAAGTCATATCTAATTGTTCATCGGTTAAATTTGGATTTTGCTCAATCATTTTATCTCTTGTGGCGTCCAGCATTTGTGTGGCAAAATCTGGTTCTATGACCGTGATGAATAACAATGTAAACAGAGACCCTATAAGTCCTGCGATTAGAGAGATCGCTAACCCCGTCTTTAAACTTTCACCAAGTGATAAATAACCGCCGTTATCTTTTTTAAATGCTTTTAATCCATATACAATACATCCTGTCATGATTACAAAATTGAGGACAGACTGCCACCATGGTTGATCTAGGTGCATTCCCATTACATAAACTATCACAGAGACGGTGATGGTTAATAAGGCAAGAATAAGCCCGTAGCTTAATGCAATCTTTTTAACTGAAGCTTTTTGGTTTTCCATTGTATGTTGTTTTTTGGTTTGTTAAGTTAGTATACAAATATAGAAAAACGTTACGAGCTAAAGAGGAATTATTAAGGCGAGCTCAATGTAATTTGTTTTGTGATGTTAACTTGGGTTCACATTTGCTATAATTTTACTTTTCAAACTTCATCATACAATTTTTTTTTACTGTAGTACTAATCCAGTTATGTTTTATGAAATAGTGTCTATTTTGAGTTTTCTATAGCTATTTTTAGGCTCAATGTAAATCCATTAACTGTTTTATGAAACGGAAAGAAAATAACACAAAAAATAATAAGCAACCTTGGCCAACGAAAGAGGCTATGGAACAGGTTTATGAATTGAAGCTTTGGGGAGGTGCTGAATCTGATTTCTATTCAGGTGCAGGGTCGCACCTTCCAGAAATAACAAAACCATATATTGCGGCGGTAGCATCGTTTTTAAAATCTTTTAAAAGCCCTCTTGTGGTATGTGATTTAGGTTGTGGAGATTTTAATGTGGGTAAAGAGTTGGTAAAGTATACAAAGGAATATGTTGCTGTAGATATCGTAGCAGACCTAATCGCGCGTAACAAGATGGAATTCAAAGAAGACACGCTAGAGTTCCAATGTTTGGATATAGCAGTGGACCCCTTGCCTTTTGGGGATTGTGCAATCATAAGACAAGTGTTACAACATCTATCGAATGCCGAAATACAAAGTATATTACCTAAGTTAACCAATTTTAAATATATTATTTTAACCGAACATATACCAGAAGGAACTTTTGAGCCCAATAAAGAGATCATTTCGGGACAGGGTATTCGACTAAAAAAACAAAGTGGTGTTGATCTCTTGGCGCTGCCCTTTAATTTTAAGGTAAAAGAGGCAACCGAATTATCGGCTGTTGTTCTAAAAAATCAGAAAGGCGTAATAAAGACGATGCTTTATAGAGTTTTTTAGGGAATCCTATGACTTCTGCTGGTTATATACTACTCGAGATTTACTTTGAATACCACGAGTTACATATTTGTAAATCATAGTTATTGCTATTACCATATTTAAAGTCCAAATAGATAATCCGACAAAGATTAATTGTTTTGCATTAGTAGTGAATTCAGCAAACTCATTGAATTCTGAAATTAATGCTCCTATAAAATACAGATTTGCCAATAAAAATAGACTTCCCACTATAAGGCCTACTATTCTGTTTTTAAAGATAATTTGAAGAATTAAAAG
>Ga0115567_10004824_pt1 | contig 13110 bp, 8 predicted proteins | sample COGITO_mtgs_1204_2_FD_88679 | JGI IMG/M metagenome (GOLD analysis project Ga0115567, IMG submission 88679) | Pelagic marine microbial communities from North Sea - COGITO_mtgs_120412 | ecosystem: Environmental > Aquatic > Marine > Epipelagic | place: Germany:Helgoland, sampling site Kabeltonne...
CAAAACTCCTCAAGCTTTGGTATCTGAATCAGGTTCGATCTCTCTGGCCGGCCAAAACAACCGTTATAATTCTATCTATTTAGATGGAACTGTAAATAATGATGTTTTTGGTCTTGCTAGTTCTGGTACAAATGGTGGCCAAACTGGAGTCAATCCGTTATCTATTGATGCGATTGAGTCTTTTCAGGTAAACCTTTCTCCTTTTGATGTTAGACAGTCAGGATTTTCAGGGGGTTCTATAAACGCAATTACACGCTCTGGTACAAATGAGACACAAGGTTCTTTGTACTACTATTTCCGTAACGAAAAGTTGGCAGGCAAAACTCCTACTGCGATTTCAGAAGATAATAGAGAAAAGCTAGATGAATTTTCAGCTAAATTATATGGTGCACGCGTTGGCGGAGCTATTCTTAAAGATAAGCTCTTCTATTTTGTAAACTATGAGCGCCAAGACGAGGAAACCCCAAGACCATTCAATTTTGGAGAGCAATACAATGGCAATTCATCACTGGAACAAATAAATGAACTTCGACAAGGGTTGATAAATACATATGGCTATGATCCTGGTGATTTTGGAAATACCATAAGTAGTCTTCAAAGTGATAAACTTTCTGTGAGATTAGATTATAACATTGATCAAAATAATACAATCATCGCAAAAAATAATTATGTAAAGGCGGAACAAGATTCACCTAGTGGAAGCGGAGCTAGAAACATAAATTTTGCAAGTAATGGTGTTATATTTCCATCTACAACTAATACAACCTCTTTGGAATGGAATACTGGTAATGGCTCAAACCTTGCCAATAATGTAATAGTTGGTTACACTACAGTAAAAGATGACAGAAATCCAATTGGAAACCCGTTTCCAGAAGTTACATTGTTTGATGGTGATGGACGTATTCAATTTGGTTCAGAGGCATTTTCTACAGCTAACCTCTTAGAGCAAAAAGTGTTTACAATTTCTGAGAATTTCTCTATATTTTCAGGACCGCACAATATCACTTTAGGCGCAAGTTATGAGAATACAGATGTGTTAAACGTTTTTGTTGGTCAAAATTTTGGTGATTACACTTTTAATAGCTTAGCAGACTTTAATACATATCTGGACGATATTGATGATAATGAGGTAGGTGCAAGATTTTATAATTATAATTATTCGCTAATAGGTGGTAGAGGTGATAATAGTCTTGGCGCTGCAGATTTCACATATAGTCAACTTGGTTTTTATGTACAAGATGAATATGATCTGTCAGATGATATCAAAGTAACTGCCGGTTTGCGTGTAGATGTACCTTACTTCTCTGACCAATTGGCAAATGAAGATTTTAATAGTAGAACAATACCTTTATTAGAAAGTTTCGGTAAAGATCTTCAAAATGCAGAAGTGGGTAAAAGTATTAAGAGTAAGGAACATATCTCTCCAAGGATAGGTTTAAATTGGGATGTTGCAGGAAAAAAATCTACACAAATTCGTGGTGGATTGGGTATATTTACCTCAAGAATTCCTTTGGTTTGGCCAGGAGGTACGTATAGCAATAATGGCGTAAGCCAAGGTGCTGCTTCACAAAGATCATTTACAAATCCTGTGTTATTCAATCCAGATGTTAATAATCAAGCACAAGACGCAGCAGTAGGTAGTGGTGCGGTAGGTGGAAATGTAGATATTTTTAGCCCAGACTTTAAGTTACCACAGACTTTAAAGTATAATTTAGCAATAGATCAAAAGCTTCCTTTCTTTGGTCTTATTGCATCTGGGGATTTCTTGTACAATGATGTAATTACGAACGTTTTCTATGAAAACCTTAACGTTAAACCTGCTGTAGGAACACTTAATGGGGTAGACAATCGTCCATATTATAATTTCAACGATCCTATAGATCCAACTTATGATAGGATTATTCTAGGCTCTAACACTAGCCTTGGTTATTCTTATAATGCAACCTTTACATTAAGCAAGCCATTCTCTAGAGGATTCTCTGCTCAAGTGGCATATACGTATGGTGATGGTCAATATGTTTTTGAAGGTACATCTTCACAAAACAGTTCGCAATGGAGAAACCTTAATACGGTAAATGGTAAAAATGCAAATCCTGTAGCTACAAACTCAGATTTTGCGACAGGAAGCAGGATTTCTGCAAATGCACTATACGAATACAAATGGAACGACAATATCAAGACTACGATAAGCGCGTTTTACACAGGCGCTGAAGGTTCAAGATATAGTTTTGTATACAATAATAGAGCAAATCTTTTAAACGATGATTCTAGAGATAATGCTTTGTTATACATACCAAGGAATGCCTCAGAAATTAATTTAGTGCCTCTAAATATAGGTACAAGAGACAATCCGATTTTTATTTCTCCAGAAGATCAGTGGACTGCATTAAATACTTTTATTGAAGGTGACGATTACTTAAAGGGCAGAAGAGGTAAATACGCAGAATCAAATGGAGATAGAGGACCTTGGAGTCACATAGTTGATTTAAAAGTTCTTCAGGATTTTTCTTTGAACCTTGGTAACGACAAGCATACTTTCCAAGCATCGTTGGATATCTTCAACTTTACTAATTTGGTAAATAAAGATTGGGGACGACGTAAATTTATACCTAGCAACGTTGGTTTGATAACCACCACAAGTGGAGGTCCAGACCCAACATTTAATTTCGATCCAGATTTTGTTCAAGATGGTATCGTAGAAGTAGACGATAGCGGAACGCAATCTTCAAGATGGCAAATGCAGGTAGGGTTAAGATACTTATTTAACTAAACGGTATTGTCTTAGAATTATAAAAAATCCTTTCCAAATTTTGGAAAGGGTTTTTTCATGGCAATAAAGTATCTTTGGGATTATCAAACCTAAAATATAATTATGTACACAGTTTTTCAATTCATACATTCCTATTGGGCATATTTGGCACTTCTTATACTCACGCTTGCCACTTTCAATGCGTTATATGGATATTTTGCTAATAAGGAATATGCTCCTAAAGATTTTAGGATCTCGCTATTCGCTTTGATTGTTTGCCACATACAATTATTGATCGGCTTGTTTCTATATGCTATTTCGCCTCTTGGGTTTCAATCCTTGAGCAATAATGGAATGGGCTTGGTAATGAAAAATGATATGCTGAGGTTGTATGCAGTCGAGCATCCAATTGTAATGATCCTTACCATCGTCTTTATAACGATTGGTTACTCAAAGCACAAAACGAAATTGGTGTCAAAACCAAAATTCAAGATATTGGCTATTTTTTATACAATCGCGTGGTTTCTTATGTTAAGCCGCATTCCGTGGAGTAATTGGTTTTAATTTGGTCCGATTCAAGTTTAATGCAATGACTATTATTAAAGTCTTAAAATTTTCCGGTGTGATTCGAATAAAAAAAAGGCTCTCAAAATATTTTGAGAGCCTTTTTCTGTTTCAGAAAAATTTCTTTGAAAATTACTTTTCCATCGAAACTTCTTTTATTAGATACACATAAACTGGGAAGTGATCACTAAATCCTCCAGTAAACCCACCATCTGCATAACTTCTATAAGGATAACCCTTGTAGCGACCTTGTGGATTTACCAAATAATTTTTATTATAAATACCCGCTTTGTAGAAACGATAGCTATTATAATCCTTCTTCAAAAGCTCAGATGTTAGGATTATTTGGTCGAAAAGATTCCAACCATCGCTGTATGCTAGTGTTCCTAAACCACGCCGGTGCATCTCTTCCATCGGATTGTACAATTCTTTAAGTTTTACATCTTCACGATTAGACTTTGTTTTTAGAATATCCTTTACACTTGGGCTTGTAGGATCGTCGTTAAGATCTCCCATCGTTATAATCTTAGAATAAGGGTCGTCGCTTAAAAGAGAATCAATAATTTTTTTATTCAATTTTGCGGCTTTTATACGTTTAGGGCGGCTTTTAGATTCACCACCACTTCTAGATGGCCAATGATTGATTATGAAACTCATTTTTTCACCATCTAACAAACCAGATACCAACAGTTGATCTCTGGTAAAAACCCTTTTTGTTATGTCGTTATCATTGTAAAGAAACAGTTCATATTTGTTAAAGCTTATTGGTTGGAAAAGTGATTTTTGATAGAGCAATGCTACATCAATACCTCGCCTGTCTGGCGAGTCGAATTGTATAATACCATAGTCGAATTCTTCAAGCGTTTTTTGGTTTACAAGATCTTCTAAAACCCTTCTGTTTTCAACTTCACAAAGCCCTATTATTGCCGGTGCATTTTTTGCTACATCACTACCAATTTCAGATAATACACGAGCCATATTTATAAGTTTACGTTTATAAACATCGTCACGAAGACCTTCGCCCAATTCCATTATTGGACTCGACTCATCATTAATAGACTCATCATTTTCTGTATCATACAAATTTTCTAGATTGTAAAATGCAACCGTATTTACTTTATATGATTTTTTTTCTTGTGCGTTTATTATATTAAATATAAAAAGCAAAATGAATAAACAGCTGTAATTTAATTTCATTATTCTAAGAAGATTAAATTTGATAAATACTATTCTATCTGTCATTCCCAAATGTAGGTATTTGAATTAAAAAATGTATTATTGTAAGCCCAAATATCGTTTTATTTAACTAATAAACAACCGATTAAGGAATGTATAGATCCATTTTTGTTTTTTGCTTTGGGCTGTTGTCAACCTTTACGATGCTTGCGCAAGATGCTGTAGTAAAGGGAAGGGTGGTGGATATAAATTCCAATGAAGTGATACCCGATGTAGACCTAAGTATTGAAAACAGTATTTTTACTACTGCAACAGATACCGAGGGTCTATTTTCTATCACCTCCAATAATCTTCCACAAGGCGAACAGATTTTGGTTGTTTTAAAAGAAGGCTATTTTCAGCAGCGTATCCCTATTAATATCAATGCAGCTAAAACTATTGACCTAGACCCGATTTTATTGAAAATTGATTTTTCTAGTATCGAGCAGCAAATAGGGATAATAAGTTTATCGGACAATGAATTGGATGAAGATGAAGGAACTTCTTTCAACATTTCTGGTCTTCTTCAATCCTCAAGAGATGTTTTTTTAAATGCCGCCGCCTACGATTTTAGCACAACATTTTTTAGACCAAGAGGTTATGATTCAGAAAATGGGACAGTTTTGATTAACGGTATCGAAATGAATAAAATTTATGATGGTAGACCTCAATGGGCAAATTGGGGCGGTGTAAACGATGCTCAGCGTAACCAAGAATTTTCAATGGGAATGTCTACAAATGATTACATATTTGGTGATCTGGCAGGAACCACAAATATTATAATGCGCGCATCACAATATCGCAAAGGTGGTCGTGTTTCTTACGCTTCTTCAAACAGAAGTTATAGGGGTAGAGTTATGGGCTCTTACAATACTGGACTATCAGCAAATGGCTGGGCATATAGTATTTTGGTTTCTCGCCGTTTTGGTGAAGAAGGGTTTACCGAAGGCACGCTTTATGACGCCAATTCGTTTTTTGCTTCCGTAGAAAAAAAGTTGAACGAAAAACATAGCCTCAATTTTACTTCTATTTATGCTCCCAATCGTAGAGGAAAATCTGCGCCTAATACACAAGAAGTTATCGATGCAAAAGGCATTGATTATAATCCCTATTGGGGAGAACAAGATGGTGAAATACGTAACTCTCGTATAAAAGAGGTTGAAGAGCCAATTTTATTTTTAAACCATTATTGGGACATCACAAAAAACACAAGCTTAAATACAAACGCTTCTTATCAATTTGGACACATTGGTAATAGCCGTTTGGGTTATGACAATGTTCCTAATCCAGATCCTACATTTTACCAAAAATTGCCAAGTTTCTTTTTAGCAAATCCAGATGGTCCGGATTTGGCAGGTGCATTTCGTGCGCAAAGGGAATTGGCAAAAGATGGCCAGATTGATTGGCAGAATATTTATGAAAACAACGTTTTTTTTGGTGGAACATCAAGATATTATCTTTATGAAGACCGAAATGATGATAATACATTTAGCGCTAATACAATTTTTAGATCTAAAATAAACGACAATATTACCTTGAATGGATCACTAAGTTATAGAAATTTAAAATCAAAAAACTTTGCGAATTTGACCGATCTTTTGGGCGGCAACGGTTATCTAGATGTTGATTCCTTCAATCAAGGTCCAGAAGCTCAGAGTGATTTGAACAATCCAGATCGCGTTATTTTTGAAGGTGATACGTTTAAATATAATTATGAGATCGAGGCCAATGTTTACAAAGGATTTGCACAGGCACAATTTATTTATAAAAATGTAGAATTCTATCTAGGCGGTAATGTTGGTAAGACAGATTACCAACGTAATGGTCTTTATAAAAACGGTAGTTTTCCAAATGCAAACGATTCCTTCGGAAAAAGTGATGATCTCAACTTTACTACATACGGCGGAAAAGCAGGAGTTACCTATAAGATTAGTGGTAAGCATTTGTTGGATGTCAATTCAGCATACTTTACAAATGCACCAACAATTAGAAATTCATTTTCCAATGCAAGACAGAACAATAATATCGTTGATGGATTAACGGAAGAAACAACCAAAAATCTGGATGTAAGCTATATTTTTAGATCGCCTTTAGTAAAAGGAAGATTGACCGGTTATTATTCAACCATTGAAGATGCTTCTGAAGTTTCTTTCTATTACGCAGATGGCATCAGCCCATCTGGTGGTGGCCGACTAGCGCAGGATAACTTTTTCATACAAGAGGTACTTACAGATATCGATAAAAAATTCATAGGTGGTGAATTTGGTTTAGAAGCGCAAGTTACTCCAACCATTAAACTGAAGGCTATAGCCGCTTATGGACAAAATACCTATGCTAATAATCCAAACTTATATATTACCTCAGACGATGAATTTGTAATTTTTGAAGAAGGTGAAAATGTAAATAATATTAATACAAGACGGATTGATTTTGGCCAATCTTATCTAAAGGACTATAAGATTTCTGGCGGGCCTCAACAAGCATATCAATTAGGCTTTGAGTACCGTGATCCAGACTATTGGTTCTTTGGCACAACGGCTAACTTTTTCTCTAACGGTTATATTGACGTATCGCCAATTACAAGAACAAAAAATTTCTATCAGGATAGAGATGAGCAACCATTTAACGATTACAATCCATTATTGGCTCGTAGATTGTTACAGCAAGAACAATTTGATGATTATCTTCTCATAAATGCGGTTGGTGGCAAATCATGGAAAATTGATGATTATTTTGTTGGTTTCTTTGCAACGATAAATAATATTTTTGATAGGAAATATAAAACAGGTGGTTTTGAACAAGGGCGAAATGCCAATTATAGACAACTTAGAGACGATGATGCTAACGATACACGCGTATTTGGGAACAAATATTTTTACGGTTACGGTACGACTTATTATTTGAATGTTTACGTTAGATTTTAATTAAAGGGAAAATAAATAAATAGTACATATTATGAAAAAAATTATGAATTTCAAATATTTGAGCTTTCTGCTGTTAATTGCAATCGCTTTTTCTTCTTGTGTACAGGATGATGATTTCACTATTCCGCCAATTAACTCTAAAGAACCCAACATAACGGTAAATTCTTCCATACAATTGGTAAAGGATACATATAGAGGTTTCGAACCTTTAGAAGTTGCTCCAAATGCGTCACAACCTGTTTATATTGAAGGCTATGTTGTTTCTAGCGACGAATTCGGCAATTTTTTCAAAACTTTAATACTTCAGGATAAATCAGAAAATCCAACCGCAGGTATCGCTATTTCTACAGAGAGGACCGATGTTTATACATTCTTTGAGCCGGGAAGAAAAGTATATTTTCGAGTAGATGGTCTTTTCTCTGGTAAATTTGCCAATCTTCCCACGTTGGGAACTCAAAATGGTGCAGATGTTGGTAGAATCAGCGTTGAAGAGTTTGATGATAGAATCGTTAGATCTTTGCAGGTTGATACTTTGGTTCCAACTATAGTATCGATTTCAGAAGCTTTGACTAATAACGCTTTGCTAAACACTTTTATTCAAATACAGGATGTACAATTTCCAGATGATGAATTGGGTAAACCTTATGGTAATTCAAACAACACTTTTAGTGTAAACCGTACCGTTCAAAACTGTGATGACCAAGAAATCACTCTAAGAAACAGTGGCTTTTCTGATTTTAAGGATTTTATTTTACCATCAGGTAAAGGTACGATCGATGCTGTTTTAGGCATCTTCAATACAACAAAACAAATATTTATTCGCAATCCAAGAGATGTGAACTTTACGGGCGAGCGCTGTATTTAAGAAGCATTATTGTTAGTTATTATTATTGAAGATTTTTAAGATCAAGCTACAGAAAATAGCGAGATCTTGAATATCCTTGGGTAAATATTATTATTAATAAAGGCGCGACCCGTTATGTATTTTGCTCTTTTGGCAAAAACAAATATGCATAGATTGCTGTGTTTAGCACTGTGAAAATTTAATGGATGTTTGGATGATTACACGAGCTTCGATTTATAAATGCTAAATGCATCTTGAATTTAATATGAAAGATAGTTTTAACAAAAGCGAGGCTTTAACGGTATTTGTATATACAGGTTTTCCTGTCAACTTTACTAATTCAGGGAGGTCAGCCTTACACAATTTTCAGGTAGAACTGCATGCGTACGTTTTAAATATCCAGACGGTGATGGTAGTTTTATAACCACGTTTCAGATCGATAATGCTTTTTGTTACACGATAAGATTTTAGAACATAATTAATACCACTTCAGAAATTGTTGCAGTTTTTTTATGCGATATTATGTTCGGAATAAACACAGACGTGAAACGAATGTTAATAGCTTCTAAAATATAAAAAAAGCAACGCATAGGTTTTGTACCTTTATATTACAAATAACAATATGTTAGAAGAAACTACGATAGAATACGAAAAAACGGTTTTAATAGGACTGATTACACAATTTCAGGATGAAGAAAAATCTAGGGAATATTTGGACGAACTTGAATTTTTAACTTATACTGCTGGCGGTGAGGTTTTAAAGCGTTTTGTTCAAAAAATGGAAAAGCCGAACCCAAAAACCTTTATAGGAAAGGGAAAAATGGAAGATGTGCGACAATTTGTTGAGGAGAATAATGTGGGTGTTGCAATTTTTGATGATGAACTTTCACCGGCACAACAAAAAAATATAGAAAAAATACTACAATGCAAGATCATCGATAGAACCAATCTTATTCTTGATATTTTCGCACAACGAGCTGAAACAAGTTACGCACGCACGCAGGTAGAATTGGCGCAATATGAGTATCTATTGCCACGACTTGCCGGAATGTGGACTCACCTAGAGCGTCAACGTGGTGGTATTGGTATGCGTGGTCCTGGTGAAACGGAGATCGAGACAGATAGACGTATTGTACGCGATCGCATTTCGTTGCTTAAAAAGAAAATAGGTAAAATTGATAGACAAATGGATGTACAACGAGGCAATCGCGGAGCTTTGGTTCGTGTCGCCCTTGTTGGTTATACAAACGTAGGGAAATCTACATTGATGAGTGTGGTAAGTAAAAGCGAAGTATTTGTAGAAAATAAACTTTTCGCAACATTAGATACCACAGTTCGCAAGGTTGTTATTGGCAACCTTCCATTTCTTTTAAGCGATACTGTTGGCTTTATTAGGAAATTGCCAACGCAGCTAGTAGAATCTTTTAAAAGTACATTAGACGAAGTACGAGAGGCAGATCTTTTGCTTCATGTAGTAGATATTTCCCATCCATCTTTTGAAGATCATATCGATTCGGTAAATAAGACGTTGGACGAAATAAATAGTTCAGACAAGCCGACGATTATGGTTTTTAATAAAATCGATGCCTATGAACCCGAGATTATTGAGGAAGATGATTTGATAACGGTAAAAACAGATGTACATAATACGTTGGCTGAATGGAAAAGAACCTGGATGAATCGTGTAAACGGGGATGCAATCTTTATTTCAGCCTTAAACAAAGAGAATTTTGAGGAATTTCGAAAATTGGTTTATGAGAAAGTAAAAGATATCCACACAACTCGTTTTCCCTACAATAATTTTCTTTACGAAGATTATTCAGAAGAAGAGTAGTGTTAATTATGCATACTTCCTAATCAAAAAAGGCTTGCATTTTGTAAGCCTTTTTTAATTAATGTATTTATTAAAATTTATAGTTTGCGCCCACACCTAAAACTTCACGGATCTGGAAGCCTTTTACCGCATTGTCATCATAAATTGCTTGAAATATAAAATTTGAAGTAATGTATTTATTTACTTTAAGGTTTAGGTTGAAAGTGTAATCGATATCAATATTTTGCGGATCTTCAAGATAATTGGAATATAGATTTAAAATATTTTCTGCGGTTACGTTTTCCATAAGTTCAATTTTTGCATAAACAGAAACCGATGCTCCAAATTCAAAACGCGTAGATTTTCCTTGATCTACTCCAAAATAATCTCCATCCTCATAACCTTCCGAAGTTGTAAATGCATCATCCACAAATATCAGTCTCGCGGTTGCAGGTGCAATATTTACTTTTAGATCATCGCTTTTTTTCCAAAGAAAACCTGGCCCAAATTGAAGATATCCAGGTGATAGAAAGTGAGTTGTTTCAGTACGAATCTCATTACCATCTACATCTTCTCCAAACTCATAGCCTTTTGCAAACTGGGTTTTAAAATTTGCAAAAAACGAGTAATACCAATTTGAATCTTTTATCTGTCTGCCTACAATAGAATTGAGTTCTAATCTATCATTGGTTTTTCTAGCGAATGCTTCGTCCTTGTTTTTAGTAATACCATAATCGCAAAGGATTCGGTTATCCCAGGTCAGTTTGTCTTGTCTATAGTTAAAATCATAGCTTAGTGAAAGATTTGCAGCGTAATTTGACGTTCCGCCGCCCGTCCATTCTTCGTTGAAAGCAGCCTGGTTAAAAAGTAGGCTCACATTTCCAGACTTAGTCCAACCATCTTTGGGTGGTTCTTTTTTCTCTTTATCTTGAGCTAATACAAGCATAGGAGCCATGAATATGGCGAATAAAAATATATATATTTTCATTGAATTTATTTTATTCGATAAAGATAAGAGTCTTTTATTTTTCTGAAAAGAAATTTTTTCCAAAAACGGGAATGAAAACTTCTGAAGATTATTTTCGCTTAAAAAGAGGTACAGAAGAGCAAGCTTCACCATACATTATACTTTTGGCGATAGGCTGAAGTTTTTGCGCCAATAAAACAAAGGCATTTTCAGGAATTGGTTTGTTGGCACAGCCTTTAATAATTACAGGTTTATCCTTATACTCTGAAACATCCAACTTTTCTATAATTTCTGAAAACAATACCGTTTCTAATGTTTCTAAATTACCAACCACAACTTTTCTAGTAAAAGGAGCCAACTGAAGTGAAACCAAAAGATAGGCCCAGCCAGGAATAATTGCGTCGGTTTCACAATAAAGCGCGACGAATTTGTCCTGATATTGTGACCAATCGTGGTTTTTTACTTTAGTCCTAAAATCATTTTCCTTTAAAACAATGCCTTCTAACAGCCATTTTGAAATATCAAAAACCATACGTTCCCCTTTTGGATAATAAGATTCCAAATCGAAGGTTAGCAATTTGCTATTCGCTACGCGGTTTATTATTTCTGTCATTTAAAAAATTTAATTTAATTAGGTTTTATTTTATTGGCCAATTTTTCAAAGTTACGCTTTAGCAAATTTACTTCCTCCTTTAACGTATTATATTTTTTGTCCTGTTCTTCAATAATTATCTGTTGTTCTTGTACGGCTTTGATTAACGGCACTACGAATTCCGCATAGCGCAAACCGTAGTAGTCATCACTGTTTTTTGGAGCATCTACACCGCTAAAATCATAGCCAATCTCTTTAGCTGCTCTTTCTACTTCTTGCGCAAGCAAACCCGATTGGATTATCACAGATTTTTTTGCATCTGCTTCTTTCGAGCGCAAAGAATCAGGCACTTTTAAAAAAGAAGAAATGGCATCCGCATCTAGATTATAAGTAACGGGTCGTAATTTATTTATAAATTTAAGTCCAGGTACATCTTCAACAATGTTGCGCTTAAATCGTTGGTCTGAAAGTGCTGTCCAAGCAACTTGGCCACCAATACTTAGTACATCTACATTTCCTACCCGTATTTGGTTTGATGCGGTAATGGCGCTGTTATAACCAATTGCTGCGGAGTTGGTAAAATTTGAACCGGTTAGAAATGCATTATTACCCAAAGCAGTATTATTAGAGCCTCCAATATTTGAGTTTAGAGCATAATTTCCTACAGCCGTATTATTAGAACCATTTGTATTACCGTTAAAAGCATAATTACCTATGGCAGTGTTGTTGTCGCCTATGGTATTTGAATTGAGAGCATAATTGCCTAGAGCAGAATTTCTAGACCCAGAAGTGTTTCCGTTTAAAGCGTAATTGCCAAGGGCTGTATTATCGTCACCAATAGTATTTGAGTTAAGAACATAATTACCAAGAGCAGCATTTCTAGCGCCAATGGTGTTGTTGTTGAGAGCAAAATTACCGAGCGCGGTATTGTTTGATCCGGCGGTGTTAGTATTCATAGAAAAATTCCCGAGCGCGGTGTTATTAGAACCTGTTGTGTTTTTGTTAAGAGCAAAATAACCTAGACCTGTATTATTAGAACCAGTAGTATTTGCGTTGATTGCATAATAGCCCATCGCTACGTTTTCCCTGCCTGTGGTGTTTTCTCGCAATGTGAATGCACCTATTCCTATATTGTATAATCCCGATGTGTTGTTTGTAAGAGCCAGAATGCCTATTCCCACATTAAAAAAACCACTTGTATTATTTTTTAAAGCTTCAGAACCAATCGCTACATTGCTGCTGCCAGTAGTATTTTGCATCAATGTTTGAAAACCAATACCTATACTGCTAGATCCTGTTGTATTTGCTTTAAGAGATTCGTGTCCTATACCAACGTTCCTAAATCCAGTGGTATTACTATAAAGAGCATTATAACCCAATGCATTATTATTAATGCCGGAAGTATTAGAATACAAAGCATTTGCACCTACCGCTACATTTTC
>Ga0115567_10004827_pt1 | contig 13108 bp, 12 predicted proteins | sample COGITO_mtgs_1204_2_FD_88679 | JGI IMG/M metagenome (GOLD analysis project Ga0115567, IMG submission 88679) | Pelagic marine microbial communities from North Sea - COGITO_mtgs_120412 | ecosystem: Environmental > Aquatic > Marine > Epipelagic | place: Germany:Helgoland, sampling site Kabeltonne...
CATAGCTTACAGAAATTGCAGCGCCGCCTTTCTCATCTATATCTACTTTAGAAAGGATGATGCCGCCAATACCTACTGCCTCATTGAATGCATTTGCTTGCACAACACAATCATTTCCAGTTATACTCTCGCCAACGAATATCTTCAAGTCAGGATTTGATACTTTGATGATCTTCTTCATTTCATTCATAAGGTTCGTATTAGAATGAATTCTTCCAGCCGTATCAATAAGTACTACATCAACATTCTTTGCTCTTGCGTGCTCAATTGCATCAAAGGCAACTGCTGCAGGATCACTTCCATAGTCATGTTTAATGAGTTTTAATCCAAGGTTGTCTGCGTGTTCTTGTAATTGGTCAATTGCTGCTGCACGAAATGTATCTGCTGCTGCGAGAACAACGGTTTTTCCTTGATCTTTGAGCCTGCTTGCTAATTTTGCAATGCTTGTTGTTTTTCCAGATCCGTTTATGCCAAGAAGGCATACCACGTATGGAGTTTTAGATTCAATAAGTTTATCGAATGGAATGTGATCAATAGTTAATACTTCTTTTATACTTTTAGCAAGTGTGTCTTGGATGATGTCTAGTATCTTGGAGCGTTTAAGCGGCTTTCCGACAATTTCTTCTTTCATATCTGCTTTTATTTTATCAATTACTTCAACAGATACATTGTTTTCCAGAAGAATTATTTCAAGTTCAAAGAAAAGGGCTTCGAATTTATCATCGTTAATTTTTTTAGCAAGAAGCTTTCCAAAGAATCCTTTTTCTTCTTCTACTTCTTTTGGCTCAGGAACTTTTGGAGTTTCAACAACTTTTTCGACTGGAGCAGATTTTACTTCTTCTAGTTTAACTTCATGTGCGTCATCACTGTCAGCATCTTCAAGTTTAATTTCTTCAATGATGGATTGTGCAGAGGGAAGCTCTTCTTCTTTATCGAGGAGCATAGTTTCAATAGGTTCTTCTTCCTCTGCTGGCTCTTTAGTAATGGTGATGGATTCTTCTTCTTTAATTTCAGCTACTGTCTCTTCTGTAATTACTTCTTTGGCAGTTTCTGTGATTGGTTCTAAGATTTCTTCTTCCTTAGGTTCTTCAATGATTGGTTCTGTAACTTCTGTAGTAGGTTCTTTTATTTCTTCTTCTTTAGTGATTTGTTCAGGTTCTTTTTCAACAACAGGATCTTCAATTTTTTCTTCAGCTAGTGGTGCTTGTGGGATACTTTCTTCCTTTGGTGCATCGTCTTTGGGAAGTTCTACAGGTTCATGGATTTCTTTTTCTACAATTGGTTCTTTATCGAAGATCTTTGGAGATTCATCTATGACTTCTTCTTCCGTTGTTTCAATATCTTCACCTTCTTCATCAACACTTTTAGAAAACTTTTCGACAGCTCCTTTGAGCTTGTCTTTAAAGAATTTAAACATTTTGTAATTTACCCTCTATTTTTTGAATTGATTCTAGCTTTTCACCTAGTTTCATGGTGAGGTCCTTTGTGATTTTATCCATTTCTACAATTTGTTCTTGCATGAGTGTTTTTGTCTCTTCTGGAGTTTTTTTAACAACTACTCCATTTCCGACATTCACTCGAAACTCTGTTACTTTGTCAATTTTAGCATTAAAGAAAATACCATTGATTAGTGGAGCCATGATGTCTACGTTTTCGACTTTTTCTATGTCTGTGATTGCAGTAATTGCTATTGCAACTTGATTTCGTTGTCCTGCAATCTGTTCAAGACTATCGTAGAGCTGTTGTATCTCTTGCTGTAATTGTTGAAATTGTAGGTATGGTTCAGTCATCGTAGTAGTTTTTCAAGGTCTTTCAAAAACTCTTCTGTAAGCGCTTCGCCCTTTAAAAAGGTAGGTGATAAGTCGCTAAGTATCATTGATTTTTCTTTTTCAAAGTCTTTTTTTGCTCTTACTACTAGTGTTTTAAGAAATTCTTTTTGATCGTTACTTAATTCAATTGTCTGCATGTTCTTTATTCTCCGTGTTCTCCTTAAGTATCTTTACAAAGATGGGTGCTAAGTGTTGTTCTTGCTCAATATCTATTTTTCTTTGGTTTGTAAGATGTAGGAGTGGGACAAATGTCATGATTTTATCTTCTTTACTTTGCGATGGAGAGAGTTCATCAAAACTGATTATCTCTTTTTTATTTTCTCTGAAGTGTTGCTTAATGTTACCAAATACTTCGCGAATAATTTCTGTAATGTCTCTTGTATGTTCTGGTGCTTTAACTTCTGGTGTTACAGCAACTACTCTGGATACTTTTCTTTTTCTGTATTCTAGTGTGTGTTGAAGTGCATCAATAAGATCAAAAATAGTTACTTTTCTTTCTCTTGGTTGAGGAGTTCTTGGAATCAATTTTGGCTTTTCTTTGTTCCTTTCAAGAGCAGCGAGTTGTTCATTGAGATCCATTGGATCAAGATAGTCATCGAGCAATTCACTTTCTTCTGGTTGCCTAAGTAAATTTTCAAAGTGGGTCATTTCTTCGCCCATGAGTTTATTTGATTTTATTTTTAGGAGAATTGCTGCTGCAAGAACAACTTTTCCTGAGACTCTAAAGTCCGTCTCTTTTAACTTTGCCAGCATTTCAAGATATTTAGTCGAAAGTATTGAAACGTCTACATCCCAAGGATCGATTTCTCCAGATTTAACTAAGTCATGGAGAATGGACTGCCACGTAACTTCGTCTCCTTCAAAGAGAATATTGAATATCTTGTCACTGTCTTCAGCCATGTAAATTATGTCTCTCTAGCGTATATAAATATATTGCAAATTATAAGAAATGGTGGAAGAATGAAGGGTCTATAACGCCGTTTTTGATAATTACGCCATCTTTTTCGAGTAGTTCCATCTTACTTTTTACTCCATCTGCAGCGCTATAGCCACCTATTTTTCCAGAGTGAGATATGACTTTATAACAAGGAATATTTAGTGGATCCTTATTATGTTTCATAGTGGATGCAATTGCTCTTGGATGTTTTTTACATACTTCTGCAAGAATCTTATAGGTAGTAACTTTACCTTTAGGAATGGTTTGAATTAATTCAAGTGGTTTCATTTAATACAATTACCTCTAGGCCATGACCTGCTAATTCATCCATGTGGTGTTTCTTAAGAACATCAAAAGACATTCCATCCTCATCATCATCAACCCAATCTCTGACGCCATATAGTCCTTCATAAGGTACATTTTGAGTGAAGAGTGGTGTTTTATCCACTCCTGAAAAATAACTAGCAACCTGCTTACTTGAGCGCAGCCAATCTCCAGAAATACATCTTAATTTTTCATTCACTAGCTGATATACTCTATAGCCCTCAGGTAGTCCTTCTTGAATTCGTTCAGTATATGAATCACTACACCAGAAGATATATTTTCTACCATTCATTCCTCTTTGATATGCATCATCGATTAGCGTTTTTAATGCAGGTTTATCTAAGCCTTCAGAAAGTAGTGGTGTATTTTCATCACGTTTAAGCAACCTCGCTAGTGCATGGTAGATATTAGGATCCTGGTAGAATACTTCGCTTAGTTTTTCTGCATCAACATTGAACATGATGTATGTATTGGAAAGAATATTATAAGGTTTTAGGAAAGAAAAGTAGTGCCCTTATTTGAATTCAGAAGAAGTGCAAAGTCACTTCACACCTTGACATTTCGTTTTACTCAATGGATCTAAGAATAAAAAATAGTGCCCTCGCCGGGATTCGAACCCGAGTCCTCTGATCGAAAATCAGAGATGATTGACCGGACTACACCACAAGGGCACAAAGTGGACTCACATACTAATGGTCGTCCTATGGACCCACCCGGATTTGAACCGGGGATCTACGCCTCACTTAAACAAATTAATGTTATGTAAGGGCGTTGTCATAACCACTAGACCATGGGTCCTTGGGTTCAAAGAATCTGTCAGCTGTATTTAAAGCTTATCGTTTGCAACACATTTAAATAGTAGTAGACTGGGAATAATTATGGGTAAATTAATGAATATTCCAGCAGATGTTCCAAGATCAGCAAGACGAACCTATGAGAAAAATCTTAAAAAAATCACATACGGTAGCGGTAAACTCTTCATGTTTGCAGGTGATCAACGTGTTGAACATTTACACAAGGATTTTTTTGGAAAAGGTATTGCTAAAGAGGATGCAGATCCTGAACATTTTTTCAAGATTGCATCTCAGGCAAAAATTGGTTGCTTTGCATCTCAGTTAGGATTCATTTCTCGCTATGGGAATAAGTATCCTAAGATTCCTTATGTTGTTAAATTAAATTCAAAGACAAATATTATTCCTACTACTCAGAGCGATCCACTCAGTGGATCATGGTTTGATGTTAAGCAAGTTGCTCAGTTTAAGAAACAGAGTGGACTCGATATTGTTGGCGTTGGCTACACTGTGTATTTAGGAAGTGAATATGAACATATATTTTTAGAAGAAGCTGCTCAGGCAGCACATGAAGCTCATAAGCATGGCATGGTTGCTATATTTTGGATTTACCCAAGAGGTAGGGCTGTTGGCGATGAAAAGTCTGAGGAAGTTATTGCAGGCGCAACAAGCGTTGCTAGTGCATTAGGTGCTGACTTTGCTAAAATTAACATGCCTGTTGTCAAAAAGAAAAAATCAATCTCAGCATTAAACAGAGCAGTTGCTGCTGGCGGAACTATGAATACTATTTGCGCTGGTGGAAGCAGTGTTCCTGTGAAAGCATTCTTACAAGAAGTTCATGATCAAATGCATGAAGGCGGCACTATGGGTACTGCTGTTGGAAGAAATGTGCACCAAAAACCTCTCAAGGAAGCAATTGCATTTTGTAATGCGGTTCATGCGTTAGTTGTTGAAGAAAAAACAGTTCCTCAGGCTATGCGCATATATAATTCTGAAAAGAAATAATTAATTGTAATGTTCTAATCCTGTTGAAAGTTCTCTGCCCAAATTTCTACATTGATCTTCAGCAGTTTGTTCAAGCTCTAAAATTTTATCGAGATCATTAATTTTTCTGTCCATCCTTGCTTGGTGTTGTGCATTTAAGGAGGAAGATGAAACTGCTGCAAGATTAAAATAAAGCATGTTTTTATCCATTGCGGCTTCTGGAATGTTGTTGTTTACTGATGTAAAATAAGCAGGACCTTTTTTTTTCTTCTGGATCTCTTTGTAGTTCTTTGCAAATGCTTTGTATGCTCTTCGCGTTGCTCTAAGGTGGGGACTTGAAAATTCAAATGTTATGAATTGAAATAAGTTTGTCATAGACTTATTGTCCTCTAGAGTTATAAAAATTCTTCTCAACTGTAATGATAATCTTTATATAATGCCTAGTCGTCCTTTTTGATGATGGGCCTGTAGCTCAGCTAGGTTTTAGAGCGCTGGTCTTATATGGCCGCTTTTGGTTTTGAAGAAAGCCAGAGGTCCGGGGTTCAAAACAGATGCACAATCCCATGTGGTCTGCTGGAAGTCCCCGCAGGCCCATATTTTGCGAGAGTAGTATAGTGGTTAGTATATGACGTTGCCAACGTTGTGACCCGGGTTCGAGTCCCGGCTCTCGCACCATTTTTTTTCTAAATTTTTTGAATTATACTTATTTGTATCTCTTCAGGTCATTTTCAAGGATCGAAAGCTTTTAAAAGGGTCTAGAGTTCCTGAGCACAGATGAAAAGAAGTTCACGACGTTGGAAGAAAAAAGGTCAAATGCGCTGGAAGTGGCAAAGAAAGCGTATGAAGAAAGAACGTAAGAAAAGACAGATGAGATAATCTCATTCATTCTATTTTTATTACTCTATTATTTATTTTGACTTATTATTATTCTATTATGATTTATTGACAATATTTTTATATTCTCTTATGTGTATTTAATGGTGGAAGACCTATTTACTCAAGTAAAAGTCCTGAAGGTGGTTATGCTTCTATTTCTAATTGCTGTTATAATTATTATATATTTTATCTAAAATTTTTCAGGGATAATTATTCTCGATTGATTAATGAAATAAGGCATGAGCGTAGTGGTGATTTTGTTTCTTTGAAATTATATCATTCTATTGAAATTATGAATGATACGTTTATGATTAAAACTACTGAAATGATGTTCAAACTTTTTGATCTACGTAAGAATTATTTAAGTGGAGCTAAATCAAGTGAACTTAAAAAAGAAATTCTTAGAAAGCAAAGGAATGTGTTGCGTATTTCAATCCCCTTGCTTTTCATACTATCTCTGGCGGGTATGTTTGTTGGAACTTTCCTTGTTAATTATTTCAATCTCTAGAAATAAATTCTTTAAATCCTTCTTGTGCGTCTTGCTGCTTCATTGCAACTATTGTAGCTGGCGTTGTTGCGGGAGACTTCCAATTGTTAATTGATTTTAACACACTTCGCATAACAAAAGCAGTATTTACTAAAAAATTCACATCTCCTTGAACGGGACACGGGAATATGTAGTCTTTTGTTTGCTGATTTTCAAGCGTGATTTGTTTTACGGTGAAACTTACAGGTAGTGCTTTTTCTTTTACTGCCTTGAATGAAACTACTGGATCTGTATAATGATTTACATTTTTATTCAGGTGCGTGATGTCTTCGTTTCGAACATTACCTAGTTGGAAGGATTCTATCATCACATTTTTATTTCTGATTGGATCAAAAAAGCATGCTCCTCCTTTTTGTGGACGAATAGGATTTTGAGCAACGATTTCCATTACCATGTTGTATCCTTTTTCTTTAAGTTCGAGTGCGAGTGAAATACTTTGCATATCAAGTGAGTGATTCAGATACCCAAGATCTTCTATGTTAAAGGAGATTAAATCATCATGCTCTGTGAGGAGTGACTCATATTCTGTAGCTAAAATAAATTCTTTCCCGTTGTTCATTCTAAAGAGAGATTTATCATGAGTTTTTTGCATTACTAGTTGACCGTGGTTATGTAATCTTTTATTCTGGTCTGATGTTTCATCGAATGTGAGTTTATTTTCTTCAATGTGCATGCCGTTAAATGATTGTTGGACCATGAAGTAAACGTGCTTTGGATTGAATCCAAAGAAACTATGTTTAATGAAATTATTGATGATGTCTTCTTGCGTTTTTTCGTTTACTACAAGGAGCATGCATTGTTTTGAAAGTACTTCACTTGGATCGTGATTTTCTTTTTTTGCAAGATTAGTAATGTCGAATGCAAGTTGATACATATGACGCTCACCTAGTGATAGGTCTAGGAGGGATGAGTGGTCGCCAATTGTTTCCTTGATATTTTCAAGAATTGATTCTCTATTGATTGCTTCTTTTCTCTCTTCAGTTTTTGCTTCCTTGAGTTGTTCTTCGTAGATGTGCTTAGCAATTGTTTCAAGTGAATATTCTTTGAGATTTAGGAGATATTTGGTGCCGAGTCCAAGGCGAGTTGCTTCACCAGCAGCCGTATGTTCCCAAAATACTTTTCCGTTTAAGATTGCATTGGTTGCAAGAGAAATATCTTGGTCTTCACCGAGGTGAAACACGTGATCTTCATCGATGGGTTGTAACTCTTTAAGATGTTCATATGCATTTAATTCGGATTCTTTTTCTTTTATTTTTTGCATATGGAGTGGCGCATCTAATTTGAGGGATAGTGATTCATGTAGGTGCGTGAGAATGGAAGTTTTATACTCTTCAATGGAATTTAAAGAAAGACTATTTTGCATGACGTTAGAATATTTGTGTTTATTCAAAAACATTTCGTTTAACTCTTCATTAATAGGTATTATAAATGTGGAACTGTTTGAGATTAGATGGATATCATTAAAGAAGTTAGAAAACAAATCAAAGAAAATTCTTCAGAGGAAGCAAGAAAAGGGATGCAGCGATTCTTTAAATTCCCAATTAAACTTCGGGGTGTTCGTTATCCAGTCATTCATAAAATTGCTAAAAAAACATTCAAAGAAATAAAACACCTTTCAAAAAAAGAAATTTTATCTTTATGTGAAGTGTTATTAAAAAGTGGTTTTCAAGAGGATAAAATCGTTGCTTTTGATTGGGCTAAGCAACTAACACTTAAGAAAAAAGATTTTCCAATATTTGAAAGATGGCTCAATGAATACGTAAATGATTGGGGACTTTGCGATAGTTATGCGCCATATATTCTAGAACAATTTTTACAATATCCTGATCTAAAAGAAAAGATGTTTTTATGGACTAGATCAAAAAAAATGTATGTTCGAAGAGCTGCTGCAGTGAGTTATTTGCATGATGGTGGTGGTTCAAAAGCCTCGACACACTCTATCGAAGATCGATTAAAGGTTGCAAAAGCGCTCATGCTTGATGATGAGGATTTAGTGCAGAAGGCTTATGGATGGTTACTTAAGAATGCATCCAAGACTCATAAGCAAGAAGTATATAATTTTGTCATGCTATATCGACGGGATATGGGTAGGACAGCGCTTCGATATGCAATAGAATATTTTTCTGTCGACGAGAAAAGGGTATTAATGGCTTAAAAATGGCCCACAATAAGCTTTATAAAGGGCACAGGGTTTCTGTAGTGATATCGCCTTCTCTTGATGACAAACGGTCATCGAGGTCACTCAGTACGAGTAAACATGAGTGTTTAACCCATAAAGGTTAAACATAATGCAAACAGAACTCTTGTTAATTCAGAAGTTTATCGGTAACTTTCTATCAACTAGTTTATGCTAGTTGTAAATAATACAATATAATTGCGACTATTACGAAAATAATACAGGATTTAATATCAATTCCCGTTGATCCTGCGGGAGATTGCTGCTATTCGAATTCGATTTAGACATGCAAGTCATCTCACTTTCGGGTGGGAGGCACAAGGCTCAGTAACATGTCGTTAATCTGCCCTTACGTCTGGAATAACCTCGGGAAACTGGGGCTAAGACCGGATAGGAATTTGGTACTGGAATGTCCATATTCCCAAAGGCAACGCGTAAGGATGAAACGGCACCTGATTAGATAGTTGGTGGGGTAGTGGCCCACCAAGTCTATGATCAGTACGGGTCCTGAGAGGGATAGCCCGGAGAAGGACACTGAGGAACTGGTCCTAGCCCTACGGGGTGCAGCAGTCGCGAAACCTTTACAATGCACGCAAGTGTGATAAGGGAATTCGAAGTGCTTACACTATGTGTAGGCTTTTGCCAATGGTAAAAACATTGGCGAATAAGTGGTGGGAAAGACTGGTGCCAGCCGCCGCGGTAACACCAGCGCCACAAGTGGGAATCAGAATTATTGGGCTTAAAGCGTTCGTAGCCGGTTTAGTCAATCCTTTGTGAAATCGTTGTACCTAATATAACGACGTGCAGAGGATATTGCTAAACTAGGGACCGGGAGGGGCTTGGAGTATGCCTGGGGGAGCGGTAAAATGCTATAATCCTAGGTGGACTACCTTTGGCGAAGGCGCCAAGCTAGAACGGGTCCGACGGTGAGGAACGAAAGCTGGGGGAGCGATCCGGATTAGATACCCGAGTAGTCCCAGCCGTAAACGCTGCCAACTAGATGTTGCATATTCTCCGTGAATGTGCAGTGTCGTAGCGAAAGTGTTAAGTTGGCCGCCTGGGAAGTATAGTCGCAAGACCGAAACTTAAAGGAATTGGCGGGGGAGCACTACAACGGGTGCGGCGTGCGGTTTAATCTAACTTCACACAGAGAATCTCACCAGTAGCGACGGCAGAATGAAGGTCAGATTAAAGGTTTTACCTGACGAGCCGAGAGGTATTGCATGGCCGCCGTCAGCTCGTACCGTGAGGTGTCCGGTTAAGTCCGGCAACGAGCAAGACCTATGCCTTCAATTGCTAGCGACCTTTGGGATCGAGCACTTTGAAGGGACTGCCTTTGAAAAGAGGAGGAAGGTGTAGGCAACGGTAGGTCTGTATGGTCCGAATCTACTGGGCTACACGCGCGCAACAATGGTAGGTACAATGGGATGCGACTCCGAAAGGAGAAGCTAATCCTCGAAAACCTATCTCAGTTCAGATTGAGGCTTGTAACTCAGCCTCATGACGTCGGAATCCGTAGTAATCGGAGGTTATCAGCTTCCGGTGAATACGTCCCTGCTCCTTGCACACACCGCCCGTCAAGCCAGTCGAGCAGGGTCTAGGTGAAGCGTAGCCTTTTTAGTTACGAAGAACCTAGGCTCAGTGAGAAGGGTTAAGTCGTCACAAGGTATCCGTAGGGGAACCTGCGGATGGATCACCTCCTATTTTTTTTTCTTATGTTTTACACATACCATAGTATTTAACATTTTTAAAATCAATACATTAAATTTTAACAAGAGTTCTGTTTTTTTGGGCTTGTAGTTCAACGGTAGAACGTCGCCCTTGCATGCACTAACTAAGAGAGGCGGAGGTTCCGGGTTCGAATCCCGGCGAGTCCAGTTTGTACCAAAAGTACAATTAAGTAAAAAACAATGGTTAGGAGAGTTTGGCTTTCCTAATCAAGGTAGAGAAGTGATAAGTAGTACCCTTTGATTATCATATTCATTGATGCCATGCAAAAAAAAGTGTTCAGTAACGCTATTAGGTGGATGACTTTGCTCGAGAGTCGATGAAGGACGTGACAAGCTGCGAAAAGTCCTGGGGAGCCGCATGTAGGCCTTGATCCTGGAATATCCGAATGCGACATCGCAATAGATCCTTTAAGGATGGAGAACGCGGGGAATTGAAACATCTTAGTACCCGCAGGAAAAGAAATCAATAGAGATGCTGCTAGTAAGAGCGACCGAAAACAGCACAAGGCAAACCGAATCCCTTACAGAAATGTATTGGACGTGTGGTGTATGGACTGTCTTACGTCTGTCGCATCAGAACTCGAAGTTATCTGGAAAGATACGCAATACAGGGTGATAGCCCCGTAGAGGTAATGATGCATGGATTGATAGTATCCAGAGTAGTGTCACTTGGATATGTGGCGTGAAAATAGGAGTCATCAACTTCTAACCTTAAATACTCCTCGAGTCAGATAGCAAACAAGTACAGTGATGGAAAGTTGAAAAGTACCCCTAGCAGGGAGTCAAAAGACCCTGAAACCTAATAGCTATAGATAGATACGGCATTACGGTGTTGTATCGTACGTTCCGAATAACGGGCCAGGGAGTTTCTTTGAGTGGCAAGGTTAACCATTGTATGGGAAGCCGAAGCGAAAGCGAGAATTGCGCAGGTAACGAGGCAATCAGGTGTGAAAGTGCCTAAAGTCACTCGGAGTTGACCCGAATCCGGGCGAACTAATCCTGAGTAAGGTAAAGCGGCAGTAAGATGTCGTGGAGGCCTGAAGAAGTTCTACGGACAAGTGTTTTTCTAACTTGGGATTAGGGGTAAAAAGCCAATCGAGCCCGGTAATAGCTGGTTCCTATCAAAATTGGCCTTAGTCAAGCCTTCGCAGAGATAGTTGGTGTTGTAGAGCTACGGATCTAAAGTTTTCGGCTGGAAACGGCTGGGCTTTTCGTCCAACTCCGAAGGCACCAACATCGTAGAAGCGAGGAGACGGCGGCTCGTCGTAAGGGTGAGTCGCGCGAGGGGAACAACCCAGACCACAGTTAAGGCCCCTAAATACTCATTAAGTGTTAACGGGTAAAGGGTGTCAGTAACCACAGACAGCAAGGAGGTGGGCCTAGAAGCAGCTTTCCTATAATAAGTGCGTAACAGCTTACTTGTCGAGGTTGCTGGCCCCGAAAATGGACGGGGCTAAATGAGTTGCCGATACTGTGGACCATCGTAAGATGCGTGGTAGATAGGCGTACTGCTTGAGCAGAAGCTTTCTTGTAAGAGTGAGTGGATCGAGTAGTAATGAGAATCCTGGCGGTAGTAAGATCTTAGCGTGGTGAGAATCCACGTCATCGAAAGGGCAAGGGTTTCTTGGCAATGCAAATCAGCCAAGAGTAAGTTGATCCTAACTATATTCACAAGATGACATATGGGAAAGGGAAACTGGTTAATATTCCAGTACATATTTTGTATGCGTGGTAACACAAGGTATATTGCTGACGCTTCGGACTAGGCCGACACAAATAGTCGTTTGTGTTAAAATGCATACGTCGGGGGAGAATCGTCACGATGAGAACCCGAGGAAAGCATTGAATAGCGGTACTAAAGTATCGTTCGGTTGATGTCTGGAGCCCATGAAAAGGTAATATACAAAGATCAAAATATATCATACCCAGAACCGGCACAGGTGCCCCTAGGTGAGAAGCCTAAGATGTGATAGCGTAATCCGGCTGAGGGAATTCAGCAAATTCGCCCCGTACCTTCGGTATAAGGGGTCCCTGGAATTGTGTGCTAATACATGGCGATTTCAGGGCTCAGTGACTAAGGGGGTCCGACTGTTTAACAAAAACTTAGCTTTCTGCCAGCCTGTAAAGGTGTGTATAGAAGGCGACGTCTGCCCAGTGTCAGCATCTGAAACTCTCTTTCAAGGGAGCTAAGGACTGATAAACGGCGGGGGTAACTATAACTCTCTTAAGGTAGCGAAATGCCTTGTCGTTTGATTGACGACTTGCATGAATGGCGTAACGAGATCCCCACTGTCCCCAGTCGGAAGCTACTGAACACTCCATTCTGGTGCAAAGGCCAGAGACAACCAGTGGGAAGCGAAGACCCCGTGAAACTTTACTGTAGTTTGTTGTTGTAATGTGAATCTTGTCACATAGTGTAAGTGGGAGCTGTTAAGTGCATCGTTCCGGCGGTGTAATAGGCAACAATGTAACACCACTTTTCACGATTCACATTGCTCACTTGTAATGCAAGGACACCAATAGATGGACAGTTTGGCTGGGGTGGCACCCTGCTGAAAAAATATCGGCAGGACCCTAAGGTCGGCTCAGACGGGTCAGAAATCCGTCGTAGAGTGCAAGAGCAAAAGCCGGCCTGATTGGACTCCTACCAAGATGGTATCCAAACACGAAAGTGTGGTCTAGCGAACCTCCATGTCCTCATTGATGGGGGCTGGAGATGATCGAAAAGTTACTCCGGGGATAACAGAGTTGTCGCGCCTGAGAGCTCATATCGACGGCGCGGTTTGCTACATCGATGTCGGCTCTTCCTATCCTGGGCGTGCAGAAGCGCCCAAGGGTGAAGGTGTTCACTTATTAAAAGGGATCGTGAGCTGGGTTCAGAACGCTGTGAGGCAGTTTGTTTGATATCTACTGG
>Ga0115567_10004833_pt1 | contig 13100 bp, 9 predicted proteins | sample COGITO_mtgs_1204_2_FD_88679 | JGI IMG/M metagenome (GOLD analysis project Ga0115567, IMG submission 88679) | Pelagic marine microbial communities from North Sea - COGITO_mtgs_120412 | ecosystem: Environmental > Aquatic > Marine > Epipelagic | place: Germany:Helgoland, sampling site Kabeltonne...
AAAACAATTAGAGTCATAAGTATATTAGGCGGCGCAAATATCGATTTCACCGATGCTCGCTTCAATTCTCCGAACGTGAAGGTGCAAATATTGAGCGTACTAGGTGGTGATAATATTTATGTGCCTGAAAATGTTAATGTGGTTTCTAAAGCATTTTGCGTATTAGGCAGTATAGACAACTCTGCACCCTCAATTGCTTCGCGCCAAGCGCCTACAATCACGATTGAGGGATTAATTCTATTTAGTGGTTTAGACATCAAAATAAAAACCACTATTAAAGAAAAATTTATGGCCTTTGCGAATCAAATGAAAATGATGTTTGATTCAAATCCCAAATAATTAACTGCGTTGTTGAACTTCATTCATCCCGAGTTAGGGTTAAATTAGCAAGGAAGCTATTTTGTGGTTGGGAGCAACATGAGTTGCTCCATTTTTTTTCACCAAATCACCCGGCATACCAAATACGACAGCCGTTTCTTGAGACTCAGCTATTGTCGTTGCACCTTTACTAAACGCCTTTAACATTTCCTGAGCACCATCGTTACCCATTCCAGTAAGCTGAATACAACAGAGTTTATTGGCTTGCACCTTTACAAGAGCACTCTCGACTAATTTAGATACACTTGGATGCCAAAGATAGTTTTTGTCTGATTCGACCGGCACTGCAAAGAGTTCACTGCCGTGCTTTTCAATAATAATATCGCCGTCACCTTGGGCAATATAAATATGGCCTTGGAGGATCTTTTGTTTTTGAATTACTTCAATAACCGTCAACTGACACAACGAGTTTAGCCGCTCTGCAAACACTTTTGTGAAGCGTTTTGGCATATGTTGTGCAATCACTATTGGTGTAGGAAAGTTTGCAGGCAAGGTTGGTAAAATAACTTGCAAGCAATTTGGACCACCCGTAGAAACGCCAATCACAATTAAATCATGTCTTTTCGCTGCGGAAATGAACGGCGGTGATTTAATAATGAGTGTGTTGCGGCCTTCTTCGCTGATTTTTTGTTGATTTTTTCGGATAATCGCGCTTTTCAACTTAATGGTCGCCGCGTTTTTAACTTTTTGCGCCATTTTGGCAGACGCTTCCCCCATATTGTATGAGTACTGTCCATTTGGTTTTTGAATATAGTCCACAGCACCTAGCGCGAGTGCTTCAAGCGTTTCATTTGCCCCTTTTTCGGTAAGCGAAGAAACCATGACTACCGGTGTTGGTCGAATTCTCATAATTTCTTTCAAGCATTCTAAACCATCCATGACAGGCATATTTATATCGAGCACAATAACATCTGGTGCAAAGCTATTAAGTACCGCTAAACCTTCTTCTCCGTTTCGAGCAAGTCCGGTGATAAAACCAACTTGCTCCAGCGTTTGCTTATGAAATTTTCTCATAAGTGCAGAATCGTCCACGATCAACACTTTTGAATTCATATTAGCTCCTGAATATTAATGAAATGAACAACACGACAATGAGTTTATATCGTCAAATTTAGCGAGATCTTGATGAAAATTAATAAAATTGCAGGTCGTAGGTTTGTTTAAACAGATGTGATAATAACACTTTTACAAAAATGTAGATTAAAGGCCTTAAAAAAGGAGCCGAAGCTCCTTTTGAAGTAAGGCTTATTATCGATTATCGATTGCCGGTTCAGAGTTAGGTGATGTTAGTTCCTTATTACCAAACAATCTGTTTAAGCCAAGCCAGCACCACAAAAATTTGAAAAAGCGTCCAATATCAGAAAACACAATATACAAGCTAGGAACCAATATAAGAGTGACTAATGTCGCATACAAAACTGCGAAGCCTAAACCCACTGCCATTGGAATTACAAAACCAGCCTGCAAGCTTGTTTCAAACATGATTGGCAATACGCCCACGAAGGTGGTGATTGATGTGAGCGTGATAGCTCTAAAGCGTGCACATCCCGCTTCAATAACCGACTCTTTTATACTATAACCTTCTTTGCGCCTAGTATTAACGTAATCGGTCATAACTAGCGAGTCGTTCACCACCACTCCGGCAGCGGCAATTAAGCCGAAAAAAGAGAATAAGCTCAAATCTAGCCCAAATAAGGCATGACCCCATATTGCGCCGGTAAAGCTAAATGGGATAACCGACATAATAATAAGAGGTTGTGCATAGCTTTTAAGAGGAATGGCCAATAGTACGTACACAAACGCTAAGCCAGTTAAGAAGAAGGTTAGCTGCTCAGTATTTTGGCTTTGCTGCTCTTCTATTTTACCGCCCAACTCTGTTTTTATACTCGGAAACGCTTGCTGCATATCAGGTAACAGATTTTTGGTGATATTATCTATTACTTCTGAAGGCTCAATGGCTTCCTCATCAATAGAACCCCACACATAAACACTTCGGAAACCGCCTTCACGCCTTATGTAACTAATGCCTGGATTTTCACTTAATTCGACCACATCTCCGAGCAAAACTTCTTGTCCTGATGCGGTACTTATTACGGTATATTTTAAATCCGCAAAACGCTCTCTGGTCAGTTTGGGATAACGCACCATTACCTTTACTTCTTCGCCATTTCGCAGCACGCGTTGCGCTTCACCGCCGTAAAAGCTTGAGCCAACCTGACTTGCCACAGTAGCTAAGTCTAAGCCTAAATCGTAGGCAACGGGTTTAAGTGACATTTGGACTTCTTTACTAGCAGGATCAATAGTTGAACTAACGTCAAAAATACCTTTCTGTGCCTGCAGTTGTTCGATTAGGTAGCGCCCAGCTTCATTAAGTGTGGCAATATCAGCTCCAAAGATAAGATAACCAAATTCGCCGTCATCGCCTCCGCCGTTAACATCGTCTTGTACCGTGAACGATTTCATGCCTGAGATTTCTGGTATACGTTCTCGCCATCTGCGCGCCAACTCAAAGGTATTAAAATGGCGTAGCTCTTCATCTACTAAGGGCGCCATGATACGACCTTCATTACGACCTCTGTTGAAAACCAGAATATCTCTAATCATACCGCTGCCATATTCTGCTTTAATGTCTTCTTCAACGTCTAAAATAACACGCTCAATAGTTTGCAGTGCCTCAATGGTTTCTATATCAGATATTGTTTCGCTCATTTCTATATTTACGCTAGGGAAATCGTGAGGCACAGAAGGCTCAGGTATCATTCTCACGAAGTTAGCACTAATAAGCTGCCAAGCTATGGCTAACATCAATATAAAGAATAATAATGTAAACCATCGAAAGCGCGTGCAAAAACGGATAAAATTTTTGTAAGGACCGTTTACAAAACCAAAAAACCGCTTATTGAACTTAGTGCGCCAACTTGTTTCTGGTAAGGGCTTAAAGCTTGAACCTGCAATATGAGAGGGCAAAATTAGCTTAGACTCAACCAGAGAAAAAGCCAAACATAAAATAACCACAGCCGAAATGTTGAAGAAAAAATCGGCCGAAGGGCCTGAGCTGAACAGCACCGGTGCAAAGACCGCCATTGTGGTTAATACACCAAAGGTTGCTGGTGTTGCTACTCTTTTTGCGCCCATTACAACATTGTGTACACTGTTACCCTTGCTTTCAATTTCAGTGTAAGCACTCTCGCCGATAACAATGGCGTCGTCTACCACAATGCCCAATACCATTATAAAGGCGAACAGCGACATAATATTAATCGTCACGCCTACCACAGGCATCATTGCCATGGCGCCAAGGAAACAAACAGGCAAGCCAATCATCACCCAAAATGCCAATTTGAAACGCAAGAACAAAGCTAGCATCAAAAATACCAGTACAGCGCCTTGCAACAAATTATTGAGCATCATGTCTAAACGCCCATTTAAGTAATACGTAAAATCGACAACGGTTTTAATTTCAACGCTTTGAGGTAAAGACTTATTTTTTTCTTCAATGTAAGCCTTGACTGAATCTGCCACCGGAATAATATTTTGTGAACGCGTGGCTTTAACCGCAATTGAAATCGCGTTGACGCCGTTAAACTTAAAGTAGCGTTCTCCCTCTTCAAAGCCATCGTAAATAGTGGCAACATCTCTTAATAAAACACGAGAACCGCCGCTGCCAATTTTCACGGGTATATCTGAAAACTCTTCACCATTATAAAATTGGTTTTCCACGCGCACTGCTATAGTACCGGCGTCGGTACTAATTTGACCTGCTGAATAATTTGCTGAATAACGGCGTATTGCTTGGGCAACATCATTAATCGTTAAATTATATTTGCGCAGCATTTCAGGCTGGATTTCTACGGCTATTTCGTCATTCGGTGTGTTGGCACTGGCAAGCTGCACGTTAGCTAAGGCCAATAATTCAGCTTCTACTTGTTTTGCAAAAGGTTTGAGCTCGGTAAGCGGTAGGTCACCTATCAAGGCAAGTTCCATCACCTCTGATTGTCTTTCAAACTGTGATACTGTAATAGGTTCCATACCGCTGGGAAAGGTGGAAATACTGTCTATGCGAGCTTTAATTTTATCAAGAACATCAGGCAGATTTTCGTCAAGTTCAATCTCCATGGTGATCCTGCCGCCCCCACGAAATGAGCGACCCACACTGTCCTTTATTTCAGGTAAGTCCTTAACCGCCTCTTCAATTTTGATGCTAATAGACTCTTCAATTTCTTGAGGGGATGCGCCTGGATACGTAATAACGGCATTGATGTAATTAATATCAATATTGGGAAACATTTGTTTTTGAATAGTCAGGTAGCTAAATATTCCCAGTAGAATAATCATAAACATCATTAAATTTGATGCCACAGCGTTGCGGGCAAAGTAGCCTATTATTCCGCCGCCACTGCGCGAGTAATTGGCCTTTGGCGAACTGCTTTTAGATTCTGTACTCATGGCTATTGTCCCGCGTTTTGTTGTGCTGACTTATCTTCAGCAGTTGTGCGAGCTTCAGCAGTTGTAGGAGCTTGAGCACTTGTGCGAGTTTTGATTGCGGGTGGCGCATCCAAAACCTTCACATTCATACCGTTTTGAGGATATTCTGGTAAATTTTTCACTAAACGATCGTTTTCGTTTATACCGCTGCTAATATAAAAATGGGTGCCTTCTTCTCTAATTACTTCCACAATATGAGATTCTAGTTTGTTTTCTGTATCGACCAACCAAATTTTACGATTAGTCACCAGCGATTGAGGTACCTTAAAGACATTGTTTAACGCTTTACCCGCAAATGAAACCTCTACATATGAACCGAACTGGATGCTGGGCAAATCACCTTTTAGGCCGTAGGGGTCGTCTATTCTTATAACGAGATGCTGCATTCGCGTGTTTTGATCAACTACGCCAAGGTTGCGATGAACTATGCCTTCTCTTGTTGTATTCATACGGCCCTGTGTGCTTATGGTGGCGGTAACTTTATCCGTGCTGTTTTGCACAAATTGACTATCGAAACCAGCAATAGGAATAGTGATTTCTGCCGTTTCTATATTATAAAGTTGAGCTAAGCGCGTGCCAGCGTTCACAAACTGTCCGGTGCCAATAGTCCGTGAAACGACTAGCGCGTCGAAGGGCGCGCGAACTTTAGTCTTAGCAAGATTACGGTTAGCTATTCGTAAGCTCGCTTCAGCGGATTTAAGCTGTGCTTTGGCACTAAGTACTTGCGGTTTACGCAAGTACAAATCACTTATTTGGGTATCGGGTAAGTTACGTGCTTCTTGCATCGCAACTTGCTGGCGTGCAAGTTCTTCTGTCAAGCTTGCTTGGGCGAGTGAAATTTGTGCTTCAGATTGCAGTACAGCGGCTTCATATGCGTCGGCCTCAATGGTAAATAAAATATCATCCCGTTTAACTACGCCTCCTGCAATAAAGTTTCGATTCCAACTTACGACTTCTCCACTGACTTGCGCCGAGAGTTCGGTACTTTCGAGAGGCATCAATTCACCAAAACTGGTAATTTGCACTTCATGGTTTATTGATTTTAAGATTTCGACGCTAATTGTTGGCCTAGGATCGATAGGCTCTTTTTCTTCGGCTTCTTCTGCACTGGCTTGAATAATAAACATAATTATTCCTGCAACCAAAATCATAGTTAAGAATATTCCGAATTTAATAATGAAGGATTTCATTGGTGTCGTTCCCTTAGGGCTAGCGTAATAACTTGAATTTATATTATGCGCTAGTATACGCGTAATATATGACTGACTTATGTGCCAAATGTAACGAAGTATGAATTGCGGGGCTAATATACTCAAAAGCGAAAGGGCGCAGATATTATCCACGCCCTTCAATTATATTTAACTAAGCCGCAAATATTTTGTGTTTACGGTTTATTCACTAATTTCTTAAGTGGAACAAGTCTTTCTAGTAATTCGCATTGCCAGGCGTTCTTGGAAACGGAATAACGTCTCTCACGTTTTGTACACCCGTCACATAAGCAACCAAGCGCTCAAATCCTAAGCCGAAACCAGCGTGGGGAACCGTACCATAGCGGCGCAAATCGCGATACCAAGCGTAGTCTTGCGCATCTAGGTTCATTTCTTTAAGGCGTCGGTCAAACACGTCAAGCCTTTCTTCGCGCTGCGAGCCGCCAATTATTTCGCCTATGCCGGGGGCAAGCACATCCATAGCTGCTACGGTTTTGCCGTCATCATTTATGCGCATATAAAATGCTTTTATATCTTTGGGATAATTTTGCATAATAACCGGCGCACCTACATGCTCTTCCGCTAAATAGCGCTCGTGCTCTGACGACAAATCGACGCCCCATTCAACTGGATACTCAAAGGTTTTCCCACACTTTTGCAAAATATCGATAGCATCGGTGTAATCCATGCGCACAAACTCAGATTCGGTTAAGGCACTTAAGCGTTTGATGACGTCTTTATCTACTCGCTGCTGGAAAAAGTCCATATCATCAGCACGTTCGTCTAAAACAGCCTTAACCACATACTTTAGTAAATCCTCTGCTAATTGGGCAACAGTCGCTAAATCAGCAAAGGCAACTTCAGGCTCTATCATCCAAAATTCGGCTAAATGACGACTTGTGTTTGAGTTTTCAGCGCGAAAGGTAGGCCCAAAAGTGTACACTTTAGACATCGCCGTGCAGTATGTTTCAACGTTTAGCTGTCCTGATACTGTCAAGAAGGTTTCTTTTCCGAAAAAATCTTTAGCGTAGTCGACGTTGCCTTTATCGTCTAACGGCAGGTTTTGCATATCTAAGGTAGACACCCTAAACATTTCACCCGCGCCTTCGGTGTCTGATGCTGTGAGGATAGGTGTACTTATCCACATATAACCGCGTTCGTGGAAAAAGCGATGAACCGCTTGAGATAAGCTATTTCGAACCCGGGTAACGGCGCCAATTAAGTTAGTGCGTGCACGTAAATGAGCATGCTCTCTCAAATATTCAATGCTATGTCGTTTCGCTGCCATGGGGTAGGTATCAGGATTTTCTATCCAGCCAACCACGTTAATTTCACTGGCCTCCAGTTCAATTGACTGACCTTTGCCCTCAGACTGCTTAACCACACCGGTTGCAATTAAAGAGCAACCAGTGGTTAACCGTAGAATATCGTCGTAATTGGACAGTGTATTCATTGCCACAACTTGCACAGCGTCAAAACAGCTTCCGTCATGCACTGCAACAAACGAAAGGCCTGCTTTTGAATCTCGCTTGGTACGAACCCAACCTTGTACACTTACAACACTTCCCACTGCATGCTTTCCAGCCAGTACATCGGCGACTGGGGCTTTACTCATAATATTCTCCATATTCTTTCTCAAGTGTGTGATTTCTCAGTCGAAACATACATATAAAATGATGGGCGACAAAGTCCTTGAGTAATAAAGTTGCAATTTAAATCGATATTCCTAATAGTATACTTTACTCAATCGTTGTTGACACTACTGTATAAGTAATATGCCAAATAAAAATGTTCCTCCATCGAGCTTTGATGAAACAACCCTGCAAATGCCTGAAGGCTATGAAGAAAGGCGTAAAACGAATCGCAAAAACAATCGCCTTTATCAAATAGTGGTTGGCTTAAACGTAGTGGCCTGGTGTTTATTAGTCGGTGCGCTCATTTTATTGCACTACGCTAGACCTGAATTTATCACTGGTGTGCAAAACTACTGGGGCATTGAAGGCCGCGATGTTTGGTCGCAAGATCATTTAGGCGGTCTATTAACACTTCTGCAAGTTTGTCTCTTCACAACCATTGTGACTATTGTTTTACGCAGCCGCAGAAACCGAAGGAAATCTGATCGATTTGGGGTTAATGTTCTAATTCTATTAGTTATATCTGTTACTAGTTTGGTCACGCTATACATGACAATTTGACAGGCTTCTTTCTTGTGTCAAAACAGATACAAAGACTAAGTTGTTGAATTTATTTGTAATTAAGCTATATCTTCACGCTTTCAAAATCACTCCCTCATTTGCTGTCGTTAATTAGCGACGACATTAGGTCTGTAATGAGACTGTTTAATACGTAACTTACTGATATATATGTCTAATGTAATTTTGGCATGCATATTGTAATGCAATCTATGTGTGCTGAAATTGTTAGCGGCTTTTATCATAGTTTATTACTGCCAACTAGCATTTGGGTGACGAGATTACTCGATTTATTACAATACAAAAGGACAAGGTTATGACTATATACAAAAAGACAGCTTTAATTGGATTAAGTGTAATAGCTCTTCAAGCCATTACATCACTTGCAGGTGTTAACGCACAAGAAAATTTGATGGCTACCCTAGACAAAGATAATGATGGGCTAATTTCTCTTAAAGAAGCTGCATCGAATCAAGAATTGCTTGAAAACTTCAACTCAATTGACATAAACGAAGATGGTTACATTAGCATGGATGAATTAATTGCCGGTGACATGACTGACGATGATATGTAGGTAGAATGTAGCATTTAGGTAGATGCTTAATGCGCATTAAGCATCTACCCTTTTATACCTTCAAATTAAATAACAACTTGAACCGCGATGGTTTATTTGCAATTCTAGATCCAAACTTTCATAGAATCGGCCGAATTTTGCAAGTACGTTCACTTCGACAGTTAATACTAGGCAGCTTTTTTGTTGCACTAGTACCTCTTATCGCCTTTCTTTGGCAAAGTCAGCGTGACTTTGACTCTATGAGTCAGTTAACGGCTAACAACACACAATTTTTTGTATTTATGACCAGCGAAATGCGCGAACTCGAAGCTTTAGGCGACGACGTTGAACGCTTAGTACGCCAATATCAAGTATTTCCAAAAAACCAACTGCAAGAGCTTGCAGATGCCGCTATTAGCGGATATTCCAACAAACTAGCTTTTTTGTGCGATCAATTTGCAGATGTCACCGAATGCACAGATTTAAGCTTAACGTTGTCACAGCTATCTGAATACCCAACGTTTAATGACAATCTATTGCTAGACGCACGACTGGCCGAGTTACGTCAGTCGCAACAAGTGTTGAGACGTCAAGTACAGCAACTTGTTAATCAGCGAATTGTGTCTCAACAAGTCTTTTTAGAAGGAGTACAAAGCAGGCAAGGCTGGTCCACAGGCATGCTTGTATTATTGTCGCTAGGACTTACCATCTTGGCGGCGCAGCTTATTATTAAACCGGTGCGCAAGCTTCAAATAATCATTCGTAAAATTGCCAACAACGAGCCAAAGTTGCCTGAACAGACTCACGAAGGTCCTCGTGAGTTAGTGGCAGTTGAACGCGATCTTCATTGGCTTAATGATCGCATACAGCAATTGGAAAAAGTGCGAACGGCTTTGCTTCGCCATGCGGCCCATGAATTGAAAACCCCCATGGCGAGTATAAAAGAAGGCTGTGAGATACTCGAACAAGGCATGGTGGGCGAACTTACTAAGGCGCAAAAAGAAGTCGTGTCGTTACTAACAATTTCCACCGAGCGACTTAATTTGCTCATTGTAAAACTACTTGATTATAATGCCTTATTGCAGCAGGCCGAGCCAAAATTTGAACACATCGATTTGCATACGATGGTAAAAGATTGTGCGGGTCAATATGGTTTACTCCTTGCACAAAATGACCAAACTGTTGTGGTAAGGGTTGAACCTGTTCATAGCTTAGTGAGCGATCCTGAATTACTGAGACGGGCGTTAGATAACTTGGTATCTAACGCTATTGCTCACGGCAGTGTCGATTCAGAAATTATCATTCGCTCAGGTGATATGAGCAGTTTCACTACTATAGACGTATTAAATTCTGGTAAGCCTATTTCTCTTGCAGCAAGAGGCGAAATATTTGAGCCTTTTAAACGCGGGCAAGAATCTCGTAACGACAAAGTAATTGGAGCGGGTTTAGGACTGTCTATAGTGAGTGATTGCGCCAGATTGTTAGGAGGTGACGTGACAATTGTTGACGATGCGCATGCCGATGTATGCTTCAGAATTAGGTTACCAAAAAGAGCATTATTGGTAGATAAACAAAAATAGTGAGTGAACCGGTAGTGGTTGCCGATTTATGCAGTATAAAGACGGCAGCAAAAAGGATATGCAAAATGAAACGTAGATGCAGTAAGGCGGTCCAAGTAGTAACAGTCATTTCTACTTTATCAGTAGTCAGCGCTTGTGAGGTAATTAAACAAGTGACCCAACCAGCGGAAAAAGCTCCGTTGGCAAAGCCGAGTTTGTGCTTAACTGAAGCCCAAGAAGATAGTTTTGAGGCTTTTTGTAATATATCGTATTGGCTTGAGTTTGTTATTGAAACCGAAGAGTTAACATCGCAGCAGCGTATAGATATGATCAATGACTTAGGTGAGGAAACGCCTTCGTTAGTTAAGAAAATACTGCTTAGTCAAGGTGCAGAAACGCCTTACCAACAGCGTTTGCGCGCACAAAATTGGATAGTCAAAATTAGTGCGGGAGCACCACAGAAAATAAAGTTATTACTCAACGACTTAATATATGAAAATAGTAAACAATTATTAGAGTTTGAATCGGCTATTACAATATTAAGTCGTGTGAATGCAAGGCAAGAGAAAACAATTTCCAATATGCAACTTAAGCTAACTGCACGTGAAAAAGAAATTCAAAAGCAGCAAGATCAAGTTGAGCAGTTGTTAAAAATTGAGACTGATCTTATAGAACAAAATAGGAATGAAAAACGGTGAGGGTAGACACAATGCAAGAAGCAAAACCCAAGTTATTATTGATTGACGATGATGAATGCTTATTACGGCTAATGTCAATTCGATAGGAGGGAGAAGGTTTTGACGTAACGAGTGTCAATAATGCAACTCATGCGCTGCGATTGACCTACAATAACGCCTTTGACGTAGTGCTAAGTGATTTGCGTATGCCTGGCATGGATGGGCTAAATTTATTTGATGAAATACTGCAAAAGCATAGAGATTTACCGGTTATTCTAATGACTGCCCATGGCACGATTAAAGATGCAGTTGCCGCTACTCAACGAGGTGTCTATAGCTTTTTAACCAAGCCTGTCGATCACAAAGAGTTACGCAAAACCTTATTAAAAGCGGTCTCGAATAATACTCGTCAAAGCAGTATGGGAGACTGGTGCGCCGAAATAGTCACGCGCTCTCCCGACATGATTCGCTTGCTCAAACAAGCCGAGCAAGTGGCAGATAAAAATGTAAGTGTATTGATATCGGGCGCCAGTGGCACAGGCAAAGAATTGTTAGCGAAAGCTATTCACAACGCCAGTGATCGCCGCGACATGCCTTTTGTGGCCATTAACTGTGGTGCCTTACCAGAAGACCTGCTTGAATCCGAGCTATTTGGACACTTAAAAGGCTCTTATACAGGTGCATTCAAAGATACTATTGGCTTGTTTAGAGAAGCTGATGGTGGCACCTTGTTTCTCGATGAGATTGGCGACATGCCCTTGTCGTTGCAAGTCAAACTATTACGTGCCCTGCAAGAGCGGACAGTGCGTCCAGTAGGCTCTAGTCAAAGTATTGAAATTAACGTGCGCGTAATATCGGCAACCCACAAAGACTTACAAGAAGCGATGAAGCAAAGTGAGTTTAGAGAAGATTTGTTTTATCGCTTAAATGTGGTGAACTTAGAAATTCCTTCATTGAAAGAAAGATTTGAAGATATCCCTATTTTGGCCGAACATTTGTTGCGCCAAAGCGCAGAAAAACACAGCATTGACGTTATCAAGTTTGCCGACGATGCCATTACATTAATGACGAAGTCAGACTGGCCCGGCAACGTACGGCAGTTGGTTAATGTAGTTGAGCGCTGTGTTGCGTTAACAAACTCTCAAATTATTCCAGCAAGTTTAGTCGAGCAGGCACTCTCGCTAGAGAATCAATATTGGCCAACACTCACCGAAGCAAGAGATTCTTTTGAATATGAGTATTTGTGCCGCTTGCTGCAGTTAACCGACGGTAACGTAACCCGCGCCTCAGATTTAGCAGGGCGTAATCGAACAGATATGCATAAGTTGATGAAAAAACATGGTCTTGTGGCAGCCGAGTTTAGGGCGGCGTGATATTTGCAATTGAATAAGTCCAATTGACAGCATATTGTCGAATAATAGAGGCTAGCAGGTAGCCTCTATCCCTTTCTTGATTGCTTGGGTTAAGGTCTTTATATCTTCTTTACTACAAATAAAAGGGGGCATCACATAGATTAGTTTCCCAAAAGGCCGTATCCAGGCCCCGTTGGCTATGAACACCTTTTGAATCGCGGCCACATCAACCGCTTTTTTCATTTCAACCACTCCAATAGCGCCTAATGTGCGCACATCGGCAACGGCTGGGTGGTCAATCAAAGGGCTTAACTCATTGAATAATTGCGCATGTATGTTTTCAATTTGCGCTTCCCAATTAGAAGACAACAGCAAACCGATACTGGCATTCGCTACTGCACAGGCTAATGGATTGCCCATAAACGTAGGGCCGTGCATAAACACGCCTGGACTTCCTTCACATACGCCTTGCGCAACTTCATCTGTGCAAAGCGTTGCTGCTAAGGTCATATAGCCGCCGGTAATGGCTTTTCCTAAACACATAATGTCGGGGCTTACATCTACATGATTACATGCAAATAGTTTTCCTGTACGCCCGAAACCTGTGGCAATTTCATCGCAAATTAGCAGTACGTCATGCTGATCACAAAGCTTGCGGCAAGCTTTCAGATATTCTGGATGATATAAGCGCATTCC
>Ga0115567_10004839_pt1 | contig 13091 bp, 12 predicted proteins | sample COGITO_mtgs_1204_2_FD_88679 | JGI IMG/M metagenome (GOLD analysis project Ga0115567, IMG submission 88679) | Pelagic marine microbial communities from North Sea - COGITO_mtgs_120412 | ecosystem: Environmental > Aquatic > Marine > Epipelagic | place: Germany:Helgoland, sampling site Kabeltonne...
AGCGACCCTTATCCGCAACCCTGAGTTCTCCTTTGCAACCACCTGCCTGTCACGCAGCGCTTGGTTCCGCTCGATCGCCCTCACTTGCTCCTCCCGCAACCGTCCCTCCTCTCTCAACTTCGCGAGTGCTGCTTCCAACTCACGTTTTTGCGCTGCTGCCTGTTCCTCGTACCTCAGCCGTGCCGACGCTACCTCTCTGGCGTGTGCGTCTGCAGATTGCTGCATCTGCATGCGCAGCGAGTCACACTCCGCCTGGAGCGCGTGCACTTCCCCGGCAAGCCGCATGCGCTCCTTCTCGTTGAAATCGGCGTCCTGCCAGGATTTCTTGATCGATCCAGAAAGGTCGTTGCGAAGATTTTCGAGGAATGTGATCTTTGCGGCGTCCTCTGCCATCTTCTCCCACCAGGCGCACGACTCCCGAGCGTATGTGTCTCGCAGAAGTGCAAGCTCAGACGCCATGTCGTGTGCCTGACGGTTGAATGCAGCCATCGCAGAGATCGTCATGGTGTTCTTCTGCTCCGCTACCGTAAGTTGTTTCTTCAGCGCGCGATTGACCAGAACCTGCTCACGGAGCGCACCCTTCGACTTGTCGAATTTTGAGTTCAACTCCCGTGTCCGCGGCTCGAGCTCATCGTGGATCAGTTCTTCGTCCTTGGTCGCACGCCCTCGCCACTCAGCCAGCTCGTCGCGCGTGGAAGCGAGCTGCTCACCGAGCCGCAGGCACTGCTCCTCAAGCACGTCCACCCGCTCGGTCTGCTGACCCAGGCGCGCCTCGCAGTCCGTGAGCTGCTCCCGCGTTGCCATAAGCGCTTTGAGCGCCTCGGCAAGCTCCGGGCGCAGCTCAGCCAACTCTTGCGTAGCCTGCTGGAGCTTCGAGTCCGTTGTTGCAAGTGTGTTCTCAAGGGAAGTCCGCGCCTCTTCGAGCGCCGCGGCCTCCTCCTGCACCTTCGAGAGCAGCAAAGAGGTGCGCGCCAGGTCGCTTCCCAGGGTTGCGCAGCGTGCTGAAAATGCTTTTGCTGTCGCCTCCTCCTCCTCGATGCGCTTGTAAATCTGAGCACAAGGCGGATACAATTACGGTGACGGGCCAACGAATGAAGAGCACGCCTCAAAATGCTAAGGGGCCGCAAGCAGATCATCGGTGATCCTGGCAAATTGTCTGTGGCAAGTGTTGCATTCAGCGTGCATCGTGCAGACGGGGAAAATGTGCCTGAGCTGCCGCATCGACCTCCTTCAGAGCCTCAGCCAGCTTCTGCTCTAGAAGCAATCCTGCGGGTGCCGGCGGGCCCGCCGGGGTCAGACCTGAGCACAATGCAGTGATGCAGCACCGTCACGGTGAGCGGCGCACCAACCGGCCTCGATGCTGTCCTTGAGACGCGCCGCGGTCGCGAGCAGCTCCTCACGCGTCATCTCCAGCTGCTGGTCGCGGGCAATCAGAAGTTCATCGTACTCCCGGTTCTGGTCCACAGCCTCCTTCGCCCGCGCCTGCCACTTCCGAAGTTCGGCATTGGACGCATCCAATTCGCGCTGCAGCGCCGCCGCCCGCAATTTTTCCTCCTCGCCCCTTGAGGTAGCTTCATCAAGCAGCTGGAGCGTCTCTTTCAAACCCGCTTCTGCACGCTGAAGCGCTGCAGTCACCTTCTTTAAAGCTTCTTCCTCTTCGCGCAACTGCTCAGCAAGCATATCACCGCGTTTGGTTGCCTCTGCAAGATCTGCTTCTGCACGCCGCAGGCCAGCCTTCGTAGCTCCCAACGTTTCTTCTTCAGCGCGAAGCCGCTCGGCCAACGCATCCCCGCGCTTGCGCGCCTCGTCGCGCTCGCCAGCTACATGCTCCTCCCGGCGCTGCGCCTCGCTCTGCTGTCGCTCCGCGTCGCGCTGGGCATTTGTAAGCTTCGATCGCAGCTCCTCAGCAGTTCGCTCCCAGTCGGCGACCTCGCCTTCCAGTACAGTGGCCCTGTCTTCCCCGTCCCTGGGTGGCCACAAAAGTGTTCATGTTCGAGGCTCGGCACTCGGCACGGTTACTCAGTTGCCGAGAAATCATGAGAAATGGGGAAAAAGGCTAATATGGCCCCTACCTGACGCGCTGGCGCAGGCGTTCGCACTCGGACTGGAGCTCCAGAAGGCGCTTCTCCATGGACGAGATCTGGTCCGAAAAGATGGGAGTTCGGTCAAAGTTATCATTGGGGCACTAACTTGTCACCAAGGACGCTCACCTGGTCCAGCAACGTCGATGACTGCTGTGCCATCGCCCCTTCGAGCTCTTTGACCCGTGCATCGAGCGCCGCGATTCTCTCCTGGGCCTCGGCATTGCGCTTCTGTAGCTCGGCAATGTGCACAGCGCTGTCGTCAAGTTTTGCCTCTGCTGCGGCGTGCGCCTCCTCTTCCATTCTGAGCTTCTCTTCCAAGCGTTCAGTCTTTTTTTCTGCCTGCGCGAGCTCACTCCGGAGCCCTTCGATCACTGCGTCTCGTGCCTCAGCGTCGCGGTCCCTACGTTCCACGGCCGAGGAGCGCTCAGCCAGCTCGGACTCTCTCTGGGTGAGCAGTGCCTTGAGCCGTTGCACCTGCGCAACGAGGAGGTGCCGCCCGCCGTTAGAACTCCCCGCGCCAACCACACTCGCCCACGTTGAGAAGCATGCACGGAAATTGCCAGCGCAGCTGGGCCCACAGTGCGAAGCATGGTCTAGGTAGGCGCTCAGCACCTCGTCCCGCGCAGCCTTGAGTTCCCCAACCAGCGAGTCGTTGGTCGCTTGCATTCCCGCCAGCTGTGCTTCAAGCGCCTTGCGGCTCTCCTGAGGCGGGCAACCCACTGCCGTCAGCCGATGTCCGGCACTCACTGGGCTGCGAAGCAACACACTTCGCAGCCTCCACCGCGCATGATTCTTGTCTAAGCTCCTGGTAGTAACCTGCAGTGCAGCGACTGTCGCCGATTCACCATCCAGCATTCGTTGAACTTCATGAAGTTCTGACCTGGTCTGTGCCAGCCATTCTAGTCAGTTTGCCGCACGAAAGCAAGTGTCGTCAGAATGCTAAGCGCGGCGTGATGTCGCTGGGATGGTCCCGGTCCCCACCACATTTTTATCTGCAATAAGAGAGTCTTGCTTCTTCCGCCAGGCCTCCGCTTTGGCTGCATGATCCACCACAAGTCGATGTGATTCCTGGTGCGCGTGATCAAGCTCTCCCTGCAGCCGCTCAATAACAGCGCTACTACTTGTCGCCAGCGTGTCGTGCTTCACCCGCCATGCATCCACCTCGGCCCGAAGCCGTGCGACCTGGTCCCGTAATGAGCTGAGCTCCCCTGCCTGCTTGTCGTGCTTCACCCGCCAGGCCTCTTCGTCAGCTTTGGCCTTGTCGGCAACGGTGCGCGCCTCCGTGTGCGCCTTGGCGAGAAGGTTGCGTAATTTGTCGATCTCGGCTCCACTGCTCGCTGCCAGCTCGTCGTGCTTGCTTCGCCAATGGACCGCGTCGCGTGCACCGACCACGAGCTCTTGCATCTCCCGCTTCAGGTTCTCCATCTCGGCCTGCAAGAGGGGGATGACGTTCATCGTCAACAGGCAAGCACGAACGCCTGCGAACAAGCACGTCGGTTTTGCGTGTACTCAGCAAACAGGTAGACAAGAGCGCACAATTTGGGCATTGTGAGGAGCGTGCTGGAGCGTGCGGGCCTCAACGCCCCGCTCCTTGAGATGAGTGTCAGTGAACCTGAAGCTGCTCAAAGCGCGCACGTGGAACAAGCTCCTGGATCTTGGTTTCGAGGGCCCGGCGTCCTGAACTCTCGGTATCCAGCTGTTGGGACAAGCGGTTCGATTCCTCCTGCGCCCTTGCAATCTCGTAGCGAAGCCTCTCGATCTCCGCGCTGCTGCTCGCCGCTAGCGCACTGTGCTTGACCTGCCACGGTGCTGCAGCTTCCAATTCTTTGGTGAGACTTTTCAACCGGGCCTCCAGAGATGTCCGAAGCTGCATCTCGTCCTGATAGCTCTTCTGGAGGCGGCGGGCCTCGGCATGCGCCGTGTGAAGTTCGGACCGAAGCGAGTTGACCGCGGCAATCTGGGCGTCAACGGCTTGCTGCGACTTTGACAGATCCTCTCTCAGCTGCAAACAGCACCCCGATTAGCAACTCGTGACAGGAAGGCACAAGAGATTGAACGAGAGCAATTTCGGCAGAGAGAACTGCAGCAAAAGGTGAGGACTTCTACCGCGACGCATTCGCCTTGGAGTCTCTTGATCGTGCTTTGCAACGACTCGGCTTCCATTTTCAACCGTGAACTCTCGGACTTAGCTGCATTTAGATCTCCCACCAGCACATCATTCGTTGCACGCAGAGCTTTGAGGTCGCCTTGCAAGGAGTCCGCCTTGATCCTCCAAGATTCTGCGTCAGCCTTGGCTTTGTCTGCAGCGGCGCGCGCCTCCTCTTGCATCTTGGCAAGTGAGTTACGTACTTTCTCGATCTCAGCGCTACTGCTCGCCGCCAACTCGTTGTGCTTCAACCGCCATGACTCCGTCTCAGCCTGTTGCCGCGCCATCTCCTCCCGTGTGATACTTAACTCCTGCATGTGCTTGTCATGCTTCACCCGCCATGACTCCGCCTCAGCCCGGTGACGCGCCGCATTTTCCCGTGTTGTACTGAGCTCCTCCATATGCTTGTCGTGCCTCACCTGCCATGACCCCGCCTCGGCCCGGTGCCGCTCAACCTCCTCCATCGTTGCGCTGAGCTCCTCCATATTCTTGTTGTGCTTCACCCGCCATGACTCCGCCTCGGCCTGGTGCCGTGCCGCATTTTCCCGTGTTGTGCTGAGCTCCTCCATATGCTTGTCGTGCCTCACCCGCCATGACTCCGCCTCGGCCCGGTTCCGCTCAACCTCCTCCAGCGTTCTGCTGAGCTCCTCCTTATGCTTGTCGTGCCTCACCCGCCATGACTCCGCCTCAGCTTTGGCATTGTCTGCAGCGGTGCGCCAGGATTCCTCTTCGGCTCTGGCCTTGTCTGCAGCAGTGCGCGCATCCTCTTGCGCCTTGTGAAGTAGGTTACGTAGATTCTCGATCTCGACACCGCTGCTCGCTGCCAGCTCCTCATGATTCACCCGCCATGACTCCGTCTCGGCTTCAGAGGTCTTCAATCTCGCGTCACGCTCAGCACAGCGAAGCTCACTTTCGGCTAACCTTGAGCCAAGGTCGTCGGCCTCTCTCCGCAGCTCCTCTAGCCCCGCACTGTCGCGGCCCCCGCCCTTGCTAAGAAGCTTCTCACCTTCCTGGATGCGCTGAATGACAAAGGCCTGCGCACTCCTGCCAGGAACACCAACGGACGTTAGCACCCAGCGCGCACTACCAAGAGGGTGGGCGGGCAAGCGGGCGGGCAGAGCAATGAGAAGAAGAGGGGGGCTAGGGAGTACCAGAGCTTGGCTGCAAGTTTGGCTTCAGTCTCAAGCCGCTCGTCCTCCAGCTGCTCGGCGTGGTGCATGAGCTCGCGCGCCTTCTGCTCCGTTTGCGTTCCGCGCGTCGCCTCCACGAGTGCAGCGAGGAGCTGATGCTGCTTTGAGACCTCCTGCAAGCGGGTTTCCGACGTGCGCCCAACCAACGTATCGAAGGTCTGGAGGCCGCGCCGCACAGTCAGCTTGCACCGCGAGCCCACAACGTCGGTCCCGCCGATGAGCTTCACGATGTTGATCTCGCGCGCAGGAACTCCGTCCACCGCAATGACCTGTGCCCCGTCCACCGCGTCCTCGGGCCTCAGGGAGGAGCGGTGGCAGCGGGTGTGCGTCGCCGCTGCGATTGCACGGAAGCCGGGGAGCCGCGACCTCGTCATCTTTTCGCAGCGTGCCGGCAATCGCTGCTGGGCCGCCCGGTGTGATGTCCGCGATTGCGCATGGCCTGGGTGACACCAAGAGCCCGGTCAGGCTGGGACGCACAGGTAGAGAGGGTTGGAAAGGGCCGAGAGCCGCCGCGGGGGGCGATGGTGGGCACATGCCGCGGGTGGTTGCCGTTCATCTCAAAGTAGAACTTGAGGCCAAGGCGCGTGGTCATCCCTGCGCACCACACGGTGTGGCGTGGGCCCACAGCGGCAGCACGGCGGCAGCGTGGCAGTGCGACTTCCCAAGCAGAGCAGTGGGGGAGGCTAGCCACCGTCTTCGTCGCGAAGCATGTCGCGCGCATACCCGTGGGGTCCGCAAAGCGCCGTGCGCACAGACTCAAGCGTATCAACGATCTGCAACGTGCAGGACACAGCGCATTGAATAGGAACTACGCGTACAATACAGCGCGAGCCGCGCCAGATTGCATGCCACCCACTGTTCTTCGACCTTGGGGTCTGCTGCAAGTATGCTGCCCTGGAACTCAGGCCTGAGCGAGAGCCATCGGCGATGCGTGTCCCATGTCTGGATCCAGCGCGCATGTCAGCAGCACGTAACGCCAAGTTGAAATGGGCCGGCGCACCAAACGCAGAGGCTATCCCAAAGAGGAGTCGGCAAGACGCAGGGGAAGGTGGACCTTGATTTGGATGTGGCGTAGGATTTCAACGCTGTACTGCTTCCCGGAGCTCCTCGAGACGAGGGTGAGCTTTGCCGCGGTGTTGGCTGGACCCCAGATGTAGTCTTTGACGAAGTTACTCGACTCCGCCTAATAAGGAAATGCACAGCTTGACGCAACATGGCGGAATGTGCGGGACTGGGCGAGGCTCCGCTGGACGTGCTTTAGGAAGGGCGCACCTTTGTGATGTCCCTGCCGTCGACGCCAATCAGCAAATCGCCGACAGGGAGCCGATCTGTCTCGATTTTGATGCCAGTAGGATCCTTGGCGTCGATAAGTTTTTGCACGGCAAATGGCGGGTTGGTCTGAATCTTCATTCCGACGCCAAAGATTCCGTCAACGCTGATGGTCTCATGGGGCTCCAGAATCTCCGTCCCCTGCCGCGGCAAACGGGCAAAGTTAAGGCTTCTCCGGCACAGGGAACGATGCATATGATTACATTGCAATATTTGGCTAGCCCTGGAGCGATGCGCGTGGCTCGGCAAACCTGCTGTAAGAAAGGGTACGGGGCTCCGGGTCCGTTGCTGGGTCGTGCAGCCCCTCGCAGCGCTGCAGTGGGAGAACCCCCAGCTTGGGCCATAGCACCCAAAGGATATCACGCAGCACGTGGTAGAGGCGATTTGGGGACGCTGACTTGGACGGGGTAGTGCCGCCACGCTGCGGCCGCCGGCGGCGCTCCGCCTGGACTTTTGGGAACAGGACGGTTCCGGCTGTCTGTCCTCTGCGGACTGACTAGGCTGACTAAATCTCGACATGTAAAATCGCGGAGTTCCACTTATTCTCAATAGGCGGTGTGATCCCAGCGTTGACGTTGTGGTCGGGCCGTGGCGCGTGAGGTCCTGGCCCCGTCCCGACGCAGATTACAGGAGGAGACGGTGTTTCTCTTCACGCTGATTGCAGAGGGGCTTGCGTCTGTACGTCTGTAGAGCTGCCGCCTCGCCGCTCTCAACGGAGCGCGCCAGGGGCTTGACCAGTTGGTTCTGACCTGTGGCGGAATGGTCGGGCAGAGATGTTCTCGTTCCTTGCTTCCGGAATCAAGAAGATCTATGACATCGGGGATACGCTTGGAAAGTGAGCCCCAATCTGTTCACGGGGCCCTTCGTTGTGGTTTCTGTGAACCGTTGCCGTTGCCCGTGCCATGCTACAACCCAGTCAGCACGATGGGCCTTTTGCAAGAGCCCGCTGCGCTTAACGCTCGACCGATGAACTCAGGGGAAGTTTTGCCGTCGTGAAGTTGGGAACTCCAAAGGATGGTGGTCCGAAGGTGCGCCGCAGCTTCCACTCCCAGAACCAGATGGCATAAACATTCATCACCACAGGGTCGGGGGCGGTCGCACACCAGGCAGTGTGTGTAGGTAGACGAAAGCACAAGACCGCCGCGTGCCGACATCTTACAACTGATTTGTACGCACCCGCTTCAGGTTGCCGTCAAAATTATCGACAAAAAGGACGCGGAGTTCGACGCAGATTCGCTGGAGCAAGAGATCGCAATCATGAAGAAGGTAGACCACCCGAACTGCATCAAGCTACACGAAGTTTACGATGAGAAGTCGAAGATGTACATGGTGCTCGACCTTGTCACGGGTGGCGAGCTCTTTGATCGGTGACGAACTTCCCAGCGCCTTGTCCTTTCACATTTCTTTCTGGATGTATTGACTGGGGATCTGCGATGCCTTTGTTGGATATCTCTTCAATGAGGTCGGTGCGCTCCGTTTTGCGCAGCATCATCGCGCGGGGACACTACTCCGAGAAGGACGCGGCAAATCTGATGAAAGATGCGTTTGGTGCGCTGCTGTACCTTCATGACCTCGGGATCGTTCACCGTGACCTCAAGCCCGAAAATCTCCTGTATGCGAGCAACGACGAAAAAAGCCCCATGTACGACGTCATCAAGCTGGCCGACTTCGGTTTGGCAAAGGTGGTGCAGGGCGGTAACGACCACTCGATGACAACGACATGCGGGACGCCAGGGTACGTCGCGCCCGAGGTGCTGGAGCAGAAGGGTGGGTACGGGCCTGAGGTGGACGTGTGGTCGATGGGCGTCATCTTGTACATTCTGCTCTGCGGGTTCCCTCCTTTCTACGACGAAAACAATGCCGTGCTGTTCCAGCAGATCAAAAAGGGAGATTACTCATTCCCCTCGCCGTACTGGGACGACATCTCAGATGGGGCCAAGGGCCTCGTCAAGAAGATCCTGCAGATCAACCCGAAGACACGTCTGACCATCCAGCAGTGCCTGGAGCACCCCTGGTTGGCGACCGCCTCAGATGCCCCGCTCACATCGCAGCAGGAACAGCTCAAGAAATTTGCCGCCCGCGGCCGTTTCAAGAAGGCCATTCACACTGTGAGAACCCCCTCTCAAACCATCGAGCGCGGGACACCGTGCCGTTGCATCCGGCAGAGCAACTGCATCCGGCAGAGCAACTGATTGGCGTCACCCCGGCGAGCAGGTCATTGCGACCAAGAAGCTTGCGGGCTTGGTCTCGGCGCTGGGAAAGGCGGCAAAGGAGTCGCAGAAAGATGCGTGAGCAGACTTGGACATCAGCAGGGTCCCCTGCGTAGGGCTGCCATGCAGCACGAATCCCATGCTACGTGCACGGATTTTACTTGGTGTGAGTAATAGTTTCTCGCCCTCTGTCCTGTGCTGCGTGGCACGGCACTCATGCCGCCCGTGGCCCTGTGGCGCACGGGGGCGCCGCCGGACGCCGAAGCATGCAATAGAAAGTTGTCATGGGTGCGTTGCCGGGCTCGTCTCCCTCGATACTGAGCGTGTGTTGCCCCACCACCTCGAAGTCGAACCGCCTGCACGCGAGCCCCGCGGTGTGTCATCGCCCCGGCACGATTTGTGCACGGCCTGCGCATGAGGCCTGCGCGTGAGAGTGCACCTGTACACAGCGACATTGCGGTCCGAGCCTGCTTCGAGGTACGTTGGAAGCCCGTCCGCGTCTGCAGCGCGACACATTGCCCGCATCAACGCCGAACAGTGACCTTCTCCCTCGCGTTCTGGTGCCGTCGCCATGATAGATACGTACCTGTGTTTAGTGAAAATGAGGCACTGGTGCGTCCGTGCGATGGCAGCTGCGTGCTTGGTCATTTGTGGGGCGACCAGTGTGGGAAGGGTGCATGATGTGCGTGCGTTTCGAACATGATGGCATCGAAGGCTGCAACACGTTTCTTGAGCGCGCTCCGCCACTCCGTGTAGCGTTTGTGTCTGTGGAAGCAGAGTAGATTGGGCTATCGGGAAATCGAGGGCCGCAAAACGAGTCGCCATAGGCACGCATAAGAATTCTAAGAACTGTGAAGGGCGATGCTGGCAGGTGCGCCGTTTGTAAACCTGCTGGTGTAGGCTGTGGGTCGCGGCGTGAAATGCATCAGACAAGATGTCCATATGCGTTCGTTCCTGGAAAGGAGTCGCAATCGTTATGCGAGGACGGATGGAAAGGCAAAGGAGAGGCTGAGGGGGCTATTCAGGAATTGTATGCACCACTCTGGCGTCCATCCCTTGGGATACTTCCGAGCAACTAGCATTGCAGAGGGCTCGCTGCTGGGCGCTTCTCGTCTCCGACTTGCGTACATGATTCCAAGCTTCGGATAGCGCCCATAAATCGATACCTAGGGAAGAGCCCGAAACACGGTTGTAGTATCAAGCAAGCATGCTGAGAGCCCCAAGACACGATATTGGTCATCATGATGCCTTAGCGTGCAACAGGAGCATGGTACCGTCAGATCCATCAAGTACTTCACAATTTCCACACGATCAGCAGCTTCCCGGTTGTTCCGGAACATCGGTCCGAGGAGCCAATCGATCGCCCACTCTGGGTCTGTCGCTGCTGTCCCGGAAAATGACCTCGCACAGAAGTGGTTGATACTATCTCTTGGGACTGCGAAGCTGTTGGTCCTGAAGAAGGGACACGGTAAGTCAACGAAGATGCACAGATTTGGCGGCGGAGAGGGAGTTCAACCTCGGGTCCCAGAGAGGATACACGACAGCTTGCTGACGAGAGGGAGACGTGGGGATCAAATAGAGAGGATCATATCCTCTGAGCAACTGAATGTGATTCAAAGGAACCGTCGTCACGAAATGTACAGGGCGCGCAGCAGTGACGTTCGCTTCCGGGTGCCGATCACCTGCTCACGCACACTGTTGGAGAGATTCTTCGGAACAACTGGAATGACGGGTTTGGAGCAGATCGAATGATCACCATGTTTAGGTTCATCAGATTGGAACCATGCGGCGTCCCCGAAGCTGTCATACAAGATGACCCGACTAGATCCCTGCAGGCAAAACGCCATGGGACTGGTCTGGGCGCAAATTTATGTTACGAGCCGCGCCTCAGAGTGAGTCTCATAACCTTTTCCCGAGCTCGACTCAGAGACTGTTGCCGCCCTCGTGCGCGCGTCTCGTCAGTGGTGTGGGCCTGGGACCTAGTTATTATCCGGCTTCACTGCTGTGGTCTCCCGGCCCCCGCCCGTCGCCAGCTTGTCGCCCTGCGATTTGTGACTGTTTGTCATTAAACGTATCTATCTCTCTGGCGGGCAGCAGGTGCGGAAAATTCTTTCTACGTGACGCGTGATCAGCGATCATTGATAAGAACGCGCTTTTGCGCTTGCCCGCATATATGGCAGCCAGCAGCACTTCTTCAGAAAAAATCGTTCTTCCCAAACTTGAGAAAATCCTCAACCAAGCCCAAAAAATAATTGGACACATTGCTACCCAATGGCCTTGGGTAATTTAAACTCAATAAAAATTCAAAACTCGAGTTGGGCAGCTTCCCAGTCAAGCCGAGGCTTTGTCACGACGAATAACTTCAGCCAGAGCCAGGCTGCATGAGATTTCTAATCAATCCCTCATTACCCATCCCCCCCCGACACCCTATATGCGTCTGACGTCTAAGGTATTGGTGCAGCTGTCAGAGGATGTGACCGACTAGCACACATAAGACCGACTAGCACACATTATGTGCTAGCACACACTGACCGACTAGCACACAAGAGTGTGTTTCGGGCTACCTTAGACGTCAGACGAGGCTAGCACACACAAGTCACTTCCCATAAGTCATGCCTTCCCAGCTAAGTCGTGACTCCTTGTCTCTCGTGTCTCAGTACACCGCGCACTTCACGGACCCGACCGTCTGGTCGTCACAAGCTGAGTCACATGAGCTCCACATTAGATCACGAGCTTCATGTGAATCGTCTCCACATTCGTGGAAGTGGTCCCACGTGTGCCTCTTCATTTGGCTCGTGGGTTCATTCACATTTCTTGTGACTCAATAGAAGCACACGCTTGTGGTCGCCCAGCCTCTTGGCTCTGTCTGACTCTCACTTCAGGTCGAATCGCGCGCCGTGTCACTATCACGGCCGTCGACCACTTCTATCCGCCTCTCAACCGATCGCTTCTACCAACTCTCAACCTCCTAGACCGCCGCAGGATTCGGAGCGTTCACGGGCTGTCCATCTCCGGTTAGCATCGGACTGATCGCCAGAGTCGCCGCCCCCTCATCCAGGCGCGGCGTCCCGAGAACCATGGGACTTCCAGGGCCGGGACCGTCGTTACTTGCGGCTGTGGCCAACGCCTCCTGCTCCCAAGAGAACGCGCAGCGCTTAGCGAAAGAGGTGAGAGAGTCTCAGGGAGCGGCGATGCGGCCCGGGGCAACCCCCGACTCCGTCCCTCGCACAGGGTACTAAGTGGACACGCCGCGTCTCTCACCCCGTACTAATCGGACACGCCGCGTCCGCGAAAAGGTGCGTGTTCGCGCCGTGCGACGGCCACCGGGTGCGGGGCGGGCGGCACCCGAGCTACTAGATCCTCCCAGATCGGCTCGCCAGGATGGTACACGCGTGCCTCCTCGTAGATCATGCGCTTGAGGCGCTCCCGCATCACGCTGTCCGGCTTCCCTGTGACCTCGTCTTCCCACGAGAAGTCCATCGGCCCGTCTGCCGATGGCTCGTCGTTTTCGTCGTGCAGCGACTCGAGCCACTTGCTTTTCAGCGCCTGCTCGACGGTTACACGCCTGTTGGGGTCGAAGTAGAGAAGCTGTTCCAACAGGCTGATGGCCTCCGGCCGCGCCTCAGGGTATTTCTCCGCCAAACTCTTCTTTTCCCCGCGCAGGCCCTTGAGATATTGGCGAGTCTTATCTGGCACGCCGCCAAGGTCGTCCTGTAAAGGAGTCCCTAAGACGTTCACGATTTTATCGATCTGGTCCTTGTAGTTCTTCCCGGGAAAGATGGGCTTGCGCCCGAGCAGCTCTGCAAAAATACAACCCACGCTCCACATGTCCAGTGCTTTAGTGTACTTGGGGCACGTCAGCAGCACCTCCGGCGCGCGGTACCAGCGCGTAGCAACGTAATCGGTCAGGAATCCCGGATCCTCCGCCGGCCCCAGGGCGCGCGCGAGGCCGAAATCGCAGATCTTGAGGTCGCAGTTGGAGTTGAGCAGCAGATTTGACGGCTTTAGATCCCTGTGGACAACCTGCTCAACCGCACGCGCTGCACATCAGCTGCCCAGCCAGCAGGGGACCAGGCATCCAGCACCTTGACGCCGGGCGGGCCTCACAATCGGCGGGGGGGGGTGGGGCGGA
>Ga0115567_10004845_pt1 | contig 13080 bp, 19 predicted proteins | sample COGITO_mtgs_1204_2_FD_88679 | JGI IMG/M metagenome (GOLD analysis project Ga0115567, IMG submission 88679) | Pelagic marine microbial communities from North Sea - COGITO_mtgs_120412 | ecosystem: Environmental > Aquatic > Marine > Epipelagic | place: Germany:Helgoland, sampling site Kabeltonne...
AAGACGCTCTTCCATACGGTTACACTCTTTCCAGGGCATCAGGAGCTCTCCTCCAAATGCCGCCATTGTGTAACCTATGTGCCCGGAATAAACTGGTACCTATCTACCGAGAACCACAACAGGGTGCATTCCGGTCACATAGGTTGCACTGGCTCTACCCCATAAACGGGGGACGGGCATCCATCCGTACCCGATTGATAATGCCATTGCCCCCGTAGTGAGCTTTCCCGTAATGGGCCCAGTCGCTCAAAAAACTTGTGGCAACTTCTTCCTCGCTCGCCTCGCTGTTAGGGTCTTGGGCAGCAGCAATCGAACCAGCACTTTCCGAGCTCTGTGCAGGGTGTTGTCGCGGTGCGCAGCGCACGCGGGGAATCGTCTGGCACTTCTGTCTATGCAGGCTTGAACTGCCGGTTGTAGAGTAGACAGGGGGGTGAATTCGCGCCCTCTGCCCCTCTGGATTGCTCACCTCATACGCTCAGGCTAACTTTCCCAGGGTCACACCGTCCCTGCCACCATGCTTGGTTGCATAGAGCGCGTCGTCGGCTATTTTAAGCGCGGTTTCCAGTTCACAGTTCCCGGGTTTGATGCACACCAGACCAATACTAATGGTTAAAGAAGCCTGACCATCCTCGGATTCAGGAGCCTGCTCAGCGACGAGCTGGCACAGGCGGTTGGCAATTTTTTGTGCGACTGTTTGCTCCCGGTTGACCAGCAAGACGGCAAATTCCTCACCGCCGACCCGACCGACAATATCCTCCCCGCGCATATTTCTGGACACCAGGGACGCCACGGCCTTGATCGCCTCGTCGCCAAAAGCGTGCCCGAAGCGATCATTAATGGATTTGAAGTGATCAATATCGATCATCAGGATCGCCACCGGCAGATCGGGGCATCGCTGCCACAGCCGGTTTGCCAGCTCGAAAAAATGACTCCGGTTGGACAGCTGGGTTAGGCCATCGCGCTGCGATTTCAGGGTCAGTTTGCGCTCGAGCTGTAAAAAACTCAGCCAGGGGAGAAGCATGGCGGCGAGGGTCGTCAACAACACATGGCTAAGCAGCACAAAAATCATCGCGAGCGGGAATGCCTGAAAAAAATCTTGCTGCCAGTAGTAGATATACAGGCCCCCCTGGACCAACATCACTACCGCGTGCAGACTGAAAACGCCGCGCAAAACCGTGTTGTACATGGGTTCGTTCAAGATACTACTGTGCATCAGTCGCGCGCACCAGAAGAACGACGCTGCGATCACAAGCGAAGTTAAAAAACCGTTGAGCGGTGCATGGTTGTGAGTGAGCAAAAGCGAGCAGCCGAGCGCGAAACACACCACAAAAAACTGCCGTTTCTGCCGAACTGAGCCTTTGATTCGGAGAAATTTAATCAAACCAAGTGCCACCAGCAGTGGTGCCGCTACCAAGAAAACGTTGCCCAGGAAGTGGGTCGCCAGCGTTGGCCAATCAAAAGCCCGCATAGCGGATAGTGAGCCACCCATTACAAAGCTGAGACAGGACAAACCCCACAAACGGAAGCAGCGCTCACGGGCTCTGCGACGATGCAGTACCAGGAGAAAGAAACCGATAATCAGGTTAACCAGCAGAGTGACTGTCAGAACTGTGGGTAGGTGCATGACATTCCTTGAAGATCAAGCATTGGGACGGTGGCTGAAATGTCCGCGCAGTCACTGCTCAGGCATTAGTCGCGCCAGCGGCCAATGGTAGCACGCGCGAGATCCGGCTCGTGCCCCGTCTGCGCGGTAAATTCCTGAATTGTGCACTGGTGTGCCTTCTCGCCAAATCACCATTATTTTATCTCTGGCGGCAACCGATTGTGGCTCGTATTGGCGGTCGGGATTGGCGCTTGGGTTTCCCGGTTATAGTATGTGGCTATGCGTTCTCCAACTGCCCGGCTGCAAAGGGTGTTTGATTCCCGGCCGCGCATTGGCCAGAATCCCGAGTCCAAACACGATAGCAATCAAAGGATAGAGGGCATGTCTCAGAGCAACTCCGCAAACCAATCGCTGGTTCTGGTAGAAATCAATGACAAAGTGGCCCTGGTAACCCTCAATCGCCCCGATGCCTACAACGCCCTGTCACAGGCGATGACCAAAGCGATTATTGATACATTTGGCGCGCTGTCGGTAGATGAATCCGTACGCGCGATCGTTTTAACGGGTACCGGCAAGGCGTTTACTGCCGGTGTCGACCTGAAAGAGTTGGGGGAGGACGGGGGCGAGGCAATGGATCCCGCCAATCTGGGTCCCGACTCGCCGCTGGTGAGGGCGCTGGCCGATTGTGAGAAGCCGATCATCGGGGCCATCAACGGCTTCGCCGTAACCGGCGGCTTTGAGTTGGCACTGGCCTGTGATTACCTCTATGCCGCCCGCTCGGCGCGCTTTGCCGACACCCACGCGCGCGTGGGGCTCCTTCCCGGATGGGGTTTGTCGCAAAAGTTGCCGCGGTTGGTGGGGATCAACCGGGCGCGTGAAATCAGTTTTACGGGCAATTACTTCAGCGCCGCAGAAGCGCTTGAGTGGGGGCTGGTCAACAAGGTGACAGAGGACACTTTGTTGGTCGAGGCTGCGCTGGCTTCAGCGCGAGACATTGCCGGAACGCAGCCCGATGCTTTGCGCGGTATTCGTGCCTTGATGAATGAGGGCTGGGAGAAAAATCTCGGCGATGCACTGGAACTGGAGGGCGAGCGTTCGGGAGCTTACAACAGCACTATTGAATTCTCCGTCATGCAGGAGCGGTTGGCCGAATTGCGCGCGCGCGGCAAAGGGCAATAACAGATGAGTGTCAGTACTGCCCCAATGGAGCAGGCCCTGGAGGCGGCGTTAGGCGCTTCCGCCGGCGGCGTGAGAAACCTGAAACGACTTTCGGGTGGTGCCAACATGGAAACCTGGGCGTTTGATCTGGCTGCAGGTGCTGAGGTAGAGCCACTGATTTTGCGCAGAAGCCCCGCTGCAGCTGAAAACGGTGCGTCGGTGGGGCAGTTTACCCTCGCTGTTGAGGCGGCCCTGGTGGCCCTGGCCGGCGAACACGCCGTGCCCACGCCCCGGGTGCGCCACATTCTGCAGAGCGAGGACGAGCTCGGTTCGGGCTATGTCATGAGTCGTGAGCCCGGTGAGGCCCTGCCCTTTCGTATCCTTGGTGACGACCGGTTTGAAGCGGCACGCGAACGGTTGGCCTACCAGTGTGGAGCCGCCTTGGGGCGAATTCACGCGGTCCCCGTTGAGCAGCTTCCGGAGGGCATTCCGCAGTTTGCGCTCGAGCAGCAATTGGCGCGGAGCCAGGATCAGCTGGATGAATACGGCAATGTTTCGCCGGTCCACCAACTGGCGCTTAACTGGCTGCGCGATAATCAGCCCGCGCGGCGCGGGCCGGTGTTGGTTCACGGTGATTTCCGCAATGGCAATCTGCTGGTCGATGAATCGGGGCTGGTCTCAGTGCTGGACTGGGAGTTGGCGCACGTGGGCAGCCCGGTGGAGGACCTCGGTTATCTGTGCGGAAACGTGTGGCGTTTCGGGTTGAGTCACAAGCCCGTAGGCGGGTTTGGGCAGTACGACGAGCTGTTGGCGGGATATCGCGACGTGACGGGTTGGGCACCTGCCGTGGCAGAGCTGCATTACTGGGAAGTTTACTGTGCACTCAATTGGGGGATTGTATGCCTCACCATGCTGGAAATGTACCGCAGTGGTGCAGACGCCACTTTGGAGCGAGCAGCGGTAGGCCGGCGTGTGACCGAATCTGAAATCGACCTTTTACTCTTGCTGGAGGGGCGCCTGTGAGCGGTACCTGTGCCAACGAACTGCTGGATGCGACACGCGCGTTTCTGCGCGAAGAGGTGCTGCCCGAGCTGGATGGCTTTAAAGCCTACAGTACCCGGGTAGCGGCCAACAATCTTGCCATTGTAATGCGTGAGCTGGAGCTCGGGGCGCGACTGCGTGAGGTGGATGCCGCTGCGGCCGAGCAGCTTGCCGTGATAAGCACCGATGGCGATATAACTGTGGCAGTGGCTCGCGCCCTGCGTGAGGGCAGCGTGGGGCCAACTGCAGGGCTCGTGCGGTGGTTGCAGCAGCGAACCCTGCTGGCAATGGCCATCGATAATCCGAAGTACTCGGGGTATGTGCAGGCGCGGGAGCGTTGGTCTCACGACCGGGTGGATGCGGAGGGGAACCGCGGGTCGTGAGCCGGGTAGAATCCCCGCGCCCGGCGCCTTTTCTGGCCGAGCTCGACGGATTTATCGAGTCTTAAGTCAGGCCCCTTGAGGCCCGCGATGACAATCGGCGCTTCGTCCTTCGCTTTGTTTGATTTATCGGTTGACAAGGGTGTGGCTCGTCTGGACAATATGCCGCCTTCTGGAGGGGTTCCCGAGTGGCCAAAGGGATCAGACTGTAAATCTGACGCGAAAGCTTCGGTGGTTCGAATCCACCCCCCTCCACCAGGATTTTGTACTGAAATCAACGCGAAGTAATGCGTTCTTCAAGATGTTTCAGTGCGGCTTGGAAGTCCGTCAAGGTGCGGCGCGGCTGGCTGCGGCCAGTTTTTATGCGTTTTGGCGAAAGAAAGTAGTGAAGTATGCAGCGGGTATAGTTCAGTGGTAGAACCTCAGCCTTCCAAGCTGATGATGCGGGTTCGATTCCCGCTACCCGCTCCAGTTGGTTGTGACAGGCTCATATAGCTCAGTCGGTAGAGCACTTCCTTGGTAAGGAAGAGGTCACCGGTTCAAATCCGGTTATGAGCTCCACTCCACGATGAGTGGCAACCTTTGCAAATTGTATGGTGATATGCGTTTCAACTGCATGGCATAAGCCGGTGTGATAGGAGACCGTCGTAATGGGTAAGGAAAAATTTGAACGTAATAAGCCGCACGTCAATGTGGGCACCATTGGTCACGTTGACCATGGCAAGACCACGCTGACAGCGGCGCTGACACGCGTCTGCTCCGAAGTCTGGGGCGGTAATGCGGTGGCGTTTGACGGCATCGACAACGCACCGGAAGAGAAAGAGCGCGGCATCACGATTGCGACGTCTCATGTTGAGTACGACTCACCCGAACGTCACTACGCCCACGTTGATTGCCCGGGTCACGCCGACTATGTGAAAAACATGATCACCGGTGCAGCGCAGATGGACGGCGCGATTCTGGTGTGTGGCGCCACTGATGGCCCGATGCCGCAGACTCGCGAGCACATCCTGCTGTCGCGTCAGGTTGGCGTACCTTACATCGTGGTGTTCCTGAACAAGGCCGACCTGCTGGCAGAAGATTGCGGCGGCGCCGATTCAGAAGAATACGAAGAGATGAAAGAGCTGGTTGAAATGGAGCTGCGCGAGCTGCTCGACCAGTACGATTTCCCGGGCGACGACACCCCGATCATCTGTGGCTCTGCCCTGATGGCCCTGAACGGTGAAGACGAGAACGAGCTGGGTACTACAGCGGTCAAGACGTTGGTGGAGACGCTGGACAGCTACATTCCGCAGCCCGAGCGCGCCATTGATCAGGCCTTCCTGATGCCAGTGGAAGACGTTTTCTCGATCTCTGGTCGTGGTACTGTGGTGACCGGTCGTGTTGAGCGCGGCATTGTGAAAGTGGGCGACGAACTTGAAATCGTCGGCATCAAGGACACCCAGAAGACGGTCTGTACGGGTGTTGAGATGTTCCGCAAGCTGCTGGACGAAGGCCGCGCGGGTGAGAACGTGGGTGTCCTGCTGCGTGGTACCAAGCGTGAAGACGTAGAGCGTGGCCAGGTACTGGCGATTCCGGGTACTGTAAACCCGCACACCAAGTTCGAGGCAGAGGTATACATCCTGTCGAAGGACGAGGGTGGTCGTCACACGCCTTTCTTCAAAGGCTACCGTCCACAGTTTTACTTCCGCACCACCGACGTGACTGGCGCTTGTGAGCTGCCAGAAGGCGTTGAGATGGTAATGCCGGGTGACAACGTGCAGATGGTTGCGACGCTGATTGCTCCGATTGCGATGGACGAAGGTCTGCGCTTTGCGATCCGTGAAGGTGGCCGTACGGTTGGCGCCGGCGTGGTAGCCAAGATCATCGAGTAAAGCTCGCCGATCTCAGCAAAAAAAGACCCGGCCTGGCGCCGGGTTTTTTATTGGAGCGCCGTGCCCCCGCTCGGCTGGAAGGTCCTGGCTGAGCTGGGGCTCGGCGCTCCACCCGCTCGAAATCTACCTTTTTCTGTTCTGCTCAGAGACCTGGCCATTGAGTGTCAGGAAGTCATACAGCACTCCTATCCCGAATAAACCCAGTGTGACCAGATACAGGAGTCCGGTGAATATCTTCCCCATATAGAGACGATGTACGCCGAACACCCCTAAAAAGGTGAGCAGAATCCACGCGAGATCGTAGTCAGTGGGACCGGTTTCGTAGCGGTAGTCTGCGTCTTTGGACATGCCGGGTATCAGCAATAGATCGATGATCCAGCCGATAAAAAACAGGCCCAAAGTGAAAAACCAGATGATGCCGGTGATCTGACGGCCGTAATAAAAACGGTGGGCACCGATAAAGCCGAAAATCCATAACAGGTAGCCCATAAAAACTGAGTGGCTGGGTGGTTCGTGTTGCATGGGCATTGCTCCTTGGGTCGAGGTTGGTACAGATGGTGTTGTCGGGCGCTGTGGCCGTCAAGTGGAAATGTGCAGCAAGGTCGCCAGCTGGGATGTGTGCATGGCTGTTAAATAGTTAAAAATCCCGCTTGCATCCCAAGCTCATAGTGCCATAATGCGCGCCGGCAAACGCCCATGGAAATAAGTCGGACTCACCGAAACTATTTACCAGCACCTGCTTGACACTACCAGGGTCGGTCTATAGAATTCGCGTTCCTTTTTCGGGGGGCTCCCTAGCGGGTCTCTGGTTTTTTATTGATTGGAGTTAGGTCTGGTGCAGAATCAACGCATTCGAATTCGCCTTAAGGCGTTTGATCATCGTCTGATAGATACGTCTACTCAGGAGATTGTAGAAACTGCACGCCGCACTGGCGCGCAGGTCAAGGGCCCGATCCCTCTTCCTACGCGGAAGGAAAAATACACTGTGCTGGTGTCGCCGCACGTAAATAAAGATGCGCGTGACCAGTACGAAATTCGTACCCACAAGCGTCTGTTGGACATCGTGGAGCCTACAGAGAAGACTGTAGACGCCCTGATGAAGTTGGACCTGGCAGCAGGTGTTGAAGTACAGATCAGTCTTGGTTAACGAAAACTCGTAGCAAGACCTGCTTGGGGCAGGAGTCCCGAGTGTGTAACGCCCGATTGTGATGATCGCAACCGGGCGGCCATAGAGGGTAAGCCCCGTACACTGAGAGGTTAGCAAAATGACTATTGGCTTAGTCGGCCGCAAATCCGGTATGACTCGCGTTTTTACCGAAGACGGCGCATCCATTCCAGTAACCGTAGTGGAGGTATCTCCAAACCGCGTTACTCAGATCAAAGAGCTGGATAGCGATGGCTATCGGGCGATCCAGGTCACAGCGGGCAACCGCAAGGCCTCCAAAGTAAGCAAGTCCCAGGCTGGGCACTTCGCCAAGGCGGGTGTTGAAGCGGGCCTCGGTCTGTGGGAATTCCGCACGGAAAATTCTGAAGAATCTTTCGAGGTAGGTTCCGAGCTGACTGTTGAGCGCTTTGAAGTCGGTCAAAAAGTTGACGTGGCAGGCAAGTCCAAGGGTAAGGGTTTCCAGGGTGCGGTTAAGCGCTGGAACTTCTCCATGCAGGATGCCACTCACGGTAACTCATTGTCCCATCGTGCTCCCGGCTCTATCGGTCAGTGCCAAACCCCGGGTCGGGTGTTTAAGGGCAAGAAGATGGCCGGTCACATGGGTGCTGAAAATGTAACTACCCAGGGCCTGGAAGTAGTCCGTGTTGATGCAGAGCGCAACTTGCTGCTCATCAAGGGCGCCGTCCCCGGTGCACCGGGCGGAGACGTGATCGTACGTCCCGCGGTCAAGGCTTAAGGTTAGGGGGTTTCTAACGTGGAACTGAGTGTAGTAAAGCCAGGTAATGCAGAGTCAGGCAAAGTGTCTGTTTCCGATGTTGCCTTTGCTCGTGAATTTAATGAAGACCTGGTTCACCAGGTGGTAACTGCGTACATGGCAGGCGCCCGTCAGGGTACTCGCGCGCAGAAAACCCGGTCTGAAGTGCAGGGCGGTGGCAAGAAGCCATGGCGCCAGAAAGGCACCGGTCGTGCTCGTGCGGGGACTATCCGCTCTCCCATCTGGCGCTCTGGTGGTGTGACCTTCGCGGCCAAGCCGCAGGATCACTCCCAGAAAGTGAACCGCAAAATGTACCGCGCTGCGATGTGTTCGATCATGTCTGAGTTGGCGCGTCAGGATCGTTTGGTAGTGGTCGAAAGTGTGCAGATTGAAGCACCCAAGACCAAGTTACTGGCCAAGCAGTTGGGCGACTACGGTGTCGACAACGTACTGATCGTGACTTCCGAGGTGGATTCGAATCTGTACCTCGCGGCGCGCAACCTGCACAAGGTCGACGTGCGCGATGTGGACGGTGTGGATCCGGTCAGTCTGATTGCCTATGACAAGGTCATGGTGACTGTGGATGCAGTAAAGAAGTTTGAGGAGATGCTGGGATGAACCAGGAGCGCGTATTTCAAGTGCTGGTAGGCCCGCACGTATCCGAAAAAGCGGCCATCATTGCAGATGCGAACAACCAGTATGTGTTCAAGGTTGCCGTTGATGCCACCAAGCTGGAAGTCCGTAAGTCTGTAGAGCAGCTGTTCAAGGTCAAAGTTGACAGCGTCCAGACTCTGAAGGTCAAGGGCAAGGTCAAGCGAAACAAGTTTGGCTTTAGCGCCAAGCCGACCTGGAAGAAAGCATACGTTCGTCTGGAGCAGGGTCAGGAAATTGACTTTGCTTCCGCTGAGTAAGGCGAGAAGGAGTAGGTTGTAAAATGGCAATTCTGAAGAGTAAGCCCACTTCCCCCGGTCGCCGTCACGTCGTCCGTGTGGTCAGCGAAGAGCTGCACAAGGGCGATCCCTATGCGCCGCTGCTGGAAAAGCAGTCTCGCAATGGTGGTCGAAACAACAATGGCCGTATCACCACGCGTCACGTTGGTGGTGGTCACAAGCAGCATTATCGCATCGTCGATTTCAAGCGCACCAAGGACGGTATTCCGGCTAAGGTTGAGCGTCTTGAGTACGATCCCAACCGCACTGCACACATTGCACTGCTGTTGTTCACCGACGGTGAGCGTCGTTACATCATTGCACCCAAGGGTGTAAAGGCTGGCGATGTGCTGCAGTCCGGCCCCGCAGCTCCGATCAAGATCGGTAACTGCCTGCCCCTGCGCAACATCCCTGTGGGTTCAATCATCCACGGTGTTGAGCTGAAGCCCGGTAAAGGTGCCCAGGTGGCCCGCTCCGCTGGCGCATCGGTTCAGCTGGTGGCCCGCGAAGGCCGCTATGCAACGATTCGTTTGCGCTCTGGTGAGATGCGCAAGGTGTTGTCCGATTGCCGGGCGACGCTGGGTGAAGTATCCAATTCAGAGCACAGCCTCCGCAAGCTGGGTAAAGCGGGTGCAGCGCGCTGGCGCGGTGTTCGTCCAACCGTTCGCGGTGTAGCGATGAACCCGGTCGATCACCCACATGGTGGTGGTGAAGGTCGTACTTCAGGTGGCCGCCATCCGGTCAGCCCATGGGGTACACCGACCAAGGGTTACAAGACCCGCAAGAACAAGCGTACCGACGACCTGATTGTCCGTCGTCGTGGTAAGAAGTAACGGTTGCCGTTAACCAGATTTTAGAGGAAGAAGATTGTGCCGCGTTCACTGAAGAAAGGTCCCTTTATCGACCTTCACTTGATGAAAAAGGTCGAAGTTGCCGTCGAAAGCAACGATCGTCGCCCGATCAAAACCTGGTCGCGCCGTTCCATGGTTTCGCCGGATATGGTGGGCCTGACTATAGCTGTACACAATGGCCGTCAGCACGTCCCGGTCCTGATCAACGAAGATATGGTTGGTCACAAGCTGGGTGAATTTGCGGTAACCCGCACGTTCAAGGGCCATGTTGTGGACAAGAAGGCCAAGCGCTAAAGCGCTGGTCTATAGCGAGGTTTAGGAAAATGGAAGTTGCAGCAAGACTTAAAGGCGCGCGTATCTCAGCGCAGAAAGCTCGCCTGGTCGCAGACCAGGTACGCGGTATGTCCGTGGAAACAGCGCTGAACCTGCTGGAATTCAGCCCCAAAAAGGCTGCTCACATTGTCAAGAAGGTACTCGACTCTGCTATTGCCAATGCTGAGAACAACGAAGGTGCAGATGTGGACGAGCTCAAAGTGTCCAGCATCTTCGTAGACGAAGGTATGACAATGAAGCGTCTGCGCCCGCGTGCCAAAGGCCGTGCGGATCGCATTCTCAAGCGCAGCTGTCATATCACAGTAAAAGTTGCAGACGGCGAAGGTTAGGAGAAGACCAAATGGGTCAGAAAGTACATCCAATCGGCATACGGTTAGGTATCGTTAAAGACCATACCTCCATCTGGTATGCCGATAGCAAGAACTACTCGAAGAACTTGATCAGTGATCTGGCAGTACGCAAGTTCATCGAGAAAGAGCTTGGGCACGCCTCCGTCAGCCGTGTGGTTATTGAACGTCCGGCACAAACCGCGCGTATCACTATTCACACAGCTCGCCCGGGTATCGTGATCGGCAAGAAGGGTGAGGACGTAGACAAGCTGCGCAAAACCCTGACCGCGAAGATGGGTGTGCCTGTGCACATCAATATCGAGGAAATCCGCAAGCCGGACCTGGATGCCAAGCTGGTCGCGCAAAATGTTGCGCAGCAGCTGGAGCGTCGCGTGATGTTCCGCCGTGCTATGAAGCGCGTCGTGCAGAATGCTATGCGCCAGGGCGCCGAGGGTATCAAAGTGCAGGTTGGTGGTCGTCTGGGTGGTGCTGAAATCGCACGTTCGGAATGGTACCGCGAAGGCCGGGTGCCTCTGCACACACTGCGTGCGGATATCGATTATGCCACCTACGAAGCCGTCACTACATACGGGATCATCGGTGTGAAAGTGTGGATTTTCAAAGGCGAGGTTATTGGTGCTGACGCTCAGTCCGATGGTGCCAAGAAGACAGCAACTAATTAAGGGTTACGCAGATGCTTCAACCAAAGCGTACAAAATTTCGCAAGACTCATAAGGGCCGTAACCGCGGCCTGGCCCAGCGCGGCAGCAAAGTGAGTTTTGGCGAATACGGTTTGAAAGCGACAGGTCGCGGCCGCATAACTGCGCGCCAGATTGAAGCGGCTCGTCGTGCTATGACACGTCACATCAAACGTGGCGGAAAGATCTGGATCCGCGTCTTCCCCGACAAGCCAATTACAGGCAAGCCGTTGGAAGTACGTCAGGGTAAAGGTAAGGGTAACGTGGAGTACTGGGTAGCCCAGGTCCAGCCCGGCAAAGTGCTGTACGAAGTGCAGGGCGTATCGGAAGAGCTGGCCCGTGAGGCGTTCTCCCTGGCCGCGGCAAAGATTCCCGTTGCTACAACATTTGTAAAACGGTCGGTGATGTGATGAAAGCAAGCGAATTGCATGATAAGTCCGCAGAGGACCTGAACAAGCAGCTGCTCAGTCTGCGTGAGGAGCAGTTCAAGCTGCGCATGCAGAAGTCCACTGGTCAGTTGGGGCAGACTCATCTGCTGCAGCAGAACCAGCGCGATATCGCACGCGTCAAGACTGTACTGAAACAGAAGGCAGGTAACTAATCATGTCAGGTACAGAGAAGCGTATCCGTACAGCAACCGGCAAGGTTGTGAGCAACAAGATGGACAAGACAGTCACCGTATTGATTGAGCGTCGGGTCAAGCACCCTGTGTACGGAAAGTACATCACTCGCTCTTCAAAGATTCACGCTCATGACGAAAACAATGAGTGTGGTATCGGCGATACAGTCAGGGTGACCGAGTCGCGTCCGCTGTCCAAGTCCAAGACCTGGAAGTTGCTGGAAGTAGTTGAAAGCGCCACTCAGGTCGTTTGAGCGCAGGATTTGCGGCATAACGCCGCAGTTTGGAGTAGAGAATGATTCAAACACAGTCGTATTTGGAAGTCGCTGACAACAGCGGTGCCCGCCGTGTGATGTGCATCAAGGTGCTCGGTGGTTCCAAGCGTCGTTACGCGCGTGTCGGTGACCTGATCAAGGTGACCGTGAAGGAAGCGATTCCCCGCGGTAAGGTCAAGAAAGGCCAGGTTATGACCGCCGTTGTTGTGCGCACCAAGAAAGGCGTTCGCCGCCCTGATGGCTCACTCATCAAGTTTGATGACAATGCTGCAGTGCTGCTGAACGCCCAGGAAGCACCCATCGGTACCCGTATTTTTGGCCCGGTTACTCGTGAACTGCGCGGTGAGAAGTTCATGAAGATTATTTCTCTGGCCCCGGAAGTTATCTAGTCCGGCCAGCAGGGAGAGGAAGAGAAATGTTGAAGATCAAGCGCGATGACGAAGTGGTTATCCTGGCCGGTAAGGACAAGGGTAAGCGCGGCAAGGTTCGCAAGGTGCTCACAGACAATCGCGTGATTGTTGGCGGCATCAATATGGTAAAGAAACACACCAAGCCTAACCCCCAAATGGGTGTGGCCGGCGGTATCGTCGAGCGTGAAGCCCCTATACAGGTTTCCAATGTGGCGATTTTTAACGCTGGGACCAACAAGGCAGATCGTGTGGGCTTTAAAGTAGATGGAGATAGTAAAACGCGTATCTTCAAGTCCAATGGCGAGGCGATTGACTCCTGAGCCGCCGCTGGCTAAACGAGTTAACAGGTAGAAGACATGGCAACGTTGAAAGACAAGTACAAGAGCGAACTCGCTCCCCAGCTGAAAGAAACGCTGGGTCTGGACAATGTGATGGAAGTTCCTCGCATTACCAAGATCACTCTAAACATGGGTGTGGGTGAGGCGGTAGGCGACAAGAAAGTGCTGGAAAGCGCTGTCGCCGAGATGGAAAAGATCGCCGGCCAGAAACCGATCATCACCAAGGCACGTCGTTCCATCGCGGGTTTTAAAATTCGTGACGGATGGCCGATCGGTTGCAAGGTAACTCTGCGTTCAGATCGAATGTATGAGTTTCTGGAGCG
>Ga0115567_10004848_pt1 | contig 13072 bp, 20 predicted proteins | sample COGITO_mtgs_1204_2_FD_88679 | JGI IMG/M metagenome (GOLD analysis project Ga0115567, IMG submission 88679) | Pelagic marine microbial communities from North Sea - COGITO_mtgs_120412 | ecosystem: Environmental > Aquatic > Marine > Epipelagic | place: Germany:Helgoland, sampling site Kabeltonne...
GTCGCGCCCCTGCGCCCACACAAGCCGGAATTGGGGGGGGGGGGGGGGGGGGTCTGCGACCGGCCATCAAGTTTCACCGCACGGTCGGTCGCTGCCCGCGCCTCTTCCTATTTTCCGCACCACTTAGCCAAACAGGTAATTCACGGGCTACGGGACAGGCAGAGAAGGCGGGATCCAAGTTGCGATACCTCGGTGCCTCCAAAAAGCACACGGCCAAAGCCACGAAGTTTACCCGTGCGAAGGTCCTTGGCAAGACGTACAGTCTCAATCGCGCCGCACTCTGCAAAGTGCTGATCAGATGACGCCCCCCAGGCGCAAAATGCAGAGGACGAGTTACGAACCAGAAAAAAGCTCTCGAATTGACTCGTTGCTTGCGTTCGCGGGTAGAGCACCGATGTAAACCTAACCTCGGCATTGCAGGCCATCATTGTCTCAACGGACGAGAGTGAGGGATAGATCAGTGAGATGGCTGCCGCACCGAACGGCGCAGCGGTGGACGAGCTGTTTCATCCCCTGTGCCATCGATGCATGAGCCTTCGAGGCGTCCACGCCGGCCACGCTCTCGCTCCTGCCATAGCGCGTTCAACGGTCAAACCCTCAAAACCCATGGCCAGGCGCGACATCTCCACATTTTCCAGGCAACAAAACGCGTCCTGCACACCTCCCGCGCGAAGTCAACTTTGATGCGACGCCCACCGAACATCTGCCCGTAGCATATTAGGTTTGACATCAGGCAGGTGCTCGACAGCCTGCAGGGCAAGGGCGTCGACCTGGCCAGAAAGGGCAACCGCGCGGTCGGTGCTAGAAGTGTCGCGAAACACCGCGTGTGCGAAACCTTGAAAACTCTGACAGGGTCCAGGAATTGGGCACTTCAGTTGACGGCACTCGGCCGATTAGCCACCTCACGTGTTTGGACCGATTTGCCTCGAGCTCGCTTTTCCGCACGGGGACCAAAACGGGGGGCATGGACGATTCGGCGCGGAGCTCTCTAGGGTATGCTTCGAAGGCCTTTGAGGTGCGGAGGAGGGAGCAACCCCATCAGTCATTCCCCAGCGGAGGGCAAGAATGTGTCCAGAGGGGCGAAAAAACGCGCGGAGCTGCGCCTCCGTCACCTCGAAGGGTAGGTTTCCTGTGCACCTCATAAGCATGAGATAGGCAGCCTTTTGGCTGATGACGCTGCGAGGAGGAACCAGCGCGGTAAATTATTGGGGGGAAAGTGGGCGAGGGCTGACCGACAAACACGGTGCGACACAAAGGCGGCTTGGCGTTGGACTCGAAGAAGGACCGCATGGGGGCAATTCGCTGCTCCCCACGAGCACGCACCACTGCGATCGGCTGATTTCCGAGAATGCACCCAGATAGCGCGAGGGCCTGGAATGGGTTCGTCCATCAGAGGTGAAAGATTTTCCTTGGTACCCACGTCTACACGCACGAGACGGTGCCTGGAGTATCTCAGTTTCTATGGCCCTTGTGTGGACAGAAGGTAATGCTATCAAGGATGGAAATTTTGGTGGGTGTCAGTTCGTTCGGTTTGATACAAGCGAAAATGTGCCATGCCCTACAGCTTGGATGATGCGCCCACACCTTGTCGACAGCGATTTCACCATCATGCCTATCAGATGCGATGTTCACTCCGCAGCTCTCGGCAAACTCAATCTGCAAGAATAAGTACGTATTTTTGATCGGTTACGTGTAGTTGCTCCGGCCAGTTTGGGGCAGATTCAGTGTCGAACGGGCGAATGCTCCGCATACAAGGACGGTGGTAACGAGATCGTCGCTGCAAACCCTGGAAACTCACGTGCGCAGAGGCAGAAGCAGTCCTTCGATCGTCTCCTTTGTGTACGTTTTCGTCCGACTGTGCCCCAGGTGCACTGCCACCGCCATGAATGCGTACATCCACCACCTGAGACCCGTGCAGCCTGTTAGTTCGATCTTCTTGAGCAGGTGACGCGCCCGGTAGCGCAGAGAGCTCGCCTGGCCACACGTGCCGAAGAGTTCACGGAGCTCGTTCGCTCCTACACTTACGCCAAGGTTGCGCACAAAGACAGTACGCGCTGCAACACCTTCCGTCCCTTCCCGTCCGCCTTCTGCGTTTCCAATTGTCTCGCCCTTATCTGTCGGCAGCGGCTCCGCAAAGTCCATTTGGAGCTTGCGGCCCAAGACCTCCACCGCTGCACCGTGCGCTCTGTTCCACGCCGCCAGCCATCACGGTACTACTGCTGCAATGCCCGCATCCACGGATATCTTTCTACGTTTTGAGGCTTTATGCGAGGCATGAACCGGCGGGCGTCCCCAGGGGAATCAAACTTGATGTGCGCGTGCCCCTTGAAAACTTTTCTGCATCGCATTTGCCCACATTTCTGTTACACTCCATCGCAAGCGTGTTGCGTGCCTGGCGGGAGCGGTCGCCGGAGGGGTAAAGGGGCAACACCGAACAGGATCGATCGCCCAGTCAATTGATCGCAGGCGTACAGAAACGGAAGCGAACGCAGATACAAGGTCTGCGCTCGAAGCCTGCTCGCAGCTGTTAAAGGCCCGCGTGCCACACGCGACTGTCCAATTTTACCAAACGGAGCCCGAGTGGGTAGAGGTGTGAGTTCATGGCGCGATGAGTTACCACAAAGTTAATGTTGGAGACGAGGAGAGTGTCTGTTGCACCCACCACCGCTGCTGCCTCGCTGGACTGCCCCCCTGCACTTTCTCCGACCTGCCCGTGCTCGGTGCCACCGGCCTTCTCGTATTTCTCTGATGGAGTAATGCTCACCGTCGTGGTGTTTGCTGCTGGACCAGTGCTCACCCAGCTGCCTAGGGGTGCCGCAAAGTCTGCAAACACGCGAACTCCATGAGTCACCACCTCCACGCCCGCTTCTCCGCGTTGCAAGCTGCTTCCGAAATGCTCCACCGCCCTCCGTGCAGACTCCTCCTGATGGAAGCGCACAAAAACCCCCGCTGTCTGGCTGCGTGTCTCTTCAAAAGTTGGGTTTCCTTGGCGAAACTCTGACATCGCCGTGACACGCACTTCAGCAATGGCACCGAAGGGCTCCAGGATCTCCCGTGCCAGCGCCTCGCGGGCAAGAATGCTCCCCTGCTCGCGTAAAACCAGGCCTCGCCGTGAGCAATACTGATGCTGGTAGCGGTCTGATTATGAATTTTGCAGTTTGCCTGCACGGTGTATCGCTGGAACGAACCTCGACTAGCGACGGATGTGACTCTGGGGAGGCAATTGCGGTGGCATTCACGCTAGTACGCAGCTCCTGTGAAGTGCCACAGAGCTCAGTGCAAGTAATACCCCGTAACACGCGGCCTGTCGTTGCCACACACTGGGACTGGGGCCGGTGCTTCTTACCGATAGAAAAACGGTATCGCAATGATCTGGGCGCGCTGATGGACGGATGTGCACCGACCTGCCGGGGCATACACCCTCACCTTTCTATAGAAGCTGCACGCATGCTGCGGGAGCTTGCTGACCTTCCGCCCAGCGTCAGTTTTCCATCCAATGCAAGCGCGTCGACAAGAGCTGCACGATCTATTCGCAATCATCCATCTAGTTACTTGCGAGACCAGTGCTTGGGACAAGACATGAAATGCAAATGAAGCGGATCGCTCCACTTCAAGTGTGGCTCCAAGGTCGCACGAAACCAACGAAGTGGCCTCTGGAAGCTTGCCTTCCAGTGTAACGAATGCAAAGCCTTTTGCCTCGCCCACGCGAAGTTCTCGCCTACGTGATCGCCCGCCTCGCGGCCGCACATCGGCCTTCGCACGTGGTAACTGTGCACGCGGAGCGTGATCACTGAATTCGCCAGCTGTTTCACAGACAGAGAACTGTGTGGGAGTCACCCTGACATTGGCGAGCGGCACGCTAAGCGCGACGGCAATGTCTTCTTCCGTTGCATTTCGGGGCAAGTTCGAAAGATGCACCGTCGTTGTTGAGGCCACCCGTGCCGCTTGTTCCCGATACTCACGCAGTATGGCTTGCTCCCTGATCACTTTAGTCGGGCGCCTTCCCTGTTGTTCACGGAAACTATCCATACTGTTCCTAGCACTGCCTGTATCGTCACTTGCTGGCGTTCTAACGATTCCTTTCTGAATCACTGTCCGCGGCAGCGTCTTTCGCCCCAGCGCATTCTTGTCGCCTCCTTTTTCAACCATGCTGATCGAGTGAACTTGGGGAGAGTACAGCGGGGAAGGCTCCTCGCTGTCTCCATCCAATGCCACAGTAAAATCTTTTTCAATACCTGCCTCCTTTCTATGATCTTTCTGCTGTCCTGCCTTTGCTCGGGCGTCCAAGCTGCGAGAATTGGCGATTCGTTGGCGGACGTGCCGTCGCCGTGAAGACTCGGGGGCCTTCGTCAGACTCCCCTCGCCACTCCCATTATCTGGAGTGGCATCGCGACCGCCCCGAAGCTGCATAGTACACGGTGAATGTCCACGGTACTCTGACACGGATGCATCCAGGCGCTCACAGCAAGATTTACTAGCTGCGACCGTCCGCAAGCAGTCCGACCCAAGCCATCTGCATGGAGCTGCATCGTGCAAAGTGCTGTCCAGGTATGTGGCACTGTGAAAATCCGTGCCCGATGGGGCTGGACTGAGACCCACGCAAACGCCAATCAGGAGAGCAGTAGCCAGCCCGGTCGGGTGCCCACGGTGCAGGCGGCCGCAACCAGAGCGACAGATCCTCGGGATGTCAGGCGTCACTCCACTCTCTGGCGTTGGTGATTTCATGCCGTAACATCGCTGCACCAGAAGGTCTCCGGTCAGCGCACGACACATGGAGATATTGACGATCCTCCTCACGCTGCTCCTGAGTCAAGGGCTGCAGCACCCGCGCAGGCCACGGCGCCCCCGCTGGCCATCCTCCTTGCGCGGTTGCGCCTCGACGAGATGATCACGTTACTGCTGCGTGCGAAACACGTCTACTTTTGGCTAAATGTTTTCGATTGCGAGCACGGCTCAATGCACGTGCTTTTAGGCTCCAATCACTCCGCTTGCTGCAAAATAATTTTTCAGTCTACCGATCATTCCGAGGTCTTTTTCTTTCTTGGCTCGAGAAGCACGAGCCTCAGACTTCACAATGGGTGTGATCCCTGGCCCTTGCGCGCCGCTGGCGCGGGACTGGCGCCCCTTCTCCCGTCCGAATCTGTGCGCGGGATGTGCAATTATCTGGCTGAACGGCTGTGACACTGTCTCTCGCCGATGGCGGTGGGCGGTTGTGCCGCCTGTGTGTGTTGTGAGGAGGGGGAGCGCTGTCGCGTGACGGTGGCTAGTGCTCGCTCACGCAGCTTCAGGGGAAGCCGACTGGCTCAGCTGAGCACCACGCAGCAATTCGCTGTGAGATTCTGCGTCGCATGGCTGGTGCGGCTGGGCACAAGCGTGTGGGGGGGGATGCTCCTTCAGGCACGAGGCAGCTAGGGCTTTCTCGTGGGGCAAGCAGGCGGGTGGCAAGCCTAGCCTGGGTGCTTCACTGCAGATGGGCAGTGTCTGTTCGGCTTGATCATGATATGTGCATGTAGTTTCTGCGCGTGTTCCTTCTTGACATGGGAGCAAGGGGTGCATCAGAGGGTCATCGGTCATGGCCTGGAAGTTTCTCTGCAGCGTGCACCTAGGGTGGAAGGGTGGTTGCAGTCAGGCCGAAGCAGTGCTTGACTTCCGCGCCGTCGTGTCTGCGGGACCGAATCTGACTTCTGGGTGTTCCCTGCAGGGATCACTCGGAACTCCTACAAGAAGCGGAGGGCCACTGGTGGCAAGCAGCCCCAGTACCGCAAGAAGAGGAAGTATGAGATGGGGCGTGCTGCGGCCGGCACCAGGATCGGTAAGTCTTCCAGATGCTTCTCCCTATGTGGGTTACTTGTGCAAGCAACGAGCGACCATTTCTGTTTCATCAGAGTTAGCGCGACACAAAGCGCAGACACGTGGCACTAGGCTGGTGCTTACGCGTGCCGGACTATACGGCAGGGGCGAAGCGCATTCGGACGGTTCGTGTCCGTGGGGGCCACACCAAGTGGAGGGCGCTGCGCCTTGATCACGGCAACTTCTCGTGGGGTTCTGAGGCCATCTCGCGCCGCACCCGTGTGCTCGACGTTGTCTACAACGCTTCGAACAACGAGCTTGTGCGTACCAAGACTCTGGTCAAGAACTCCATCGTCCAGATCGATGCCACGCCGTACCGCCAGTGGTACCAGCAGCACTATGGCGTTCAGCTGGGGAAGGCTACTGAGGATGCCGTCAAGGTGAGAACCTCAAATGACCCTGCATGACACCACCTTGTTGTTCCAAGTGAACTTCAAAACTGGTCCTGATGTGCGTGTTGCTTGGCAGCTGAGCCGCGCTGTGCTCAAGAAGCGCGAGTCCCGCAAGAAGCAGTCCGCTGCTCTCAGCGAGGCGGTCAGTTTTCACCTCCCATGCGCGTGTTGACTCCAGTTCGTTGTCTCGTCTAGTCGTGAGATGCGCTTACCAGAGCACCTTGAGTAACGCTTCATTTCATGTGTGGTGCAGCTCGAGGCCCAGTTCAAGACTGGCCGTCTCTTCGCTTGCATCGCATCGCGTCCCGGCCAGTCGGGTCGTTGCGACGGCTACATCCTGGAGGGCGCTGAGCTTGCCTTCTACCAGAAGAAGATGCAGAAGAAGAAGACGAAGGAGGCTAAGTAGGCGTCTTGAATCGAATAAAATTTCTGCGGGGGAAGAGCGTGGACGGTCTCCATATCGCCCTTGTATTCGATGGGACCAGGGGTCACATAATAGAGGGGGAAAGATACGTTTAATGACAACGAGCGGGCAAACCGGGAATAATAGTGCTTAAGAGGCGGGCAAGGAGAGAGGCACGCGGGTAGGGCGTGAGCGAAGAGAGGTCTCAAGCCAAGCAGAGTAACAGTCTCCGTGCGCGTGAGCCGCGCGGGCTTGAACTCCGCTGCGGGCCGATGTTCATTCACACGCACCTTTTTTTAAATCACATTTTATGGACGTTTCACACGAAAGGGACGTTTCACACATAAAGGGATATTCCCGGTCAAACAATGCTATGGCAGCGGCTGCTGGAATCATGATACCGAATGTGAATGTCCTGCAGGATGTAATGCTTGCAGCCCGTGCGGCGAGAAGCATTGAATCAGCGAGCGCCATCACCTTGTATCGGAGCCAGATGCATTCTGTAGTGCTGTCGCTGCGCCCTTGGGCCTCACGACCACGAATTGTAGCGGGTCAGGCCTTGGTTACGGATGGAGCAACGGATACCCCACAGATAGATCCGAAGAGTGCTGAGACCAGTCTCGGCTTGCTTGTCGAGCTGATGTGCTGCGATGATCGCGTGGTTGCGTATTCTGCCGCGTGCGCGCTGGTTGACACATTGTTGTTCGTTGCAACGTGCGCAAGTTGGAGAATGCCATTTGAAGGTGTGCCTGGATTCACCGGTGCAGTTTTGAAGGGTAGAGAAATTGTTAACTCGCTTGCATACAATATGCTACCAGCCGGAGGCAAGCAGATGCTCGTGAACAATTCGATTATGACCGGAGCCGTGGTGCTTGAGGAGCTGTTGAAACGAGTCAAAGAGCCCTGTGCAGAATCATCACAGTCACAAGCAGACCTCTATGGGCAGGATTCGATCGAGGTCCTGCGTGACATGCTGCAGGTGCACGCCCTGCCAACCTACCATGCGTTGCAGCGAGAATTTAACTCTTAAAACCGTATCGCCCTGTGCGCTCGACTCTGAGGTAGTGAGGTTTTACGCAGGCACCCCTTACACAGCTCTGTGCTTCCCTTTCATCGGGTGTGGCGATATGTTTTGAAGCTGAGGTAGAGGGCTCAGGACGGGAAGATGCAGCGAAAGCAAGTGACGGGGCACTGGCTGCTGTGCTCGGCCTTCTTCATCGCGGGGTGAAGCTCGGACTCTTGCCGAGAAAGTTTGTGCTGTCGGATGGAGGGTCTAGTGAGTCTAACACTATGTGGGCACGATGCTTGATGTTGGGGGCAAGTCCAGACGTACGTCGTAAGGCAGCAGCCCTTGTGCTTGCTTCGGACCTTGCGGCAGCCCCCTTTTTGGCGACGCGGGGCATTGGAGGCCTACCGCCGGTCCTAGAAACAGTCTTGCTGGCCCCTGTACGAACGGGCCCGCTGGAGTGCCGCGTGGCGATGCATGCAAAGCGTCAAGCGCTTTTACTTCTCCTCTCCCTCGCTACTTCTGCCATGAAGCGCGAGGACTCGGCCGGTGCCGACCGCGAGGCACTGCAAACGCTGGGCCGTGTCGTATTAGCGCGAAGCGCGTTATGCGCGGGGACCCCGAGCTGGGCGTTGTGCGAGATGGTTTGGGTCGCGGACGACCTTCTGTTCCGGTTGGTCCCGGTCAAGAAGCAAAATCACGCTCACCAGGAAGCACGTTCGCAGTGCTGTGTGCTGTTGTGACGATGTTGCGGCTGTGCAGGGTTCTCATGGAAGCGCAGCGTCTGTGGAAGGCCCTGCGCAGAGTGGAACCCGCAGTGAAGCTCCCTCGAACCCACACATTCAGTGACGTCCAACATGAGGCAGCGTCTGGGACTGCAGCCGAGGCGGATCTGGCATCCGAGGCTGCCGCTGAAGCGGCGCTGGCACCTACCAGCTTGCTTGACGCACTTGCGTACGGGTCCTGCACCCCGCCAAGCCGCCTCAGTGCCCAATGTCTGACGGTGTCTGAGAAGCGCGAAGCGCTGTGGGAGACAGGTGGAAAGGGCAGAGCGAGGTGATTGTCGACCTGTTGCTCGCCCCAGACACGGAAGCGCTGGCCTATCTGGTGCCGTTCCGCCCAGGGTTGCGCTCGCTTCAGCTCATTGTGCTGAAACGTTTTTATCAGGTTGCAACGTTGCGGGCGCTCGACGCCAGCGGCGCGCAAGGTGGCTCCAAATATGCGGGTGGCGCCGGCAAATTCTCTCGGGCGGCAGGGCTGCTCGACAGGCAAACACGAAAACGCAGAATAGGCGATGGGAACAGTGCCGTCCTTTCCGAGCAAACGCACGCGGCAGAGACAGGAAAAGGGACGGGAAAGGATGGCCTCAGCACGATCATTGCTCGCGGTGGGACACCGAGCGGGGGCTTGCTGTCCGAGGCGGCGCGAAAATGGCTGCTCTCGCTCAGGCAGGACCCCTTCCTGCACTACAGGCTGCCTCCAGTGCAATTGCTAAGTGTGTAGATTCTGGCGCCTGCGTGCTGCAGAGACCGGCTGGAGCGAAAACAAAGGACCCCGGGGCTGCTTCCCTTCTCAGTGGCGCCGCTTCTACGTCGACTTTCAAATGTCATTGCTCGACAAGATGCTGATAGTAGCGATGCCTAGCAGCCGTACCCTAAGACAGAATGCACGCCCATCCTCCCATACTGTAGTTATCTACTCCACTGTACTTCAAGTTGGGCTAGAATGTATTATAGCCCCGGAGTGTTTGGGGGCGCCGCGCAGATTGTGCCACGTTGCAAGACGACGAGATACAGGCTAGTGCACGATCAGGCTAGCCTTTGGGGCCCAGAGGGTCGGCATGAAGAGTCCAGAATTTGGAGCTTATTATGCACTGCGAATTAGCATCGCTACACACCTCAGTCTACCACAGGACCAAGTATGGAGCAGGCTCGTGCCGCGTGTCGATGGGGCGTCGCGCTGTCCAACTTTTGCGCATTCCGTCCGCCGCCCTTCGTCCGTGTGTGGAGTGATGTCAGTCATCGGCGCGTTTTTGCCAGGCGAGCTGCGGGGGGCAAGGAGGCAAATTGAAAAAGATGGAGCTAGAGAGAAAAAGTCGGGTTGCACATGTAGGTCAGACGCATGTGAGACGCGTCCTGCTTCTCTGCTGCGGGATCAGCAGCATCAAGGTGCGCTCCTTGTGCACCCTGGTGCACAGCTTTGGTTGCCGTGGGCGCCAGAGCGTCTGTCATTCTTGTGTCCCCGCCAGCTGCCAAACTTGACGACTCTCCATCCAGTTCCATCGCATCTTCTCCCGCCCATTATCTGTCAGATTCAATGCTAGTGTGGTACTAAGACTGCGCATAATCGCGCAGTGAGGCCGCATTAAGGGTTGAGGGTGCTCGACGCAGTGCGCACCGTGTTGTGCAGCTGAATCCGCCTCATCTGGTTCGAATCTCATCTCCGGGATCCTCAGCCCATGCTGCACCCTGCGAAAAATCAATTTCCGAGTCAATATCGGGGGCTCGCCCCGACATGCGTGGTTCACGACGGACATGAAGGTAAGTGATAAATCTGATAGAAGGACCTCAGCGTGTGAGCAAGGCTCTCGGCGGAGTAGCGTTCAGGCGACGGGGGTTCGTCTACACCGCCTCTAGCGCCTTTCCCATCGTGTATCGAGCTCTCGTCAATACCCATCTCTTGCTCCTTATCCTCTTCCAGGGGCAGAGGTGAAGAACATTTAAATCTCAACTGCCAGCCAGCAACACCGCAGAGCCGCCTCAACGCCGAGTATGACGGGTGCGCAGAACGTGCATGAGCCTGCGGGCAGTACAGAAAGGCGGGGAGGGCATGACAGGCCTTGCGATCGAAGTGATCGCGATCAAACCAGTGTCGGAAGTGAGAATCATAGACGAACCAGCGTTTTTTGAGCGCAGGATACCCGGGATCGATGATTCTAATCTGGGGCGTTCGGTCCCACTTGATGATCACAGAGAGCGGCACCTCCATAATTTTTTCGTTGTCCTGCACCATAGCATCCACCTATCGCTGCTCAGTGTCTCCACCCGTGAAGGGACTGCCGGGCATCGGGCACACGGTTTGCATTTTTGGGGCTGCGCCTGATGGTCGAGAGTGTGATCGTCGTTTTCGAACCGAATCTTTGCGCGCGAGCGGTCTTGCGAGTACTTGAGGAAAACCGCACGAAAGAATTGCGAAGACCAGTGCGCGTTGATCGAAGGATTCATAGCAGAATCCAGAGGCCAAAGTGCAAGCACCAACTCTTCCTGCTCATATTCGTTGTTTACCTGAGGGTAGCTCTGTACCCGACGCTGCTCCACGTTCTCGAACGTTGATTTCGCACCTTGTTGTGGATCGATATCCTGCAATGCAGTATCGTGCCCGTCGGTAGAAAATTTACATCTGCGCAGCCAGGAGCCCTGCTGTCTGGCTAGGCTAAACCAGACAGGCACAGGCACGGACGCGGATGGGAACCTTCACAGTGAACGTTTTGCGGCTCTTCTTCTTTTTCTCTTCGACATCAACGCGAGAAGCGTCTTCTTGCAGCCCACCTTCATTCTTGGAGATCATCTCGGTGAGCGCCCATTTCAATTCTGGCTCGGGGAGTTGAAGGCAAGTGCCCTGCCCCGTCAGCGCTCGAAGTTAGCTTCTACTGAGGTGACACCAGTGTGCGTCCCTTTGGCTGCTTGTCAGAGGGATGGTGGCAGCGTGACGGTGCAAAAGCATCTGCTACGTGGGTGTAGAGATGAGGTGCCCACGATTTTCAGCTTGGATGTATCCTGGATCGTACGGAGCTTGTCGTCCTTCTTGTTAATCTCCACAAGCTTCCTGACCCACTCCGTGCAGGCCGCAGGTGTGTGAAGATCGTCTGCAAAATGTTTGACTATGTCCTTACACCTCTCATCTTTTTTTTGCACCACCCACTGGGCCCGTGCCCTGCGCGTCAGTGCAGCTTTCCTCGAAGCTCTGCGAGGCCGACAGGCTGTGCCGAGGGGGAACACAAAGGCGGGTGGCCAAGAAGCACCTTCCGCATATCTGGGTCCAGATGTGGTGCCGACGGCCAAGCAATCACTCGCGCCGCAACTATCTTTTCGCCCTTGTCCAAAAAAGGAGCTACAGGCGTTTGCGCCATCCCTTCCCACCGCTCCCTTCTGCAGCAGAAGGGATCGCCCTCCTCCTGCCTTCTTCCTTTGCGAAATAATTTCGTTTTTCAGTTTTGCGGGATATTTCTGGTATTTCGCAACCAGAAGGATCTGTCGCCCTCCAGGAGGCCATCCAGTGAGTGCTGCAACAGCTCCAGCCAAGGATAGCCCCGTCTCACCGACGTGAGATACTGTAGCCTGTATAGGATGACTCACACTCTGTCAAACCGGGGCAGGCAAAAAAGTACTGCGCCGTGCTGCGCCAGCAAGCAAAGGATAACTGCAACGAGGGGGTCGGCGGGTTGCCGGTGGTGCTTGACCGCGTGGCTGCTGGCACTGTGCTTGGTCCCGGAGAGCACCGCAATGTCACGACACCGCAACATCGGGGGATGGGTTGCCGAGGCCGAGGAGGATCTCGATGACGAGGACTATTACGATGATTATCAGGAAGATGATGGCAGACCGCTGGAGCTCTACTCACTCGTTACGGCCAGGTAAGCTGCCTTCCTGGACGCAAACTCAACACCCGCATATTGGCGGGCGAAATTGCTGCATAATTGAAAAGCTCATACGGGGGCGGAGTGGGCACGAAGGTTCTACGAGGACGATGGATGGTATCCTGGAGAAATCGTTGAACGAACCGACCATGGGTGCGCCTCCGAATCGCACCGCCATTGCTGCCAAGAAGCTGTGCCAATCGTGACTAGCGTTGATATCCGGCCACTTTTCGCGCTCCCAGTGGCAGTCGTGCGTGTATAAGAGAATGCCGTGCTGCACGTTTGTGTCGCTTGGAGTGGAAAGTGTGACAGGGCACGGCATGATTCTGTGGCGAGTAGGTACCTTGTGCGCTTCGACGGCTATGATGACGAGCCGCCACAGGAAACGGCGAGGGCAGACATAGAACCATTCGAAAACAACGATGGCGGGAGCGGGTGGCATGGGGAGACTGCCAACACAGGTGAAGATGTAGCGGCGAATGTGGACCTCGAAACTTACACTCGCGCAGCCGCGGCGGTCAGGGAGGTCGTGCGCCCGGGCCGCAATGACCCGTTCTTTTTACGCTCGCGCAGACCGCTAGTATTTGACCAGCATCACTGTTATCGGATGTGGAGCAGGTCGTCGGCTCCGCTGTGTCGGCCGGGGATGTCGACAACTTTCTGCACGCGAACAACTTCGCGGTGGGTTGCTAGATGCCCTTGATCTCGTATTCTGTGCCCGCGCTAAGGGAAACCTCCTTCTAGCAGCAGTTAATGTAGGTGGGGGGGGGGGGGGGGGGGGGGGA
>Ga0115567_10004850_pt1 | contig 13065 bp, 11 predicted proteins | sample COGITO_mtgs_1204_2_FD_88679 | JGI IMG/M metagenome (GOLD analysis project Ga0115567, IMG submission 88679) | Pelagic marine microbial communities from North Sea - COGITO_mtgs_120412 | ecosystem: Environmental > Aquatic > Marine > Epipelagic | place: Germany:Helgoland, sampling site Kabeltonne...
CGTGACTGGATCAGGCAAGCACTTGCAGGCGTGTCCGCAGCAGTGGTCGGGGTTGTGCTGAACCTGGCGCTATACCTGTCACGCGCGGCGCTGTGGCCGGAGTTCGCGGGCGCCCCGGATTGGTTGAAAGTCGGGCTGTTGCTGATCTTTGCGCTGATCGCGTGGCGGCTCAAACCATCGGTTCTGGTGCTTATCGGTTCGGGGGCGGCGACGGGTTTGCTGCTACACTTCAGCAGACTGATCTAAGCGGGCTTTCCTTGGCTATGTCCGTGCGGCATGGTTCGCCCAACATATCGGAGGATACTATGACCCTAGCGAACCGCCTGCTGGACGTAATCGAAACGGACATCTTGCCCCTAACGCGCACAGGCGTCGCGCGCGGGGACAAGGTGTTCGGCGCTGCAATCCTGCGGAAATCAGATTTCTCACTGGTCATCGCAGGAACCAACGCGGAAACCGTGAACCCGCTGTGGCACGGTGAGGTTCACACGTTGAAGCAATTCTACGAAATGGCTGACACGCCGCCGACAAATGAGTTGGTGTTTCTATCCACGCATGAGCCCTGCACCATGTGCATGTCTGCGATCACATGGGCAGGCTTCGACAATTACGCCTATTTTTTCAGCCATGAAGACAGCCGCGACGGGTTCGGCATCCCCCATGATCTGAAAATTATGAAGGAGCTATATGGCCTGGATGCAGGTGGATACCACCGTGAAAACGCGTTCTTCAAGGCGACAGCGATTGCCGACATGATTGGTGAGGATGCGGATATGAAGGCACGGGCCGCACGTATCAACGCGGCCTATGCTGAACTGTCAGATGCGTATCAAGCGGGTAAATCAGGCAACGATATTCCGCTCAATTAACGAAGGCGGCGTGCTCGCCCCAGATCCGTTCAACCTGTGCATCGCGACCACATCGTGAGCGATAGAACCGATAGCGGAGGGGGTTTTTCAGGTAATAATCCTGATGATACTCCTCCGCCGGATAGAACGTACCGCCTTCAACAATCTCCGTGACGATTTCGGCACCCAGTTCATCCGCAAGGGTGGCGCGAACCTGCAAGGATTCAGTCAACTGAGCCTCGGATTGTGCATAGATTGCAGTAGTGTATCCAAATCCGCGATCACAAAATTGCCCACCATTGTCGCGGACATCAACGGTGCGCAGCAGGTATTCGGCCAGCGTGTCGAAGTCGACGATATCAGCGTCATAGATCACTTGAACCACCTCACGATGACCCGTCCCGCCTGCGGTCACGTCACGATAGGTCGGGTTTACCAGCGTGCCACCGGCAAAGCCTGATGTGGTTTCAAGCACGCCGTCCAGCTTGTCAAAATCGCTTTCGACGCACCAGAAGCATCCTCCGGCGAAAACGGCCTCCTGACGGTTCTCAGCGAGGGCGGGCGCGGCAAGTGTAAGCAGCGCGGCGGTGGTGAGAGTAAGGCGGTTCATGGACAGCTCCTATGTCTGCGATCCTTAAAATTTGGCGTATCATTTCACCTAAGACAAGCAGCCCGACGCAGACGTGATGCCTGCGTGATCGGAGCAACGAAGTCTTAATCCTTGAGGCGCATCAAAGGCGAAACCGTCGAGAGGAACCAAAATGTCCATGGCCGCAATCACCCTTCAACTGCTGCTCGTGGGAGGGCTATTGCTGCTACCGCTGATCCCGTCCGAAAGGCAAACGGGAGCGATGCTGGTGTGGGGCAGCGCCGACATTGCCGCGATCACGACACGTTCCGGCGCACATTGGGGCGGGTTGAACGGCCCGCTTGGCACACGCGTGCTCAACGGCTCCGTGTCCGCCCTGCGTGCCGAGGGGGCGTTTGTGCTTCTCAACCTCGACAGACTAGCGACACTTTGTGGAGTACGGACATGACCTTGATGAGCATGCGTTTTGGCACAGCTGAAAAAATTGCCATTTTTACAATTGCGCACGTCCCGGTGATTGCGCTGATTGCATTTGTGATGGGCGGACCCGTTCTGTTGTACAGCGGGCTATCAGCCGCGTTCGCCCTACCCGCGCTAGTGCTTGCCAAGCGTAGAGAGTACGGGGCGCCCAGTTCGGTTGCACTGGCGCTGGTCGGCCAGCCGATGATCCTGCTGGCGTTGTTCGTCGGGCACCCGTTGCAAGTCGACATGCACATGTATTTCTTTGTCGTGCTGGCAATTGTGGGCACCATGGACAGTCGGCCCGCTATTTTAACGGCTGGGGCGGCTGTGGTGCTACATCACGCATTCCTGAACTATTACCTGCCCGCGCTGGTCTATCCCGGTGTCGGTGGGTGGGGCCGCACCACGCTGCACGCCATTTTTGTGGCTATGGAATGTGCCGCCCTCGTCATGGCGCATGAGTCACGAAAGCGTCTATCAAACCTTCGTGATATTGCGCGCGAGCAGGCGGAGCATGAGGCGACGACTGCGCGTGCTGCGCAAAAGCAACTTTCCGAAATAGCGGATCGCGCCAGTACGGAGCGTAGACTGGTTATCGAACAGTTCGACCGCTCGTTCGCTGACCTGATTTCACAGGGTGCATCGGGGGATTTTTCTGCTCGCATCACTGACGGGTTTGAGGATGAGGTGTTTTCGCGCATCGCTGCAAAGCTCAACCATCTGTTCACCTCCGTAGAAAGCAGCGTGGATGAAGTTGAAGAGCATTTTCGTGCGCTGGCCGATGGAAAGCTTCAGCACCGGATGGATACCGCAGCAATTGGGCGCTTCGCTGACATCAGCAGGGCAGCAAATGGCGCAACACAGGCGCTGGAGGCTGTCCTGAGCGAGACAGACCGCGCAGTCCGCCTTACCCGCGAAACAGTCACCAAGGTTCTGTGTGACACCGACACCGTCTCTGAACGTGCCTCGCAACAGGCGGCTGCAATTGAGGAGACTGCGGCAACAACCCAGCAGTTTACAGAATCCCTCGAAATCGGTCAGGCGCTGCTGCGCGACGTTGGCGCAAAGGCGACACATCTGTCCAGTCGTGCAAGTGAGTGAGCTGAGGTAACAGCCGCCGCGGTCGCATCCGTCGGTAAAATCGCCCGTGGCTCTGGCGAGATGCGTGAAATCCTCGGTGTGATTGAGGCGATTTCCTTCCAAACCAACCTGTTAGCACTGAATGCTGCTGTAGAGGCCGCACGCGCTGGTGAGGCAGGTCGTGGGTTTGCCGTCGTTGCAACCGAGGTGCGCCGCCTTGCACAGCGCAGCGCCGATGCAGCCAGCGATATTTCTACGCTGATCGAGGATTCCAAAAGCAATATGGAAAGCGGTGTTGCCATGGTTGAACGCGCGGGGAGTATGCTGTCGGAGATTACCGAACAGACCGGAACCGTCGCTGCGCAGGTTTCCAAGGTCACGCGGACTGCCGAGGAGCAGACGATTGGCCTACGTGAGATTGATGCAGCCATCACGGCGATGGAAAGCAGCGTACAGTCCACAGCCAGCATCGCTGAGCGCACGACCCGCTCGATGGGAGAGTTGGCGGACCAGATCGCACTGGTAGAGCGTAACCTGAGCCGGTTCAGTATCACCCGCCAGCTCGACCTTGATACCGGTAAAGCTGCGAAGCCGGTGACCAGCCTCCCCCAAACAGTCGGCGCAAATGCGCTGGCCTATGAGGAAGACTGGTCAGACCTTTAACGCTTGTCGCGCGCTGCGAGCAGTTTCAATCGCAGCGCGTTGATCTTGATAAAGCCAGCGGCGTCCTGCTGGTCGTATGCACCAGCGTCATCCTCGAACGTCACGTGCTGTTCGGAATACAGGCTATCCTCGGACCAGCGCCCATCACAGCGTGCGCTACCCTTGTACAGCTTAAGGCGCACGGTACCGTTCACACGCGCCTGACTGTGGTCGATGGCAGCTTGCAGCATCTCACGCTCGGGGCTGTACCAGTAGCCGTTGTAGATCAGCTCTGCGTAGCGAGGCATCAGCTCATCCTTCAGGTGCGCCGCGCCGCGATCCAGCGTGATCGACTCAATGCCGCGATGCGCCTCAAGCAGCAATGTGCCGCCCGGCGTCTCGTAGATACCACGGGATTTCATGCCGACATAGCGACCCTCAACCAAGTCAAGACGACCGATGCCGTGCTTTCCGCCCAGCTCGTTCAACTTGGTTAGAAGGGTTGCCGGGCTCATCGCTTCGCCGTTGACGGCAACGGGGTCGCCGCGCTCGAAAGTGACTTCAACAAACTCAGGTGTGTTCGGCGCATCCTCAGGGCTGACGGTGCGTTGATAAACGTAGTCGGGCGCTGCCTCGGCAGGATCCTCAAGCACTTTACCCTCGGAGGAAGTGTGCAGAAGGTTTGCATCGACCGAGAATGGTGCCTCGCCGCGCTTGTCTTTAGCGATCGGGATCTGGTTCGCCTCAGCGAACTCCAGCAAACGTGTGCGGGATGTCAGATCCCACTCACGCCAAGGTGCGATAACCTTGATGTCGGGGTTCAGGGCATAGGCGCTCAACTCAAAGCGCACTTGATCGTTGCCCTTACCGGTCGCACCGTGCGCGACGGCGTCAGCGCCCACTTCAGCGGCGATCTCAACCAAGCGCTTTGAAATCAGCGGCCGTGCGATGGATGTGCCTAGCAAGTACAGGCCTTCGTAAACCGCATTTGCCCGGAACATCGGGAAAACGAAATCGCGCACGAATTCTTCACGCACGTCCTCGATAAAGATGTTCTCAGGCTTGATGCCCAGCAGTTCAGCCTTGGCTCGTGCTGGTCCCAGCTCCTCGCCCTGCCCCAGATCGGCAGTGAACGTAACGACTTCACACCCGTATTCGGTCTGAAGCCATTTGAGGATGATGGATGTGTCCAGACCGCCTGAATAGGCTAGGACTACCTTCTTGGGTGCGCTCATTGCGATCTCCTCACGCGGGCTTATGGATTTAACTGCTCGCCTATCCGATCAGACGTTCCGGTTCAAGCGGACGACCGTAAAGCTGAGCGGTTAGACGGCACGAAGTTGTCGATCAGTCTGCCCTACGTTCAGGCCAAGATCGCACTGCGCCCTGGTCGATTTTCGCCAAGGTTTCCGCAGCACGCAAATCAACCTGAAGTTGCAGCGGCAAGTGGCTGTTTAATTAGCAAAAATTGGTGATCTAATTTTATCTGTAAGGTGCACGTGAGTCAGGTGTGAATGAAAATTGGGGCGCCCCAAAAACAGGGCGCCCCTAATGAATTGAAAATAAAATAAATATATGCTTCGGTATTAATAAGGTTCAGCAGAAAGTCTTAATGCACCCAAGCTGCCCCGCAATGGTTAACGAGGTATTGATGGAGGCGAGTGATTTGCCATTCGCATTACCCTAGGTTGCGTTGAGATATGTTAACTCAGCCTCAAGCAGATTAAGTTCTTGTTCTCTTCCTGCCGACACGCGGATGCACCGATTCTGTGGACTGACAAACGGCATCCGAACGAAGCATCCAGCCGCCACAAGCGAATCAAGAATCGCTTTTGCGCGTTCCACACCCTCACCGCAGTCGATCGTCACGAAGTTCGTGGCTGAAGGAATTGGCGTGTACCCAGCGGCCCGTGCGATGTCAGAAAGCATTTCCCGCGAGGCTGCCGTTTGCGAAACCACATCGGCCAGCCACTCCTGATCCTGCAATGCGGCCAGCGCACCTGCCTGCCCTATCCTGCTGACGCCGAAATGATTGCGCACTTTGCCAAACGCGCTGGCCAGGTCAGGGTGCGTCACAGCATAGCCGATCCGCGCCCCAGCCATACCGTAGGCTTTCGAGAACGTCCGCATCCGCACCACAGCGGGATTGGACGCATCAATAGCGGGCAGCGTCCCCTGAGGGGCAAACTCGCCATATGCTTCGTCGAGGCACAGCACGCAGCCGTCTGGCAGGCCATCAATCAGCCGCTGAACTGTCGCCGCATCGTGCCATGTTCCCATTGGATTATCGGGATTGGCAAAATATATCAGCTTCGCATCAACCTCACGCGCCTTGGCGAGCAGGGCGTCGGGGTCCTCGTGATCATCGCGGTAAGGCACCGTGTGCAGTACACCGCCGAAGCCTGCGACATGGTAGTTAAAGGTGGGATAAGCTCCCAGAGATGTGACGACCGCGTCGCCGGAACCGACCAGCAGCCGCACAAGGTAGCCGAGAAGTCCGTCGATCCCCTCCCCCACGACAATCGCGTCCATACCCACGTTCAGATGCACAGCGAGGGCCGCGCGCAGATCATAGCTTTCTGGATCGCCGTATTTCCAACTCTCAGCCGCAGCATCAGCCATGGCTGCAATCGCGCGAGGTGACGGGCCGAATGAACTTTCGTTGGCACCCAACCGCGCCGCGAAAACCTGCCCCCGCGCGCGCTCCTGCGTTTCAGGACCGACAAAAGGTACAGTCGATGGCAGCGACGCGGCCAGCGCGGTGTAGCGCGGGCCGCTCATGCGACGACCTTGCGCAGCTCCGGATGCATGACCCAAACGAAGGAACCGTCAGGACGCTCCTCACCCTTCCAGCCGACCAGACCGATGGCCGCATCCGCGCCCTTGTAGGCCAGCGTTTTGGGCAAATCCATGTCCAGCGCATCGGCGATTTCACGCCCCAGCATTCCGTATTGCAGGTTCACACCAGCAGGAGTCGGGTATCCAGCGGCGGCGGCCAGCTCGACTGCGGTCATCCCCGCATCACCGGCGGCGGCATGGGCCAGCGCCATTGCGTGCAACTTGGGCGCCAAATCAAGCGTTGCCCATGCCTCACCGTATTCCTTGGTCGTTGGAACGGTGAACTTGCCGATCTTGCGGCGCGCAGCCTCACGATCCCCGTCGCGCCGGTCGAGCATGTCGCACAGCACCTCGATCGCCTCGTCCGGCGTGTCGCCCTCAGCCTGTGCGACGGGGCCCTCAACACCATCAGCGAATGCGGTTGCCCGCGCGTGCTCACCGATGGTTGCTGTGCGGATGAAGTAGCGTCCGTATTGAACGTCCTCGTGCTGGTTCATGCGAGTGCCCTTACTCTGACTTGCGCAGCGCGCAGTTTATCGGCCTCGACCTCGGCTGCGGCCAGACGATCGCGCTGTTCGGCGACGACGTCCTCCGGAGCTTTGGCGAGGAACTTTTCGTTCTTGAGCTTGCCCTTTAGGCCGCCCATTTCCTTGGCGAGTTTGGCGAGCGCCTTTTCCAGACGCGCCTCCTCCGCCTTGACGTCCACCAGACCTGCAAGTGGCAGGCAGACAGTCGCACCAGCGAGGCCGAGCGTGACAGCGCCCTCAGGCACGGTTTCTGCGTAATCGACCGTTTCAACGCGTGCCAGTCGCTCAACCAAGCTGCGGTTATCCTCGAACCGCTGACGGGTTTGCGCATCGGCGTTGACCAGCACCAAGCCGGTTTTGGCGCTGCCTGGCACGTTCATTTCAGAACGAAGCGAGCGGATTTCCTCAATCAACGCACGGATCCAGCCGATTTCTGCTTCGGCATCCGCATCGCTAAGGTCAGCGTATTCAGGCCAATCTGTGGTCACCAGCATTTCGGGACGCTCCGCGATGCCCTTCCACAGTTCCTCGGTGATGAACGGCATGAAGGGGTGCAGCAGGATCAAGCACTGGTCGATGACCCATGCCATGGTCGCGCGTGTTTCCTCGGCCTGCTCGCCAGCGAACAGAGGCTTGGCGAATTCCACGTACCAATCGCAAACCGTACCCCAGACAAAGGCGTAGAGCGTGCTGGACGCATCGTTAAAGCGGTAGGCCGCCAGCGCTGCGTCCACCTCGGTCTTGGCTTTGGCGGTTTCGGCCATGATCCAGCGGTTCACCTTGGCCTGCGGGTCCGGCTGACCGACGGGCTTGGCGTCGTTCATCTCCGCAAAGCGGGTGGCGTTCCACAGTTTCGTGCCAAAGTTGCGATAGCCCTCGATCCGCTGCGTGGACAGCTTCAGGTCACGCCCCATCGCCGCCATGGACGACAGGGTAAAGCGCACAGCATCCGCGCCAAATTGGTCAATCAGGTCCAGCGGGTCGAGGACATTGCCCTTCGACTTCGACATCTTCTGGCCCTTTTCATCGCGAACCAGCGCGTGGACGTAAACAGTATGGAACGGCGCACGCGACTGCGGGTCCATCTGCTTGCCCATCATAATCATCCGGGCAACCCAGAAGAAGATGATGTCAAATCCGGTGACCAGGACAGAGGTGGGGTAGTATTTTTCCAACTCCGCCGTCTGTTCGGGCCAGCCCAGCGTTCCCATTGGCCAAAGGCCGGAGGAGAACCATGTGTCGAGAACGTCCGGATCGCGGGTCAGCTCAACGCCTGCCCCGGCCTTGGCCTGCGCCTCCTCCTCATTCACTGCACAGTACTGGTTGCCATCGGCATCGAACCAAACCGGAACCTGATGGCCCCACCACAACTGTCGGGAGATACACCACGGCTCGATGTTCTCCATCCAGTGGAAGTACACCTTGGCGTCCCGCTCGGGCAGGATTTGGGTCTCACCGGAACGAATAGCCTCCATCGCAGGACCGGCCAGCGTTTTGGCATCAACGAACCATTGATCGGTCAACATCGGCTCAATTACCACGCCGGAACGGTCCCCGAACGGCTGCATGATCGGCTTGCTATCAACGAGAGGAATGTGACTGGCGATAGGCTCCGCGTCCTCATCCGCATCAACTGCGGCGGGATTTGGGATCATCACGGCCAGACCCTCGGCGGTGATGGCCTCAATGATCTTTTTGCGAGCGTCGAACCGGTCCAGACCACGGTATTCGTAGGGAACAAGGTTGATTTGATCCACCTCCGCCTCGGAGGCGGTATCCCCCTCCAGCAAATGCTGCGCGGCGGCGGCGCTGTCGGCATAGCTCCACCCATCGTCACGCATGGCGGCAACGGTGTTCATCAGGCGGTACAGCGGAATGCCGCCCCGCTTGGCCACTTGGTAATCGTTGAAGTCATGCGCGCCGGTGATTTTCACAGCACCGGACCCGAACGCCATGTCGGGGTATTCGTCGGTAATGATCGGAATCAGGCGACGCGTTTCCTTGGGCCCTACGGGGATTTCGCACCGCTTTCCAACTATGGAGGCGTAACGCGCATCGTCGGGATGCACCGCAACCGCACCATCGCCCAGCATGGTTTCGGGACGTGTCGTCGCGATCGAGATATAGTCCCGCGTTTCGCGCAGCGTAACGGTGCCGTCCTCATCCTTCTCAACGTATTCATACGTCTCACCACCGGCGAGGGGGTATTTAAAGTGCCACATGTGACCGGCAACGTCGCGGTTCTCGACCTCCAGATCCGAAATCGCGGTTTCGAATTTCGGGTCCCAGTTAACCAATCGTTTACCACGATAGATCAAACCTGCCTCATACATCTCAACAAAGGTCTTGATGACCGCATCAGGAAAGGTGCCGGACATGGTGAAAGCGTTACGATCCCAGTCACAGGACGCACCCAGCCGCTTGAGCTGTTCGATGATCGTGCCGCCGGATTCTTCTTTCCAGTCCCAGACCTTTTCCAGGAATTTCTCACGGCCCAGGTCGCGCCGACCCGGCTCGCCCCGCTCCGCCATCTGGCGTTCAACAACCATTTGCGTTGCGATGCCTGCATGGTCCTGTCCCGGCTGCCACAGCGTGTCGAAGCCACGCATCCGGTGCCAGCGCACAAGGATATCCTGAAGCGTATTATTAAACGCATGCCCCATGTGAAGCGAGCCCGTCACATTGGGCGGGGGAATCATTATGCAGAACGAATCTGCATCCGGCTTTGCGTTAGCGCCCGCTCGGAACGCTCCGGCCTGCTCCCAAGCGGTCGCAATTGCGGCCTCACTGGTGGTCGCGTCGAAATTCTTGTCCATCGCCATGCTTAGCATCCCTCATCCGGTCTCGGATGCGGTTTAACGCCCGGCGCGACTGAGGGGAAGCGGTCAGTTCAGCCCGCGCTCCTTGAAAGCCCGTACAATGTCCTTGCGAATGGATTTTCGCAGCGCGCGCACGAACTCACCGCCGAGCGCCTTGTCGATTTCGTCAGCCAAGATTGCGCGAATTTCGGACCGAAGCTGGCTCTCGTTGATTGAAGGTTGCTCCGCGATCACGTCCATCACGATTGCGCGGACTGCGTCTGTATCGAGGTCGTTTGCATCCGGCTCCGCACCGATCTCAGCGCGATCCGGCAAGGGGTCTGCATAGGCTTGAGGCGTCCAGACATCGTATTCCGCATCCGGAGCATCGGGCGCAGGGGTCCAGATGTCGTATTCAGCTGCCGTTGCGGCGATAGGATCAGGCGTGAAGTCTGCTTCGATTGGCTCTGATTTTTCACCATCCTCAGCAGCAATCCCGTCGCGGATCTCGGCGATAACCTCGGAGGCTGTTTCCGCCTCCACACCCGTTTCGATCGTCATCACCTCGGGTTGACTGGCGAACAAAGGCGTCACGTTGTCTGCGGGACGATCTTCGTCCACATCATCGATCTGCACGTGAGGCGCCTCCGGCACCTCCTCAACAGGTGGCGATGCGACGGGTGCGTCCAGCCGGAGGGCCGAATCCTGACCCAGCTTTAGCGGAGCGGTGTCGCTGGGTGTGTCCAACCGCAGCGGAGCGGCTTGCTCACGCTGCAACGGCTGAAGGTCGGCGTCATCCTCAACCTGTCGCCCCGCATCGAGACGGAGAGGTGGACCGTCACTGGTCGGCTTCGCGGAAAGCCCAGCCTCCTCGGCCTGAACCCGCGCGCGAATTGCTGCCAGAACGTCCTTAACGCTACGTCCTGTGTCGTTCTTACCATCACTCATCGGAATAACCCTCAGTTGCGACCCAGAACCCTGTCGAGCACAGCACCGCGGTTCGGTGCGAAGGGACCATCTTCGACTGCTTCAAAGTAGATAGTTGGCTCGTAAGCGTCCACTGGCAAGCCAAGATGCGACACCGTCAGCAACCCCATCGCAGACAATAGAGTGTAACCAGCAACATATTCATCCCGCTGGGAAGACACCAAATTCGATTGTGCGTTCAGCAAATCCTGCTCGGTATCCAACACGTCGAGGGTTGTGCGCGCGCCCAGGCGGGCCTCCTCAACGATACCCTCGAATGCAACCCGCGCGGCGGTGATCTGCTGTCGGCTAGAAGTGATCTGCGATCGGGCCACGCGCACGTTCGTCCATGCGATCGAAACCTGACGCTGCACCAAACGCGCCGTGTCGTTCAACTGGGCCTGAGATTGTTCCAACTGCGCAACACGCTGTCGAACGGCACTGGACAAGGCACCGCCCTGATACAACGGAAGGACGACACTGGCGCCAATTTGCGAAGACCGGCTGGACGCTTGACCGCCACCAGTCGCCACGTCAAAGGAATTGCCGTAGGCGACGCTGCCGTTCAGCTCAACCGTTGGGCGAAAATTGGCCCGCGCCTGCGCCACCAAAAACTCGGCAGCGCGAATTTGCGCCCGACCAGACACCAGCGAGGGGTGGTTCGCGTTTGCAATCTCAAGCGCCTCAACCTCACTGCCCGGCAGGTCGGGAAGGCTGGGGGGCGGCGCCAAATTCGCAGGCTCCAGCCCGACAACGGCGGTATAGGCATCGCGGGATCGCTCCAACGCGCCCTGATTCGAAACCAAATTTGTTTGCGCCGCGGCCAGACGTGCACGCGCCTGACTGACATCGGTTCGCGTCACCTCACCCACCTCAAACCGGTCAGATGCCGCCTGTAGCTGACGGCTGATCACACGCACGTTGTTCTGGGCCAGCGACACAAATTGCAAATCGCGTCGCACGTCTAGATAGGCAGTGACGGTATCAAGCAGAACGCCCTGCTCCTGCACCGTCAGCTGCGCGCGCTGACTGTTTACATTGGCCAGCGCCGCATCAACTGCCGCAGCAGTTTGCCCACCATCGAAAATCGTCCAGTTACCGCTGACGCCCACACTCTCACTGTCGGTGAAATCATCGCGGCCGCCGAAAAAACGGTCATTATTTGTGGCAAGCGTTGTGCTGGCCGTGGCGGACACGCGTGGCCGCAATCCTGCCCGCGCCTGAGGGACCGACTCATCCGTGGCCCGCAGTCCTGCCCGCGCAACATCCAGTGTCGGCGAGTTGTTATAAGCCTGAACCAACGCATCCGTCAGCGTCTCAGCCTGCACAGCCCCGACCATACCTACCATCAGTGCTGCAACTGAAAGACCAGAGGCAAGCCGCCCTGCAATGCGCGTCATCACGATATCCTTATGCTGTCCACCAGGTTTGGTGATCCTGGTTCACTTAAGTCGGGACTCAACCTCAGGGAAGCTCAGAATACAAACGCTTTCTCAGCTGAGAAGCCAGGAAGAATCGGTGCCGTTGCATCGAAGCTGCGGCGCCACGTGATGCCATTCGCGTTCTTAACGCCCAGCTGGGCGACGCCAAGCTCGCCCTTCATTTCGATCATAGCGATCCGCCCGTCTGGACGCAGCTGATCGACAATCGCGGTTGGCAAGGTTTCGATTCCACCCTGCAAAATGATCACATCATACGGACCGTGCGCAGGTGCGCCCTCAGCCAAGGTGCCGGTTTCGACCACAGCATTATCAACGCCTTGTGCGGTAAGGGTCGCCGCTGCGCCCTCAGCCAACGCTTCGTCCTGCTCAAGCGCGACAACCGCCTCGGCGATCATGGCAATCACAGCTGTCGAATATCCAAGCCCACACCCGATATCGAGCACCAGATCATTCGGCTGAATGCGCAAAGCATCAATCAGCTTGGCCAAAACGCGAGGGTCCAAGCACACCCGTCCGTGCCCGATTTCCACGTGATCGCCCATATACGCAATCGCCTGCGCCTCATTCGGCAGGTATTCCTCACGCGGGACAGTCAGCATGGCATGGATAATGGGGTAACGCGTCACATCAGAGGGTCGAATCTGGCAATCGACCATGGCGGTGCGGGCGGCCTTGTAATCGGTCATGGGATAGTTGTCCTTGCGAGGGGCATATGTCTGCTAACCGATGTGCCACACAGCGACGTAATGGGCAACGGTGCAAGAACCCTCTGGACGACCCCCGCAGCATTCGCTATCCAACGCCCACACCACGCGAAAGCACCGGCGGCGAGTTGGCGGAGTGGTGACGCAGCGGATTGCAAATCCGTGTACA
>Ga0115567_10004851_pt1 | contig 13065 bp, 9 predicted proteins | sample COGITO_mtgs_1204_2_FD_88679 | JGI IMG/M metagenome (GOLD analysis project Ga0115567, IMG submission 88679) | Pelagic marine microbial communities from North Sea - COGITO_mtgs_120412 | ecosystem: Environmental > Aquatic > Marine > Epipelagic | place: Germany:Helgoland, sampling site Kabeltonne...
CGGGTTTCTCAAACCCACCGCCAAATACCGCTATCTGGAATACGAACTGACCAACGGCAGCAGCCAGGTGTACGAGAACGACAGCCCGACCGCCGGCGCCACCCTAGCCAGCCTCGATGGCGGCCTGTACTTCGAGCGCCCCACCCAGCTGGGCGATCGCGGCCTGCTGCAAACTCTGGAGCCGCGGCTTTATTACCTCTACAGCGAATACGAGAACCAGCTCGACCAGCCGGATTTCGACAGCGCCGAACTGACATTCAGCTACAACCAGTTATTTCGGGAAACCCGTTTTTCCGGCCGCGATCGCCTGGACGACGCCAACCAGATATCGCTGGGCCTGACCACCCGCTACATCAGCCAGGAGGATGGCCGCGAGCACCTCAACGCCAGTCTGGGGCAGATTTTCTATCTCAAAGACCGCCGCGTGCGCCTGGACCCGCTGGACCAGTCGCTGGATAAATCCGGTTCCGAAATGGCTGCCGAGGTCAATTTTTACCCCAACGAGCGCCTCACCATGCGCTCCAGTCTGGTGTGGGATCCTTACAGCGGCAAAATGAACGCGGGCAATGTGCAGGCCGGCTACCAGGCCGATGATGGCAGCGTATTCAATGTCGGGTACTCCTACCGGCGCCCGCTGTCCTTCGCCACCCTGCAGCCGGTCACCGAGCAGGCCAGCGTGTCGGCCTACCTGCCACTGGGCAACCGCTGGAGCGTGTTTGGGGCAATCAACTACAGCGTGGAAGCCCACACCAGCATAGAAGATATGATCGGAGTGGAATATGATACCTGCTGCTGGCAGGTAAGACTGTTGCATCTACGCTATTTTGATACCGTTTCCGGGGAAAATCCCGACTTCAACAACCCCAATCTGGAACGGGAATACTCCACACAGGTCCAAATTGTACTCAAGGGCATGGGCGGCTTCGGCAGCCGCGTGACCGGCCTGATGGAAGACATGATTCGAGGTTTTACAGAACGTGAATATTAAGGTACTGAGCACGCATTTATACACCTTCGCAGCCACTCGCACCCTGGCGCACCGTCTGGGGGCCGCAGCGCGGGGCTCGCTAGTGATTGCGGCGCTGACCGTGAGCGCCTTGTTCGCACCGTCCGCCGGCGCCGCCACAGAAATACTGGACCAGGTGGTCGCTATTGTCGATGACGATGTAATCATGGCCAGCGAGCTGCGCGAGCGGGTGGCCGGAGTCACCGAAAGCATCCAGGCTCGGGGCATGGAAATGCCCCCCGAAGACACTCTGATTCGCGAAACTCTGGACCGCCTGATCCTGGAAAGTATCCAGCTGCAAATGGGCCAGCGCGTCGGCGTGCGCATCTCCGATGCCCAACTGGATGCCGCGGTACAGCGCATCGCCGCCCAGAATCGCATGACGGTAGATCAGTTCATTGATCGGCTCGATCAGGAGGGGCAGTCCTACGCCGGAATGCGTGAGAATCTGCGTCGCGAAATGGTGTTGCAGCGCGTGCAGGCCGGCAACGTGAGCCAGCGCATCCAGATTACCGAGCAGGAAGTGGAGAACTTCCTTGCTACCGAGGAAGGCCAGGCGCTGACCCAGCCCGAGTACCGTATCGTACACGCCTTGCTGGCCCTCTCCCCGGACGCCTCCGAGAGCGAAGTAGCCGCTGCTGAAGCGCACGTTGACCAGGTACTGCAGCAAATCCGCGAGGGCGGGGAGCCATTTGACCAGGCCATTGCCGGCAGTTCCGGCCAGTACACTTTCACCGGCGGCGACCTGGGCTGGCGCAAGCTGGGCGACCTGCCCTCGCTGTTCAGTGACGTGGCCCCCACGCTGGCCGAAGGGGAAACCTCGGACCCCATCCGCAGCGCCAGCGGCCTTCACCTGATCAACATGAACGCCAAGCGCGGCGGCGATCAGATCGTGTCCCAGACCAAGGTAAGGCACATCCTGATCAAACCCAGCGAAATTCTCTCCGACGAAAAAGCGCGCGAACTGGCTGCAAGCCTGAAAAAACGGATTGAGAGCGGCGAAGACTTCGGCGATCTGGCGCGCGAATACTCCGGCGACATCGGCTCCGCTCAAGAGGGTGGCGACCTCGGCTGGACACAGGCCGGCCAGATGGTACCCGAATTCGAAGCCGCCATGGCTGACACTCAAAAAGGCGAGATTTCCAACCCCGTACGCAGCCAGTTCGGCTGGCATATCCTGGAAGTGATCGACAGGCGGGACCAGGATATGACCCAGGAAGCCATCGCCAACAAGGCCGGTGAGTATCTGCACAGCCGGAAATACCAGGAAGAACTGGATGCCTGGTTGAGGAAAATTCGTGATGAAGCGTTTGTTGACATTAAATAGCGCGCGCCACCTGAACGCGTACTCGAGTCAGCTCGTCTTAGTATTCGAGTCAGCTCGGCTTGGTATTGAGTCATCCCGGCATAGTACTGAGTCATCCCCGCGCAGGCGGGGATCCACCTAAACAGTAAAACCCGGCACACTCCAATGCCCAACATCCCTACCATAGCCATCACCACCGGTGAACCCGCCGGCATCGGTCCCGACATCACCCTGATGGCGGCCCAACAAAAGTGGGACACCCGACTGGTCGCCATCGGCGACGCCGATCTACTGCGCGAACGCGCAGATCTGCTCAACCTGAAAATCACAATCGAGCACTACGAACCGGAACAGACCGCGAGCATCCACAAACCCGGTCACCTCAAGGTACTTCACACCCCAATCGCTGAGCCCATCATTCCCGGCCAGCTAAACCCAGGCAATGCGCGCTACGTGCTCAACACCCTCGATATCGCCATTGCCGGCTGCCTGGATGGCAGCCTCAGTGCCATGGTAACGGCCCCGGTACAGAAGTCGGTTATCAACGAAGCGGGCATACCATTCAGTGGACACACCGAGTATCTGGCAGAGAAAACCGGGACCGCCCATGTGGTAATGATGCTGGCTTCGGATACCTTGCGAGTGGCATTGGCTACCACGCATTTACCGCTTGCGGCGGTGCCCGCAGCCATTACCCGAGAGAGCCTTGAGCGCACCCTGCGGATACTGGATGGCGACTTGCGCAACAAATTTGGCATCCCCAGCCCCTGCATTGCCGTGCTGGGGCTTAACCCCCACGCTGGTGAAGGTGGGCATTTGGGGCGGGAAGAGATTGATGTAATAACACCGGTACTGGAAGCACTGCGCGCAGGGGGTATGGATCTGATCGGGCCATTACCTGCTGATACCGCATTCAACCCCGCCATGCTCGGTTGTTGCGACGCATTCCTGGCCATGTATCACGATCAGGGCTTGCCGGTATTGAAGTACGCGGGGTTTGGCCATTCCATCAATATTACTCTCGGTCTTCCGGTCACTCGCACATCTGTAGACCACGGAACGGCCCTGCAACTGGCAGCGACAGGCGAAGCCAGTGCAGACAGTCTGAAACAGGCAATTTCAAACACCCATGCACTCTTGAGAATCTCCACACAGTAGAGCGACCCGCCCTCACAACCAGGCGCGGGCACTTGAGAATGAACACGATAGAATGAATTTTCTTCGTCAGACGCCAGCTATACTGAACACTTGATATTGGCCAATAAAATATAATGCAACTGCGAATACCAGCTTTAGCTATTGCTGTCACTGCGCTCACAGTGGCGTGCTTTCTGGCATCCGCGTATCTCTACACAGCTTTCAGTATTTCTGGATATCAAGTATTCACCCAACGGGGCACTGTCCATGAAGATCACACTGTTCGCATCCTGGGAGCGGATCTGCAGCCTGTAAAAGGCATTGGTGGGATCGTGGGAAACCGAACTGCTGTAATTACAGGACTGCAGGAAAACGAAGCGATTCTAAGGGCCCCAATCAACCGTCAGAGTCTGGGTTTTTCCAGTGTCAAAATAGATGCCAATCTCAACAATACGCGCGTAAACACACGCGTCCTTGTTGTCAGCGAGAATTCCAAGGGCGCAAATCTCATCGCCGAAAGCGTTTCAGACCCGGTTGGCTCTGAGTCCTTCCTTGCATGGTACCGCGACCCCAATACCGTAGAGAGCAACTTCGCTGTGCTTATTGTATTTAGCGGAGAATCGAACTCTGCGCATATTGCTCTCGACGCGATAGAGCTAATCCCATCCCGGACCACATCACTTTTTGGCCCCTATCTCGCTTTGTGGACAGATCTGGCTGGACAGCGCAACCACGTAAGCATGAACCGAACAGTTCATGCCGCTGCCAAGCTCAAGCTTTCGTTGTCTGAGGTAAGTTTTTTTGCTTCTTTGGTTGTACTAGCGCTGGTCTTGTTGTTCTGTTGGCTTATCCCCAGATCATCCAATTTTGCAATTCCCAGGGAGACGCGGCAAAAATATTTGGCAATTGTCCTGCTGCTCACACTGGGGGTTAATCTGGGCTATTGGACTCTATCAAACGCAAACAACCTTATCTCACGACTTACAGCCTCAGGTATTTTCCGAGTGGTTTTCCCGAACACATTGGCGCCCATCAACGAGCACATCTCCTTTAGCGAAGAGATCAAAACAAGGGTGATCCCGGGCAATCAAAATAAAATATGGATTGTTTCGGACCACTGGAATAACTACGCGGCGTACAGGTTCAGCTATCTGCTTCTGCCCATTAACAATGAAATCGTGTATTACAATCGGACTTTATGCAGACTTTCGCCGCAAATAGAATCATCGGCGGGTCAGTATGCTGCCTTTTCCAAAGGCGTCTCCCCACCATTCGAGTTCGACGGTACCTTCCTGAAATTCTATAACGCGAAATTCAAGGCAAACCTGGTCTTTGCGATGGGGCAGGACGGGTACCTATTTCATCTTACGGAACCCAATATTCATCCATGTAACCCGGATCTTTGAGCCAGTGACACAAGATTTTTTAATTGCATTGACCGTAGGATTTGTGATCCTGAGTGTACCGGTAGCTATCGGCCTGGCCACCGTTTGGTTGCTGAGACGAGAGCCATGCCCATCGTTCGGTATCGAAACATTCTGTGTATCGTACGCAATCGGCATAACGGTTCTCGCTACAGTATCATATTGTCTTGCGGTGTCCGGGCTAAACCATACGGACAGCGGCCTGCTACAGGGCTCCGTGATAGCATTATCAATCGCAAGCTTAATTTTTGTCTCGGTCCGCGCTCGCTCATACTGGCTGATGACAAAACCCAAGCTGGGGCTCCCGAACTCCACCTGCCATCGCGTGTTCGCGTACCTCATTGCCGTGGCGATAATCACGCAAGCCCTGATACTCCTGGTGGACAACTACAGCCAAAGTATCTGGGCCTGGGACTCGGTGAAATTCTGGGTCCACAGGTCCGCAGCATGGCATGGAACCGACTCGATGGGTTTCTGGTCCTGGACTGGCAATGAATACGTACTAAAACACTACAGCGACCAGTATATTGACCGTGAGCCTCCCATGGTGAGCCTTACCTATTTCTGGGCCATCAGCCTGGCGGGGGCGCACTCCAGTAACCTGATTAGCCTGCCAGCTGTAGCCGCGCTATACGCAACTGGCGGGCTGGTTTACTCTCAAACTTACCAAGTAACGAGTTCTATTCCTGCAGCGCTAGCCGCCTGCCTGGTTAGTTTTACAATACCATTATTGACCACGCATGGAGTCTCGGCCGGCTACGCAGATATCTGGCTTACCCTGTTTATCACCGCATTCATATCAATTGCATTTTCGCCCGGAGGCCGTGGACGAAGCACCAAAATGCCAATTCTGGTTGTGCTTGCCGCATCACTGGCTTTCACAAAAGAAAAGGGCATCTGGTTTGCAACCTACTGCGCAGTATTGGCATCCACTGTCCGCAGCTGCGAAAAGAGCCGGCCCAACAGGGTATGGGCAACTGTGCCGAGCCTGGTAAAAGCAGGTTATTGTTGCCTCCTGACAATTGCGATACTGGGCCGTCTGGTCGATCTTGGACTCCCGCTCCCGGTTTCCGTAAAGCTTTACTGGCCGCAGTTTGGAACCGGTGTAGATTACATTCTTACCATACTTGTGTCAGACAGCTGGGGGTTTCTTTTTACTACTCTGGTATTGCTGATCACTCTGTTCAGTATCAACGACACACCAGGTTTAGTCCGATTTTCTGAACTCTTTGTACTTGTCGCAATCTTAGGATTCGCAGCACTGGCGACCACGCCGTCGTTTAGGCCACTGTTCAGCGATGGAACGACCTTCGACAGGGCGTCATTGATCCTCGCACCTCAAGCAACCGTAATCATCGCCCACTATTTCCACCAAATATTCAGCAAACCGCACGACCCAACTCCAGTACAGCATGTTGATTAGTGCGACCGCCCCAACTGCGCCCACAGTTTTTACCCGGCGACCACTGCAGCCCGTCAGAGATCTGGGCCTCATGCAATGAATCGCGTTCCGGAATTCAGCCCAGCGGCAGCGCCACTAGCCGCACTTTACCTGCTGGGGTATTTGTTCATTGCCCTGCCCCTACTGGACATGCTAACAGGCTACCTTGTGCTTGGCGGGCACATCACAGAGGGTTCTGTTGGCTCGCCCTCACAACTGGGCCGACTGCTTGCCATACTGGCCCTGATTTTCTGGATCCGGAAAATGCATCAATGGCTGACGCTTACGCTGGTGGTAGCGTACGGCGTCGCGGTTGAAGCTGTGAGTGCGATTTACCACAGCAATACCAGTGGATTTCTTTACGGCATGGTGGTGGTATATAAACTCGCCTACCCAATAATCCTGTTGTTCTTTTTACAACAATTCATGCTCGATAGAGGCAGAGTACAATTGTTGAACAAATTTTTTGCCACCAGCCTGATAATCATATCCGTTAGCCTTTTTCTAGCTGCCATCTTCGGCTTTGGATACAAAACCTATGGTTCCGGTTCGGGTGTAAAGGGTTACTTCTCCTCCGGTAACACGCTCGGCCTGTACCTTGGCTTTGGCTCTCTCTACCTCGCCACCAGTAAGCGATATGGCTTGACCGAGATCGGTAACTTGAGCTTATGGTTTCTCACACTCAGTGTGTTACTGGTCGGCACCAAAACTGCCTTCATATTTGCTGCGACAACCACGGCTGTATTGATAGCCAACGTACGCAGAAAAAGTATTATGATTCCCGCTCTTTGTTTGGGGATGATCGGCGTACTTTCCGTTACATGGCAGTCGCTTATCAAAGCTTTTGACGTGGTGTTGTGGAGACTTGATCGGTCTGAAAGTTTCATCAGTTTTTTAGGGAGCGGAAGAATTGACTATGTATTTCAGGCTTTTTCGAGCTTCCTAAAGCAGGATGTTGGCATTTTCCGGCTGGCGTTCGGCGCCGGTGGCTACGTTTCATTTCGTCCATACGATACAACCATGCCGTTTGACGCCCTTGAGACCGATCTTTTCGACCTGTTTTTCATGTATGGATCAGTCGCGCTTTTGGCCTATATCGCAGTATTGTCGGTGGCGGCTTTTCGTCTGAAAGGCCGGCTACAATTAATGGGCGCTTTCATTCTCTTAGCCGGTCACTCTATTATAGCCGGACACACGCTCTACAGTGGCCTTATGAGCGCCTGTCTTTCGATGTGCGTAGCACTTTCCTCATACCATTACAGGATGAATGCGAAGAATGATTGACCGGATATTTCAACGTGCAGTCAGGGTCGTCAAGGGTAGAGAGCTTGACCTGGACTCGCGAGTCCCCTACAGCTACCTGGTCGAGATTGCTCTGCTAAATATGGTCGCGCTAGCCAGGGGGATGATAAGGCTCAGAGAGAAAGTGCTACTGGGCAGGCATGTCAGGCTGCTGGGAAAGACCAAAATGCGCCTCTCAAAAGGTGTCGCTATAGGCGACTTTTGCTGCATTGATTCCGAGGGCATCGACGGGATTTCAATCGGAAGCGGATCATCGATTGGCGCTTTTTCATTTTTGAAAGTCAGCGGAACTCTCACCGATCTCGGGAAAGGAATTCATATTGGCAGCAATGTTGGTATTGGTGAATTTGCACATATCGGAGGGGCTGGCGGGGTTGATATCGGAGATGACACAATCGCTGGCGCCTATCTTAGCATTCATCCCGAGAACCATGTTTTTAATGACACAACCCAGCCAATCCGGCAGCAGGGCATCACCAGAAATGGAATCAGAATCGGCAGAAATTGCTGGATCGGAGCCAAAGTGACCATTCTTGACGGGGCGGTAATTGGCTCAAATTCCGTGATAGCGGCCGGCGCGGTCGTCAAAGGTGAATTTCCCGAAGGCGTTATTATAGGCGGCGTTCCAGCAAAGCTATTGGGGGAGATCTAACCTTGGTCAACCATTTCTATGTACATCTGCTCAATGATTTTAGCGGCAGCCCGCTGGTTCTGTCCGATTTTATAAACGCGTCGGAATCCTCCGCCCATAAGCAGATAGTATTTACCAGTCAGCACGAGGGATTTCTGGATAATTGCTGTGCTGAAAAAAAGCGTTTCTTTTATTTTCGAAGCAGCAACAAGTATGCCGTACTCCTCGCTTTCTCCATCGCACAGGCGCAAATATTTTTTCTCTTATCTGTTCAACTGCTTCTGTCGAAATTCAGAGGCAATAAATCGATTGTCGTCGTTAACACAATGTTGCCCAGCCTGGGGCTACTGGCGGGAAAGCTATTTGCCAGCCAGGTCATCTGTTACGTTCACGAGACTACCGTCAATCCGCCAGGACTCAAAGCAGTCTTGCGTTGGTTCGTCGAACACTGCGCCCATCATGTGCTTTTTGTTTCAAATTTCCTGAAGAAATCTGAAAGCTTCAAATATCCTGTTCAACACGTTATGCATAATGGCCTAAGACGCGATTTTCCCGTGAATATTTCTATCGACCGACTTCAAAAACACAGCGACGGCTTAGTAGTATTTGTCGGCTCGCTGAAGCCCTATAAAGGCATCGCGCAGCTACTCGATATCGCCAGACAATCTCCGGATTTAAATTTTTTTGCGGCGCTAAATAGCACGACAGAGCAACTGGCAACTTATATGGAGGCAACAGAGGTTCCTGAAAACCTGGTCGTTGAATGCCGCCCCCCCGACATCAATAAGTTTTATCAAAGAGCCTTCGTCGTGATGAACCTGTCCCTTCCCGACACCTGGATTGAGACTTTCGCCATGACCTTACTTGAAGGCATGCACTACGGCTGCGCAGTGGTTGCCCCTCCAGTGGGTGGGCACCTTGACTATGTAACCGATAAGCATGGCTTACTTTGTAATGCTGTCAAAACTTATGAAATTTCGGCCTTTTTAAAAGAAGTAAAAAAAGATCGGGAAAAATGGTTGTCTTACTCGCACGCGTCCAGTTCTACCGCGGCAGAGCTTAGTCATGAAAAGTTCGCACAATCAGCGCATGAATTCGTTGCAAGAATCGAGATAGCAGCATGACTACTACTCCGATCAGTTTCGCAATCATCGGCACGGCTGGTGTTCCAGCCAGCTATGGAGGATTCGAAACACTGGCGGAGAATCTGGTGGCGGAATGTGGCTCCGGCATCACGGTGTATTGCTCCAGCAAATCAATTGATAACAAAATATCCTCATACAAAGGCGCCGAATTGGTCTACCTACCCTTTCGCGCCAATGGCATTCAAAGCGTCATCTACGACTCAACTGCTCTGTTTCATGCTGCATTTCGCAACCAAATCAATATACTTCTTCTCGGTGTATCCGGAGCGATTTGCATCCCATTGGTAAAATTGTTTTTTAAACGGGTCAATATCATAACGAATATCGATGGCTTTGAATGGAACCGCGCCAAATGGGGACGATTGGCGCGAGCGTTTTTGAAATTTAGTGAATACTGCGCCGTGCGCTACTCAGACCGGGTCATTGCCGACAACAAGGTGATTGGGGATTACGTTGAGAACAACTATGGACGCGAATGTGAAGTTATCGCATATGGAGGTGACCATGTGCAGGTTGTCCGCCAAACCCATCGCCAGAACGATACCCCCTATGCGCTTAGCGTTTGTAGAATAGAACCCGAAAACAATCTGGATCTGATTCTCTGCGCCTTTTCAGCGGCAAACCAGCGCCTCATTGCAATAGGAAATTGGGCAGACAGCGCCTACGGGCGGCAGCTCCATGCAAAGTATCGGAACAGCCTGACTCTTGAGTTGCTTGACCCGATTTACGACCCCGAAACCCTCGGTCGCTATAGGTCGAACTGTCAGCTATACGTCCATGGACATTCGGCGGGCGGGACTAATCCTTCGCTAGTGGAGATGATGCACCACGGCAAAGCGATAGCCGCCTTCGACTGCAATTTCAATCGCGAGACAACGGAAAATCAATGCCATTTTTTCAAAGACTCTGATTCGCTGGCGAGCCTTCTGTCCACGGGTAGTATATTCTCCGACAAATCGACTGGTATTGCGATGCAGGAAATTGCCAATCGGCGTTATACCTGGAAAAAGATTCGGACGCTCTACTTTGACCTTATGGAGCCTGGGTCCGCGCCAGCTTGATTGACCGTCCTCGAGTTCGCAAACGTTCGCATCCCGTTTTTGTTGCAATCCTTCGAGTCTGCAATCGACCGAGGTTAAAGTAGGCAGACGCCACAATGGCCTCCATTGTTCGGAGACAACACAACTTATACGACATTATTCTGGAACCACAAGCCAAATATCGCAATTAACCGACTTGCGAAAGCCAACAGAGAATCGGGATTTGAAAAAGCAGCTGGACAAATTGAGGGGCGCCTCTTTCGTCGCATTCACACGAATATTCGGGCTTCTTGCTACGATGTCAACTTCTGTATTTATTGCGAGAGTCTACGGCGCGGATGTATACGGAACCTATGCCACGGTACTGGCTGTCGTTATGACATTAAGCCTGCCCATTGTCGGTGGCCTTCAGACGTATCTGGTGCGAGAGACCGCCAGGAATCGTGACCATCGAGCATCGGCGCTGAATTTACTGATGCAGATGCAGGCGTTGAGCAAGCGATATGCGCTCGCCGTGATTGTGAGTTTTTCCATCGCGATGTATTTTCTATGGAAGCCTGACAATGCCGCACTGCTCATGTACCTGGCTATAGTAATATTCACTATCTATCCTACGGCGATGATACAAAATTATAGCGCATTTTCCCGCGGTCTTGGCTGGAGTAAAGCGGGAACACTTTTTGAATTTTTCCTCAAGCCCTCTTTGTTCCTTGCCGGCCTGATGGCTCTTTACCTGGTCGACTCCCTGGCCGAAGCGTACTGGATATACATTTTGTACGTTGTATCCATTACCATCTGCGCCACATCACTGTTGGCTCTGATACATAGACACTTTTCCTATAACCGCAACGAGTTTACGGGCAGGAGCTGGAGAACTGTTTATATCAGCGATGGCCTGGGCTTTCTTACCGTAATTGGCGGGCTGCAGGTTCTATTGGCGAACGTGGATTTGCTAATAGTATCCTGGCTCATGGAACCCACCGACGTAGCCATCTACAAAATTGCACTTCAATTTGGGGTCTTGGTTGGTTTTGGCTTGACTATAATGAACCTGGTTTTGCAGCCAATTCTGGCCAACCACTACTCCAGATCCGAAATGGGCTTATTTCAACAGGAGCTCTCTTTTTACACACTGATCAACCAGGCATCAACTACTGTCTTGTGTATCGCGATATACTATTTCAGACGCGATCTGGTAACTCTTATTTTTGGGCCGGGTTACGAGCAAAGCGCCGACCTAATCCCCTACATTCTGGCCGGGCAGTTTGTGAATGTTATGGCGGGCTCGGCCGGAGTTGTACTGAATATGACGAATAATCATATTTACGTATTGCGCGGCTTTCTAATTTCAATCACGACGACTCTGATAATTCTGTTGCTGGCGATACCCGAGTATGGATTGAAGGGAGCGGGCATCGCGTATTTTGTCTCCTTTGTTACCTGGAATATTTATTTGCTAGTCAAGGTTAAAACAACACTGGGCGTGAACAGCTCACCCCTGTTGCACTGGGCCCAGAAATGGATGGGGAGAAACGAATGAAACTACTGATGATTGGAATGGACGGCGCGCATCTGGGCGCATTCAACCGCGGTTGGACGCCCTTCATAGAATCGTTATTGAAGCAGCAGACCGCATACAAGGTGAACAATGACCTGTATAGCCGCGGATGGCTGGAAATAGCAACGGGGCAACATGCTCAAAAAACGTCCGCGATGTATGACAGACCAAAATGCGGCGGCTCAAAAGAATGGACTCTGGAATTGAAGTTTGGCGACATTACACCGCTCCTTGAGCACACTTTACCCCTGTGGCACGCTGTTAATACTGCGGGATATCGTGTCGGAATCATGAATTTGCCAACCACGTTCCCCGCACCGCAAGTAGATGGGTTTTTCGTTTCCGGAGGCGGCGGTGGAGCACCAGTAACCGAGATTGCCACAGATGAGCTTTGCCATCCAAAAGAAGTTAAAACCATACTGGAAGACATCGGTTACATAGTAGACCAGCGGCTTTACCAGCTAGTAGTGGACAAAAAAAAGAAAGATGCAAAACAGATTTTTGAGCAGATGGCATTTAAGAATAGATTGAGAACCAACGCATTTATCGAACTCGACCGCACGTATAACGTGGATTTCGGATTCATCGTCTATAAAACGTCTTCGGTTTTTGCTGAAACTTTTTATACAACGGAAATCGCCAGACGAAAAAACAGTGGCAACGTTGCAGATAGCAAGGCCATTCAGGCACTGGAAGATTATTACAGAAACTTCGACCACGAAATCGAAAAACTTCGAAGCGCCTACCCGGACGCAGAACTGATCTTTGTATCTGATCATGGAACCGAGCCGCGCCAACACACAGTCAATCCCAATATTCTGCTTGAAGATATTGGCCTTTATACTCGAAACAGGTCGGACAGCGCAATTAAATACTGGGTCGCGAAGGCCAAGTCGCTAGTGCCATTCGGCCTGAAATCATTTCTCAAGAAAAACATTAGCAAAAATATTCAGTCCGTCGGCGCGTTTAACTTCGATGCTCACAAGACCAGGGCCTTCTGCAAAACCTATGGCGACTGGCGCCATGGAATATACCTGAACGACGTCGACCGGTTTGGCGGCTGTGTTAAACGTGA
>Ga0115567_10004857_pt1 | contig 13058 bp, 12 predicted proteins | sample COGITO_mtgs_1204_2_FD_88679 | JGI IMG/M metagenome (GOLD analysis project Ga0115567, IMG submission 88679) | Pelagic marine microbial communities from North Sea - COGITO_mtgs_120412 | ecosystem: Environmental > Aquatic > Marine > Epipelagic | place: Germany:Helgoland, sampling site Kabeltonne...
TGTATTCCTTGCTCGTTATACTTATTTTTTCTATAAAAATCCTCGGCTACTTGAATGAGCACTTTTGATGGCATGCATCCAACTCTTGCGCAGGTTGTCCCCAAGATTCCATCATCAATGACAACATAGTCATCTGTAGTCTTAGCAATCTCTCTTCTGGCACTAAGTCCAGCTGATCCAGCTCCAATAATGGCGTATTCATACTTTTTCATACTTTTTCTTACCTCTTGGGTCTAATCTTTTACATACTGTGACAGAGATTCTACGATTCTTTAACTACTTTTTAAAGATAAATAAAGAGACAAGGAGATCGCGTGAAATTATCATTAGTACTAATTATACTGAGTACTTTGGCACTTGCTAAAGCACCAAGTGACTTTAAAGATTCATCTAAACAATTTAGATTTGTAGACTTTAGCCAAGTTCAATATGAAATCGTTTACGATTTAGAAAACAAAACGGCAATTGCTAAAACTATTATCAATTTTGATCAAAAAAAATCAGGACACCCTATATTTGATTTAATTCCAGAAGTTCAAAGCATTGAACTTGATGGCGCTTCAGTTAATGCCCTTTCCTTAAAATCTCCTAGTAACGAAACAAACTATCGCTCAATTGATAAATCAATTCAAGCAGGAGCTCACACTCTTTCAATTACAAATAAAATTGATAAGAATATCGACTTTGATGGCAATGAACTCTCTAGTGCTTTTTGGATGAGTGATTTAAATGATAGACAATATATTGAACAATACATTCCAAGTAATATTGAATACGATCAATTCGCAGTTTCTATGAACCTAGAAATAATCGGTACAGCTAAAGAGCACACTGTATATACGAACGGTGAAGTTACTAGCACGTCAAAAAATCAATTCGCAATTAGTTACCCAGACTATTTTACTGCTTCATCTTTATATTTTCACGTAGCACCTAAAGGAAAGTTTGAGGAAGTTAGTTTTAAGTTTAAGTCTAAATCAAATAAGAATATCCCAGTAAGAATTTATAAAAAGAAATCTTTTTGGAGTACTTCATTAAAAACTCTAAAAGAAAATACGCTTTCAATTTTAAATGAGCTTGAATCAAAATTTGGTAATTGGCCGCATCCTTCACTGACTATCTACAATGCCGGTATGGGAGGGATGGAGTACTCTGGAGCGACAATCACTTCAACAAGCGCACTGGGACATGAATTAACTCATAGTTACTTCGCTAGAGGTGTAATGCCAGTTGATGGAAACTCAGGTTGGATGGATGAGGCGATTGCAAGTTGGAGAGACGATGGATACCAGTCAGTTAGTTCACCAAACTTCTCTAAAACATCTATGGCCGCTCACTCTGAATACAGAAGATATACAGATAGAAATGCTTACACAAAGGGTGCTAATTTTATGGCCTACCTAAATAATAAGCTAGAGTCACAAGGTGGATTAACAAGCTTTTTAAACGAGCTTCACACAAACTTCACTCATACAAGTATTACGACTCATGACTTTATTAAGGAAATCAACGGGTTTTCTGGATTAAGTTTTAACTCTGACTTTGATCGTTACATATTCGCTAAGTCGAACATGAATAAAACTAAAGAAGAGCCAGTAGCAAACCCTTATCACCCCGTTTTAACACAAAAACAACTACTTGAGCTTCTATAGTCCAAGTAATTTTTTTATACTCGTTTGAGTAAATAATGGCCTTTAAGTAATGTCTTCTTTCAGCAGGAGACTTTATGAAGGCCATTTTTTTTATTATTTCAATCTTATCTTTATCAAATGTTTTTGCCCTCGATGTTTATCAATGTGATTATCTCGAAGGCATAGAAGAGTATTATGTTAGAGTTGAAATCGATAAGAACGAGCAGTTCTCTTCTGCAGTCTTTAAAGTTCATCAATATTCCGGAGAGGTTAGTTTTGAAGAACACTACGGCAGCACCTTCACCTTCTCTTCATATTTAGGTAGCGAATTCAAAAAGACGAGAGTTATCTTTAACGAAAGAACAAAAAAAGTTTACGTGAGAACTAACATAGGTAATAACTTTGAAACTATTAGAGAGGCTAAATACGGCTGCAATAAGCAATAACGAGTTATAAATCGTCTATTGCTTGGGCCAATTTATAGTCTTTTTCAGTAAGCGTATTACCCTCATCATGAGTTGTAATATTGATCGTACAAGTATTAAAAGTAACTTCCATATCAGGGTGATGCATTTGTTTATTAGCAACCCATGCCACAGCATTTACAAAAGACATAGTCTTTAAAAAGCCTTTAAATTTAAACTCTCTTGTTAACTTTTTATCTTCTAACTTTTGCCATTCACTATTTAGTTCTAACATTTCATAGGTCCTTTTTCTTCGTCTTCTTTTACGTTTTTTGTTGGGTAGCTTGGAGCAAAATCGCCAAGCTCTTTGGCCTCTTCGATAAGTCCTAAAATATCTTGATCCAATATAGTGAATAAGTCATCAAATTTATTGATCACAAAATATAAAGGTTGCATGATATCGATTCTGTATGGAGTTCTTAAACAATCGAGTGCATTAAAGGGCTTCTTTTCACTTTCAGCAGTTAAGCAATATTTAGTCTCACCAGGAGAAGATAAAATACCTCCGCCATAAGCTTTTAAACCATTTTCAGTTTTTAAAAGTCCAAACTCTACAGTAAACCAAAAGAGTCTAAATAATCTTCTTCTGTCTTTTGGTTGCGCCTTTAGAGCCAAGTGTCCAAACTTCTCCATAAAGTCACCATAGGCCTGATTTGATAGAAGTGGTGTATGTCCATAAACTTCATGAAAAATATCTGGTTCCTTAATATAATTTCTATGCTCAGGAATTCTAATAAAGGTCGCAGCTGGAAATCGCTTTTTAGTTAAAAGAGTAAAAAACTCTTTGGGTTGAATGATTGCAGGAACAGGCTCAACCCCCCAGCCAGTTATATCAGCTAAACGAGCATTAATATCCGGGATCTGAGGAACTCTATCTTTTGGAAAGTCTAAAATCTCAAGTCCCTTTAGAAACTCATCACTTGCAACATCGCCTACAAGTTTAGCTTGTCTCTCACCGAGAATGGACCAAGTTTCATTTTCAGTGTCTGACCAATTTACATATCCCTCTTTATCAACTGGGTTTGATACGTATTCGTGCTGGGTCATATACTTCCTTTTTTTATAGTCATAGTTTACAATGAGTTATGCCAAGTTTTATCCTAAATGACAAATTCATAACAAAGAGCAGCAAAGAGAGACTCTATAGACTGGATACAGCGGTTATAGGCCTAACAGGCGGGATTGCCACTGGAAAAAGCACGGCCAGCAAAATATTATTAAAACTAGGTCATCTTGTGATTGATGCAGATAAGCTAGTAAAGAGTATCTATAACTCAGATGAGTCTATTGCATTTATTACTAAAATTGCTCCTATGTGCGTAGAGCATGGCAAAATTAATTTTCGCTCCTTAAGAGAAATATTTTTCAAAGAAATAAAATTAAAAGAACAAATTGAGAAATATATCTATCCAAAGCTAAGAGAGGAGTTCTTAAAAGAAGTTCCTAGTGGAAATACCAAAGTTATTTTTTATGATGCTCCCATTTTATTTGAAAGAGGTTTAGATAAGTTAGTAGATCAAACTCTTCTTATCTACGCTCCAAAAGAATTACAAATCCAAAGGCTAACTCAAAGAGATTCAATTGATGAGATACTAGCTGAAAAAATACTCTCAAATCAGCAATCTATTGAAGAAAAAAAGAAGAAAGCAGACTTTGTGATTGAAAACACTCAAGATATCAAACACTTAGAGCATGATCTAGAGAGCTTACTAACTAAGATTACAGTATAATCTTTACCTCTTAGATGGATACAGATACCGCTTTGTAGTAGTTTGGCGCTATTATGAAAGCTCTTATTTTATTTATATTTAGTCTCAATGCCCTTGCTCTTTTTTCGCCTTTATCAAACAGGGCCAATAAATCAGCTCTTTCAAATAAAAGTTTAAAAGAATTTAATGGTGTTTTTTTTAAAATTATAAAGACTAAAAGCCAATCAGATGGATGGTTTAATAAATCATCTGATGAAGAAGTTCAGGGTGTTAGCTCTAATAAGTACTACTCAAACTTTAACTCTGATGGACAAGAGATCATCGTAGCCGTTATCGACTCAGGAGTTGATGTAAACCACGAAGACCTTAAGGGTAAGATTTGGATCAACTCAAAAGAGATCCCTAACAATCGCATTGATGATGATGGCAACGGTTTTGTAGATGATGTCATGGGTTGGAATTTTATTGGGGCAAGTGAGGCTTTTAGCGAATTCACAGCGGATGAAAAAGGTCAGCTAACTTTAATAAATAATCTTAAAGGCCAAGTTGAAAATGACACTCTTGAAATCACTAGAGAACTAAAAAGATTAACAGATTTAAAAAAAGTTTTTTTAGAAAACAATCTCTACTTCCCAAAGGAAGAAGAGGCAAAACTTCAAAAATACTCTGAAGAAGTAAGTGCCAAAAGAACTGCTGCACTAGACTCATACAACTATTACAAAGTTGAACTTGATAAAATTTTAAAGCTTATTGAAATTGTAAAAAAAGAGCTTCGTTTAGAAGAAGTAGATTTGGAAGTACTTGAAAATATAAGTTACGAAAATCAAACTGAAGCCACAGCAAAGCTTATTGAATACTATGAATATTATGACAACCCTCTTAAATCCCTATCAGATGTAATGGGTCACTTTGATGCAATTGCAAATTACAATTACAACATAAACTATGACTCTAGAGTGGAGATTGTTAAAGATAAAACAAATATCTATGGAAATAATAATGTCATAGGTGCTGATGCCTTTCACGGAACTCACGTCTCAGGAATAATCGCAGCAACGAGAGATAATGGGATAGGTATTAATGGCGTTGCTAAAAACGTAAAGATAATGCCTATCAGAGTTGTTCCAAATGGTGATGAAAGGGATAAAGATGTAGCAAATGCTATTATATACGCAGTAAATAATGGCGCAAAGGTTATCAACATGAGCTTTGGGAAAAAATATTCTCCAAAATCTAAGCTTGTTCAAAATGCAATTAAGTACGCCCAAGAAAAAGAAGTTCTTCTTGTCCACGCCGCTGGAAATGAAAATGAAAACATTGATATCGTTGATAACTTCCCCACTGCTTTTTATAAAAACTATAGAGCAAGTAACTGGATTGAAGTTGGAGCGAGTAATGAGTTTTTAATTAATCTATTTGCTAACTTTTCTAATTTTGGATCAAGAAAAGTTGATCTCTTTGCTCCAGGCGTTGATATTTTTTCAACAACTCCAAATAACTCTTATGCTAAAGCAGATGGAACAAGTATGGCCGCGCCAGTTGTTAGTGGAGTTGCAGCTATTATACTTTCGCAATACCCAAAGCTAAAAGCAAATGAACTAAAAGATGTAATTGTATCAACAGGAAATAGGTATCCACTTATTTATGCTTACAACCCAAATACAAGAGAGTCGACTCTCTTCTCAGACTTAAGCTCTTCAGGAACAATACCAAATGTTTTTGAAGCGATTAGTTTTCTAGAAAAGAACTATGTAGAGGATGACCAAATTTATTTGATCAGCGATAAATAATGAAAACTCTTTTGCTAATCCTTATTTTTTGTACTTTAGCAATTGCCAAGGATACGCACCTTAAGAGTAAAGTTGAAGCTATTAGAGCTTCCTATGAGCTACCAAGTCTATCTGGAGCTTACACCAATAATCTAGAAGTAAAAAAGATTGTCTCTACAGGTCTTAGACGTATAGATCAAAAAACAAAAATTAAAACTAGCGATAAATTTCACTTAGGATCTTGCGGGAAAGCTATGACAGCGACTTTAGTCGCTCTTTTAGTAGATGAAGGCAAAATCAAGTGGAATCAAAGTATTTCAGAGCTTTTACCCAATATCAGCGTTCATGCTGATGTGGCCAAGCTTAGCTTTGATCATTTATTAGTACATCGTTCTGGAGTAAGAAGAGATACGGAGGACTTTGAGAACGGATGGCTCTATACAGTTTTAGAGAGCGGCCTATATACACCGCCCCAGGCCAGAGAATTAATTGCACAAAAAGTTCTAGTCAACAAACCTCAATATAGGCCTAAAGAAAAAATGCATTACAGTAATGTTGGATATATGATCATTGGACATATCATCGAGCAAGTTACAAATAAATCCTTTGAAGATTTAATTCAATTAAAAATCTTTAATCCCCTTAATATGAAAAGTTGCGGTTTTGGAGCTGTAAGCCAGTTTAAAAATCAACCATGGGGACATACAATTATTGCTGATAAATTAATACCAATTGATGATGATAACCCACCTGCTTTCTCTCCTGCTGGGACAATACACTGCAATCTTAGTGACTGGTCAAAGTTTTTAAGAATGCAGATGAATGGATATAACAAAAAAAGCGACTTCCTTAGCCAAGCTTCGTTCAAAAAGCTCTTTACTCACTACCCCGATAAAAAAGAAAAGTACGCCTATGGTGCTTGGAATAAAACGACAAGAGAGTGGGCAAATGGAGAAGTCTTCCAGCACAGTGGAACTAACACTTATAATTTTGCAAATGTTTGGTTTGCGCCAAATGTAAACTCTGCCCTTATGGGTACATCGACGATTTCCAGTAGAGATGCTTTTTTAGGAACAGATAAAGCAATCTCTGAGTTAATTAAGCAATTCATTAAGAAGTAACTCATACCTATCTAAAATCTGAGCTTCCTTCTCAGTAAGCTCCTCAAGTTCCTCAAAGCTATCATCAATTACTTTCTGGGCCTCATTAAGCTCTATTGAGGAGCTCTGAATTTTTTCACCGTCATTATTATTTGAGGCCTGAAGTAGCGCCTGATTAAGATCTTCAATCTTTGTCTCATGATTCATGATCAGTTCTTCAAAGGAGATGATTTTTTTTCTTATAGGCTTAACTTCTCTAGATCTATCATTGATAAGTTTTTGTTTTAAAACGTTTAACTCTTTTGATGAGAGTCTAGGCTTTTCAACTTTAGGATTATCTTCTTCATCTCCCCATCCGATCTTATTTAAAAACTCCCTATAAGAGCCTTTAAATACTTCGCACTTATCGTGATGAAAAACGACAAACTTATCAATAAGGTTATTTAAGATGTACTCACTGTGAGTGACAATAAGTGTACTTCCTTTAAACTTCTTAATCTCCCCCACTAAGCTCTCTATAGACTCTTGATCCAAATGGTTAGTCGGCTCATCGAGTAGGAGAAGGTTTGATTCTTTTGCTAAAATCTTCCCAAGGAGCACGCGACTCTTTTCACCACCAGAGAGAACTTTAACTTTTTTTTGAGAATCATCTCCACTGAACATCATGGCGGCGCAAAGTCCTTTAACATTAGTGATAGAGAGATCTGTATTCTCCTCTCTAATCTCTTGTTCGATGGTGTTCTCTTCATTTAGTCTTGAGATATTGGTTTGTCCAAAGTGACCAATGGATACATCTGGATGCAATTTAATGTCGCCATTTGGCTTAAGTATATCTGCAATACAATTTAAAAGAGTAGATTTCCCCTTACCATTTTTTCCAATAACAGCAATTTTATCACCGCGATTAATATAGAAACTTAAATCATCAAAAAGGATTTTATCTTGGGTATAGCCAAAACTTACATCATTTATTTCAACTAAAGTTTTAGCGTGGATATCTTTATAATTAAACTTAAAGTCTAGATTCTGAATTGTTTCAAGGGCTTCATACTCTTGCATTTTATCGAGCATCTTTTGTCTAGACTGAGCTTGAGAGGCTTTATTGGCCTTGGCCTTAAATCTATCGATAAAGGCTTGAGTCTCTTTTATTTTCTTTTCTTGGTTTGCTCTAGTATTCTCGTAGAGAGTTTCCTCTTCTTCAATTTTATTTTTATATTTTTTAAAATCACCTTTAATCTTCACAACATTCTGTCTGTGTATTCCCATCGTTGAGTCACAAACAGTTTTCATAAAGTCGCGATCGTGAGTTATGAGAATAATTTCACCAGGGTATTTTTTTAAAAAATTGGCAAGCCATCTCATTGAAACAATATCCAAATAGTTTGTTGGCTCATCTAGTAAAAGCATATTTGGTTCTCGTAAAAGAACTTTAGCGAGATTAATTCTAATCTGATATCCACCAGAAAAACTTAAAGGAGATTTTTTAAAGTCTCCGTCAGAGAAACCAAGGCCAGTTAAAAGTTTTTCCGCTCTATAAGTTTCATATTTTAAGTCACTGCTTAACACCGACATACATTCATCAACAATATTATCGAAGCTAAATTCTAAGTGCTGTTTTAAAACACCAATTTCATAGTTTTTAGGGATACTTACGCTTCCACTATCGCAAACAATATCACCGGTTAGAATCTTAAAAAGAGTAGATTTTCCCGTACCATTTCTTCCTACAAGGCCAATTTTCTCGTTTTTATTAACGACAAAAGTGACATCGCTAAAAAGGATGCGATCTGCAAATTCTTTAGAAATATTGTTAACTTGAATCATATACTCAATGTAGAAGAGAAATCTTAAAATTCAAGCTAATTACTTAAACTTTATTGGCCACAAGGGTTTCATAACACTGTGCACACATAGTATAATCACTAAAAATATTTAATCGAAAATAAAGGATATATAGTGAGCGACAAGAAAAAACAGCAGGCCCTAGACTATCACTCAAGTGGACGTAAAGGTAAAATTGAAGTCATAGCGACAAAACCATGTATTACAGCAGATGACTTATCACTCGCTTATTCTCCAGGAGTGGCTGAGCCCTGCCTAGAAATAGCTAAAAATCCTGAAGATGCCTATAAATATACCGCCAAAGGAAACCTTGTTGGTGTTATTTCAAACGGTAGTGCTGTTTTAGGACTTGGAAATATTGGAGCTCTTGCAGGTAAACCTGTTATGGAAGGTAAAGGCGTTCTTTTTAAAAAATTTGCTGATATCGATGTATTTGATATTGAAATCAATTGTGAAACTGTTGATGAGATGGTGACAACAATCTCTAAGCTTGAGCCTACTTTTGGTGGGATCAATTTAGAAGACATTAAAGCACCAGAGTGTTTTGAAGTTGAAAAACAATTACAAAAATTAAATATTCCAGTTTTCCACGATGATCAACACGGAACTGCAATCATTGCGACTGCAGGTTTTATAAACGCCCTTGAAGTAACAAATAAAAAAATTGAAGATGTAAAAGTTGTATTCTCTGGGGCTGGCGCTGCCTCCATGGCCATCGCAAACCTATTTTTTAGAATGGGTCTCAGTAAAGAAAATCTTATAATGTGCGACTCTAAAGGTGTTATCTATAAAGGTAGAACTGAAGGGATGAATCCATATAAAGAGATCTATGCAATTGATACAAAGCTTAGAACCATTGGTGAGGCCATGAATGAAGCAGATGCCTTCATGGGATGCTCAGCTCAAGGTGTAATCAATAAAGATATGGTTAAATCTATGTCAAAAAACCCAATCATTTTTGCTATGGCCAATCCAAATCCAGAGATTACTCCAGAAGAAGTTGCTGAAGTTAGAGATGACGCTATCATGGCAACAGGAAGAACTGACTACCCTAACCAAGTAAATAATGTATTAGGTTTTCCATTTATTTTTAGAGGAGCTCTAGACGTTAGAGCTAGAAAAATAAATGAAGAGATGAAAATTGCTGCTGTTCACGCCTTAGCAAATTTAGCAAAAGAAGAAGTTCCTGATTCAGTAAAAAATGCATATGAAGGGGCTGACTTTAAGTTTGGCCCAACTTATTTAATACCGAAGCCATTTGATAAAAGAGTTCTCTCTAGAGTAGCTCCTGCTGTTGCAAAAGCCGCAATGGAATCAGGTGTTTCAAGATTAGAGATTTCTGACTTTACTCAATACGCATTAGATCTTGAGGCCAGAATGGGTCAGTCTGCTGCCTTTATGAGACAGATAAGACAAAGGCTCCCAAGTGATGCAAAAAAGAAAATTGTATTCGCTGAAGGAAGTAACTCAAGAGTTCTACAAGCTGTATCGACTTTATTTGATGAAGCTAAAATAGAGCCTATTCTTTTAGGAGATAAAAGCTCTGTACATGAAAAAATGGATGAGCTTGGTTACCAACACCTAAAAAAAGAAATTCAAGTTATTACACCATCTAAGTCTAAACACTTTAAAGATTACTACCTTTCATTTCACGAAGATAGAAAAAGACTTGGCGCAACTCTCTCCCTTGCTGAAGAGAGATTAAGAGGAGTTAATTATTTTGGATCGATGATGGTTAAAAAAGGTCACGCTGATGCGATGGTAACTGGAGCAACTCAAAACTATCCAGATTGCTTTAAACCAATTATGCGTGTTGCTGGTGGCCCAAGAAAAGCTGCTGGAGTTATGATTTTAGTTTTTAAGAATAGAGTTTTATTTTTAGCAGATTGTACTTCACAGCTTAACCCAACTGCTTCTGATCTAGCTGATATTGCAATATCGACAACTGAGCTCTACCAAACTCTCATGAAAAAAGATCCAGCGGTAGCTTTTTTAAGTTACTCAAACTTTGGTTCTAATTTAAATAGTGAAACTGGAAAAATGAAAGAAGCTGCTGAACTTACAAAAATTAAAATGCCAAATATTATGGCCGACGGAGAGATGCAAGCAGATGTTGCTGTTAACGCCTCTATCCTTAAGAACATGTTCACTTTCTCAGACCTTGATAAGTCAGCTGATGTTCTTATTTTTCCAGATCTACAATCTGCCAATATAAGTTATAAACTTTTATCTCAACTAGCAGAGTGTACAGTTATTGGGCCAGTACTAGCTCCTATGGATCATCCAATTAATATTGTTCAAAGAACATCAACTGTGGAAGAAATCATCAATATGACTCATTTAACTGCATTACTTAGCGAGGCAAAACATGGACTTTAAAAAAAATATTATAAGTACAGATAAAGCTCCAACTGCTGTTGGAACTTACTCTCAGGGTGTTGAACACAATGGTGTTTACTACTACTCTGGTCAAATTGGTATCAATCCAGAAACTTCAAACTTAGAAGAAGGATTTGATAATCAAATAAAGCAAATTATGAAAAATATCGATGGCCTGCTTGAGAGCTGTGACATAACGAGAAGTCACATCATCAAGACCTCTATCTTTGTTACTGATTTAAATAACTTCTCTAAAGTAAATGCGGCCTACGTAGATTTTTTCAAGGAACCTTATCCTGCTAGGAGCTGTATTCAAGTTCCTGCTCTACCGAAGGGTGCTCTAGTTGAAATTGAAGTGATCGCTGCTAAATAATGTTTGGTAAAAAGTACGTTTTTGAGACGAAATCAACGAGAACAAAGAGGTTTATCTTTAACTCGATGATAGTGTCTGCACTTGTATGTGTCGTACTTTTTATCACTTGCCTTTATTTGCCATTCTACGCCTATGATCAAAATGAAATTACTGAAAAAGCTTTTTTTAAAAAAGCTCCTGATCTTATAAGTGCTTACACAGGTGATGGTGGAAGGCTTGAATATACCTTTTTAGAGGCAAATAAATATCCTTCAAGTAAAATTCTTGTATCAGGGGTTTACGCTAAAAATTCCCTTGAGACTCTCCTACAGAAACAAGGATTAAAGATTTCTGCTGAGGATTATCTCAACCAAGAGAGTCATCATATAGAACTTGATTATTTGGCCAGAAATACAGTTGAAAACGTACTTAGTACGATTAGATATCTTGGTAAATATGAAGGCCTTAAATCAATCCTCATAGTTTCAAGTGATTATCATATTTTTAGAATTAAACTTATTGTGGACTCATTAAAAAATGAAAACTCTGATTATGAATTTAATTACTATGGAATTAAGTCTGACTACACAAAGCCTAGGAATATTAAAATACTTTTTAAAGAAGTTTATAAACTAATTAAGACTTCTATCTTTCTCCTTTTTTGGAATTAGAAGTTTGTGTAATAGTATTTAGTTACTGCATCGTCGCCGTTATTAGCAGCATTAGTTCTAACAATAGCATAATCATTTACATTGATATTTAAAGTTGCAGAGCTACTTGGAGTGGTACAAGTTGTTTTAGGACATGTCGTTGTATTTAAATCTGTAATTTCTAAAGATACATTTATATCCCCGTCAGTTTCATTACCATCTTCTTCTTTAAGCTTAGTTTGATAACTTCCTCTCCATAAAAATAAAAATGCAGGGATAGTTTCATTTAAAACAAACTTATCGATTCTTTTAGTATACGCATCAGGTGTATCATCTGAATTTATATCAGTGTCATCTTGAATAAAAAATCTATTATTATTAACTGTAAGCTGAGAGTTACTTGCCTCGGGATCTCCACCATAGTCTTTACGACAAACCCCTTGAGCAAACATATCTATAACTTTATTATTTTCAGCAAGTGAAATAGTGTACTGTCTATTCTTTAAGAACTCTAAGACAAGAGTTGAATCACTTAAAAAAGAGAAAGTTAAATTATTAGCATCTACTGAGTCAATACGAATATAATAAGTACTACTACCATCTTTGACTTCAATATAGTTTCCATTATTAAGAATATCGTACTCTAAAAATGAGTCTGACTTTAAATTTGTAAAGACTTGGTTTTTTTCTAAACACTCTTTGGCAGCAGCTTCTTGAAGTGCCCCATAGAGAGGGTGGTTTTTATTATACAAGTCATCTTCTGTAACAACTTTACAAGAAACAATAAAAATTAAAATAAACAGTATTGAAGTTTTCATAACGATTCCTAAAAAGTGTAGTTTAGCCCCATGCTTGCACTAAAGAACTGATTAATCCCACTCTCATTGGGAGCAGATACAGCAGAGCTTGCTTCAAGCTTTTCAATTTCTCTTTCATCAAGTTTAAAAGAGTTTTGAGAAGCTTTAATATATGAATTTAAATTGTAATTAGATAAAAAGTTTATTCCTACACCAAAGCGAGAGTAAGTAAACTTCTCAGTAGCGACATAAGAGTAATTTTGAGCTGCATAGTCATCAGAAGTAGGAGGAGTACTTGTCACCCCCTTATCATTATATATTTTTGAGATTGTGGCTTCAGCTCTACCAACAGCAAACTCAACAAA
>Ga0115567_10004862_pt1 | contig 13053 bp, 12 predicted proteins | sample COGITO_mtgs_1204_2_FD_88679 | JGI IMG/M metagenome (GOLD analysis project Ga0115567, IMG submission 88679) | Pelagic marine microbial communities from North Sea - COGITO_mtgs_120412 | ecosystem: Environmental > Aquatic > Marine > Epipelagic | place: Germany:Helgoland, sampling site Kabeltonne...
GGATGACCGCTTTTTCCAGTTCCGATATCACCGCCATAGGCGTGTTGATCTTGCGATCGACATTGCCGTAGAGGTTAATGACCTGCCGGCCATTGCGATGATTGATGCGTTCGATACCACGGCGGGCGCTGATGCTCGCAACACTGGACAGGGGCATCACGTTACCGGCTGGTGTGGCAATGGGCAGCTGACTGATACTGGCCAGCGCATGGCGTTCTGATACGGGCAGGGACACCCGCACTTCAAGTTCCGTGTCGCCCTCGGTAAACAGTTGAATCCGGTGTCCCTCGTATGCTGTGCGAATCTGTCGCCCAACCTCCGCGCTGGTCAGCCCGGCGGCGCGGCCTCCGGTAGTAAGATTGACTACCCACTGCTCGGTGCCGTAGGGCAGGTCATCGAAGATATTATTGACACCGGGGAAGCGGCCCAGATGACCAGCCAGTTCTTCCGCTGCCGCCTTGAGTGTCTGCACATCGCCGCCGCTGAAATACAGCTGCAGGTCGGGCCAGTTGTCCTCCCCGGCCTCAAATTGCAGGGTTTCCACGTGAGGGCTGACGGGGATACGAGCCTGCCAGGCGGCGGAAAATTCACTCAGCGTGACGCTGCGTTCGTCGGGCGGCACCAGTTCGACCCACATGGCCGCATATTGTGAGCCGCTGCGGCTCTGCTGTTCCAGGTACGCCCAGTTGCGTTGCTGTACGTGGGTCACAATGACCTCGCCGCCAAAGGCCGCATTGGTGGCCAGCAAAGCCGTTTCCATCTGCGTCAGAAACGCCTGCTTGTCGGTTTCGTCGGCGCCCGCTGCGAACTGCATGTAGGCGTCGGCGAATTCAAAGTCCAGGTTGATATTCAGCTCCGGTTTTACCCGGCAACTGGCGAGTAAAGACAGGGCCACCACAAAGGCCCCCAGTGATAGGGCCAGGACGGCGCGACGATTGTTCAAGGCACGCAGCAGAAAAGGGCTGAATACCTGGTCGCGGAAGTGATGAAAACGGCGATCGAAGGCGGCGCGAAAGCGACCAGTTCTGTGCTGCTCCATGGCCTGGAAACTGTGCCGCAAATGGCCGGGCATGATCAGGAAGCACTCCATCAGAGAGGCGACGATCACGCAGATCATGAGCAGTGGAATCTCGCGGATGAACGCTTCATCCAGTACGATCAGCGGCAAAAATGCCGCCAGAGTGGTGAGAGAGGACGCCATCACTGGTGCGAACATATGCTGGGCGCCCTGGGCCGCAGCGTCTTCGGGCGAAGCGCCGGCCTCGAAGCGGGACAGCGCGTGTTCTCCCACGACGATGGCATCGTCTACCACGATGCCTAGTGCCATCACCGCCCCAATCAGGCTGACAATATTGATTGACCCTCCAAGAAAGTGGAATGCCGCCAGTGCCCCCAGAAAAGACACCGGGATACCCAGGGTCACCCAGCCAGCGACACGGGTGTTGAGGAACAGGAACAACGTGGCGATAACCAGCAGCAACCCACCGACGCCGTTGCCCACGACCAGCATCAGGGTCTCCCGGGCGAAGCGCCAGGCCTCCAGCCAGATAGTGGCCTCAACGCCCTGCTGCCGCAGGGTCCCGGCGTTGTCTGCATACCACTGGTGCAGTATATCGGCCTCATCCATCACGTCTGAGCCCGGGGCACGGCGCAAAATCAACATGATGGCGGGCTCCCCCTTGAATAGCAGCTCGCGCTGGTGGTCCCGGGGGCGGCGTTCAATGGTGGCAATCTCGCCCAGGCGCTGCAGCTGCCCCGCGTCTGGTGAACCGATTGGCAGATCGCTGAACCCCTGGCTGCTCCGACGCTGTTCCAGGCTGCGCAGAGTACGCTCCGACTGGCCATCGCCAACGCTACCGGCGGGAACGTCGGCGCTGTTGTCCATGATTTTCCTGGCTAGGTCCTGCAACGGCAGGCCCAGCTCAAACAGTGTCAGGCTGTCCACCTGGATGGCAATTTCTTCTTGTGGTACGCCGCGAAACTCAACCTTGTCGGCACCCCTGGCCATCAGCTCACGCTCGATTTCGCGCGCCAGTGGCGCGAGTTCTGCCATCGAACCGGTTCCCGATAGCAGCAACCCTGCCACGGTTTCCAGCCGCTCGGCGAGCTGAATGACCGGCGGTTCCATGTCGAGAGGCAGATCCCGGGTTTGCGCCACCTGCTGCTTTACCCGATCCATGGCCAGGCCCATGTCGATATCAGGGTCGAATTCCACCCGGATACTGCTGTGGTTGGCCACTGTGGTGGAAGTCAGGCTCTGCAGGTCCTGCAAGCTGCGCAGCTGGTATTCTACGGGGTGAGTGACCAATTGCTCGACGTCTTCTGCCGCCGCACCGGGCCAGCTGATATCCACGCTGACGGTCGTACTGGCCTGTGACGGATTGAGTTGTACCGTGAGTTGGCGTGCGCCCCATATTCCGGCCAGCAACAACATGATCATGAGCAGGTTGGCGGCCAGGGGGTGGCGAGTGAACGTGTCGATGAGGTAGTGGGGACGGCCTTCACGGCCGCTAACCGGCAGTTCCATGGCTGCGCTCTCGTATAGTGTTATACATAACTATATCACCATAATAGAGGCGGGTTGCAAGCATTTTTTTCACCATGCTCCAGTGGCTCTGGAAGTGGCGGCCATTTACTGAAATAGGCGCTCTAACTGCATGATATTTTTGAAATAACTATTCAAGGGGGCGTGCGGTCCAGCGAATTGTCCGGTGGTGGGAAGAGTTAAACCACGACAGCTGTCGCGACAACTCGTGGGTGTTATAGTCCCGGGATTACTCCGCAACCTGCTGTTTGGAACCCACTATGACGACACACTTCGATTCACCCTCGGCTTTGCTCGGCACTGAGGGCAACCATCTTGGCTACAGCCAGTGGCTGAACGTTGACCAGGAGCGAATTAACCTTTTTGCCGACGCAACCGGTGACCACCAGTGGATTCATGTCGATCCTGTCCAAGCTGCGAAGGGGCCTTTCGGAACCACCATTGCACACGGCTACCTGACCCTGTCTCTGGCCAACCAGTTTTTGCCGGAAGTGCTGCGGGTCGACAACGTTTCCATGGGGGTCAACTACGGCTGTGAAAAAGTGCGATTCCCGGCCCCGGTGCCCGTTGGCAGCCGCCTGCGCGGTGGCGGTGAGGTGATCAGTGCGGAGGAGGTTAAAGGCGGCGTTCAGGTGGTGGTGCGGATGACCATTGAGATCGAGGGCAGCGAACGGCCCGCTTGTGTGGTGGACACCATCAGTCGTTTCTTCCCCTGAGGCTGCCGACATGATTGAAACCAGCGACGAAATTGCGCCGATCTATCCCGCTGCAACGGTGATTCTGATGCGCGACACCGATCACGGACCCGAGGTACTGCTGGTCCAGCGCAGCAGTGCGGTAAAACACATGGGCGGTATGTGGGTGTTTCCGGGTGGGCGGGTGGACCCGGGTGACGATCCCGGTGATGGCGACCCCTATCGTAGCGCGGTCAATGCCGCGATCCGTGAGACCCAGGAAGAGGCGGGTCTGCGAATCACCGACGATCAACTGGAATATCTCTCTCACTGGACGACGCCCGAGGGTGCAAAGCGGCGTTTTTCGACCTGGTTCTTTTTGGCCATTCTCGAAGACGATCAGGAGGTGCAGGTCGACGGGGGGGAAATTTCACTGCATCGCTGGGTCGCTCCGCGTATCGCATTTGAGGAAATCCGCGATACCGCCAATCCTTTCCGTTTGATGCCGCCAACCTATGTAAGCCTGGTCGATCTGGCCGATTTTATGGACTGCGCCGCCGCTCGGGCGGCTATCAGCGAGCGCGAAGCGTTCATGTATGCGCCCCACATGGTGTTTGTTGAAGGCGGTATCTGCTTCTTGTACGAAGGCGATGCAGGGTTTGCCACGGGTGATGAGCAGCTGGATGGTCCCAGGCATCGCACCTACATGATTGAAGACCAGCTGGATTATATCCGCCAATACGAATAAAGATAATAATAGGGGCTATTGTGGACAGGGAACGTGAACAGGGCGCAGCACTCAAGCCAGCTAAGGGAGTCCGGCGCAGGCAAATTCTCGCTGGTGTTGGAGCCGTCTTCGGGACTGGCCTGGCGGCGTCGATTGCCGGGGCACAGTCGCCCCCCCAATCGACCGTTGCGCGCTCTGAAGTGCGATCCTGGGATATTACTACTGACGTGCTGGTGGCGGGTTCCGGGGCGGCCGGTGTCTGCGCGGCGCTGGAAGCCAAAACCCAGAATGTCGAAGTCTTGCTAATCGAATCTCTGCCCCGACTGGGCGGTGCGTCGGCGATGTCTGGCGGTGTGGTGTATGCCGGAGGCGGTACGTCGCTGCAGCGTGCGCTGAACATTGAAGACAGTGTAGAAGCTATGTACGAATTCATTGTCACCAGTGGCAGTCGTCATCCTCAGCTCGACAAGATCCAGTTGTACTGTGAGTCCAGCCCCGCTCACTTTGACTGGCTGGTAGCGCAGGGAGTCACTTACAAGCAGAGCTTTACCAAGGCCAAAGGTCTGCCTTTTGGCGACGAATCACTGTATTACTCCGGCAACGAACTGGCCTGGCCTTCGGCAGAACTGGCCCGACCCGCACCGCGGGGTCATGTGCCCGGTGTGCCCGGGATGAATGGTGGGCGCACGCTGATGGAAGCCTTGCTGGCCAGACTGAAAAAGCTCGGGGTGGCAACACGAACCGGGTTGGCGGGTCAGCGACTGGTGGTGGAGAATGACGGTCGCGTTGTAGGTATGGTGGTGGAAGGTGCCAGTGGAACCGTCAATATTCGCGCCCGCAACGGTGTGGTGTTGGCCTGTGGGGGATTTATTCACAATCGCGACATGCTGCGTCGCTATGCGCCGGAACTGTATGATTGCTCAGTGCCCTGGGGCAATGCGGGTGATCTGGGTGGCGGCATCAATATGGGCATCGCGGCGGGTGCGGAGGCCCTGCGCATGCATCAGGGCTTCGCCATTGCCCCGATGTACCCTCCTGAAAACGTCTTGTCCGGCATTGTTGTGAATGCCTCTGGCCAGCGTTTTATTTCGGAGGAGTCGTATCACGGCGTGTTGGGTCATGCCATAGCATTTCATCAACAGGGCAAAGCCTGGCTGATCACGGACAGCGCCAGCAGTTATTCTTTTGCGCAGGACAATTTCCCTCTGGTGGCCCGCAGCAACACGCTTGGTGACCTCGCGGCGCTGGCTGGATTCCCGCAGGGCGCACTGCAACATACCCTGGCCTACTACAATCGCTTTGCCAGTGTGGGCCGTGACCCGCTGTTTCAGAAAAACCACCAGTTTTTGCGCCCGCTGCAGGGGCCACCGTACAGTGCGTGGGACGTTTCGGTGGATCGCGCCTTTTTCCCGGCGCACACCTTCGGCGGGCTGCATACCGATGTTGACGGTCGTGTGATCAATAGTTTTGGCGATGCCATTCCCGGCCTGTTCGCCGCCGGGCGTACAGTGGCTGGACTGCCCACCGCGCCGTATATAGCCAGTGGCCTGTCAGTGGGTGATTGCAGCTTTTTCGGCCGACGGGCCGGCATTGCGGCAGCGCAGGGAGGGACCGCGTGATGGCGCTGCGTTTATTCCTGTTGGCGCTCCTGCCGCTGGCCGCTGTGGCGCAGATAGAGGAGCCCGGCACGAGGCTGCTCGAAGGCGATGCCGAACGCGGGCGCCTGGTCTTTGGCCAGTGTCGAACCTGCCACTATCCCGACCCCGCCATGGGGCACAACAATGGCCCTAACTTGCATCGTATTTTCGGCAGGGTGGCGGGCAAGCAGGAAGGTTTCGAGTACTATTCCGAAACTTTCAAGCAGGCTGAGTTCGTTTGGACACCGCAACTACTTAACCTGTGGCTGGCCAATCCCCGGGCCATGTTTCCCGATTCCACCATGATGAGTCTGGGGGTCGTCGATGCACAGCAACGCGCCGATCTGATCGCCTATCTGAAACAGGCCTCAGTTAAAAAGCTTACACAGGAGGATCCGCCATGAGTCACGGCCCACTGCGCTCCGCGCTGTACATGCCCGCCTCCAACCAACGCGCTATGGACAAAGCCCGCAACCTGCCGGCCGATGCCATTGTGTTCGACCTGGAAGATGCGGTGGCCCCAGACAGCAAGGCGGAGGCCCGCACCGCAGTGGTCGCCCAGCTCGCAGCGGGAGGCTACGGTGCGCGGCAAATCGTGGTGCGCTGCAATGGATTGGCAACGCCCTGGGGACGGGACGATTTGATGGCGCTCGCCGCCAGCGATGTGTCGGTGATTTGCCTGCCGAAAGTGGAAAATGATACGGAACTGGATGCGGTGAGTACTGTGCTGGCCGAGGCCGGTCGCAGTGATGTCGCGCTCTGGGCGATGCTGGAGACCCCGGCGGGAATTGCCCGGGCCGGCTCGATCGCTTTGCATCGGGCGGTCAGCGTACTGGTGATGGGCACTACCGATCTGGCAGCGGAGCTTCGAATTCCCCAGCGCGTGGATCGGCTGGGTTTGCAGTTTGCTTTGAGTCAGGCTGTGCTGGCGGCTCGCCAGGCGGGCATTGCCGTGCTGGATGGTGTGTACCTGGACCTGAACGACCAGGAGGGCTTTCACGCGGTTTGCGAACAGGGCAGGGCACTGGGATTTGACGGCAAAACCCTGATTCACCCAAAGCAGCTGGAGGATGCCAATGCGGTATTTGGCCCGTCAGCAGAAGCCGTCCGTTGGGCAGAACGGGTATTGGCGGCCTGGGCGGCAGCGGAAGCAGAGGGCAAGGGGCTCGCAGTGCTGGATGGCAAACTGGTGGAAACCATGCACGTGGACGAAGCGCGCCGGACGCTGGCCACGGCCCGGCATATCGCCGAGCTGCAGCCTTGAGTGAGTCTGGCTCCCGGCCCTGCCAGCCTGAGGAAAATCAGGCTTTGACAATCACCGAGCTGCCGTGGCCAAACAGGCCCTGGTTGGCCGTGATTCCCACTTTGGCTCCTTCCACCTGGCGCTCACCGGCCTGGCCTCGCAACTGCCATGTCAGTTCGCAGATTTGGGCGATGGCCTGCGCCGGAACCGCTTCACCAAAGCAGGCCAGTCCGCCCGAGGTGTTGACCGGTATTCGCCCGCCGATGGCGGTATCACCCCGGCGCAGTAGCTGAGCTGCCTCGCCGCGAGGAACCAGCTGCAGATCTTCAATCCAATCCAGCTCCAGGGCAGTCGACAGATCATAAACTTCCGCCAGACTCACATCCTCCGGTCCGATGCCCGCTTCTTCGTACGCTTTGACGGGCAGTGATGCGCGATAGCTGTGCGCGTCAATTCCGGCAGCGGCGGCAGAGTCGGTGGCGATGTCGGGCATTTCCACTACGCCGCTGGCAAAAGTGGGTGTGACGGTAGAAATTGCCGCCACGCGAGGAGCGTCGCCCTTGCCGATACGGCGGGCGTAATCCACACTGGATACGATCAGCGCTGCACCACCGTCGCTGGTGGCGCAGATGTCCATCAGGCGCAGCGGGTCAGCCACCATGGCAGAGGCCGCGACGTCTTCCGGGGTGAAGCACTTGCGGTAGCGAGCACGCGGGTTTTTGCTGCCGGCCAGGGCATTCTTTACCTTCACTGCGGCAAAATCTTCCTGCGTGTCACCGTACAGGTCCATGCGCCGTCTGGCGTACAGAGCGAAATACGTGGGATTGGTAATTCCCAGATAAAAGCGCACCCAGTCCGGATCTTCCGGGCGATAGCCCCCAGCTGGTGCCAAAAACCCTTTGGGGGTGGTATCGGCGCCTACGACCAGAGCAACTTCGCACTCGCCTGCCAGAATCTTGTTGCGGGCCGCGGCCAGCGCTTGCGAGCCCGAGGCACAGGCGGCGTAGGATGTGTTGACCTCGGCGCCCTGCCAACCCAGCGCCTGGGCAAAAGTGGCACCGGCAACATAACCCGGGTAGCCGCAGCGCATGGTGGCGCCACCCGAAACGAAGCGCACATCGCGCCAGGGCACGCCGGCGTCGGCCAGTGCCTCGCGCGCGGCGGCCACTCCGTACTGAACGAAACTGTGGCCCCATTTTCCCCAGGGGTGCATTCCGGCACCGAGAATTGCTATCTCATTGGACATACTGCTTACTCCGCTATCCTTGTCTGGTTCAGCCCGCAACGGGTTGCCATTTCCAGGTCACTTTTACGTCATCGTCGGTTTCGTGGAGGGCTTCCAGTACCAACTCCATTGTCATTCCGATCTTGAGTTGCTCGACACCGACACCGCCGACCACCTGGCCGAGCACGGTCATCTGTTCTCTTTCCAGCTGCACCGCTGCGATGGCAAAGGGTTCGAAGGGGTCGGCTGCCACAAACGGTGTTGGCGGTTTATAGCCGGCGTTGGTGTAGCTCCACAATTGGCCGGTGCGGCTAAGCTGCACCTCTTCGAATTCGGTGCTGTCGCAATCCGGGTTTTTGCAGTAATCGCTTTGTTTGGGGAAGAAATACGTACCACAGTCGCTGCACTGGGTGCCGATCAACCGAGGTTGCTCGCCCATGGTGTGCCATCCCTCGATGGCAGGCGCGAGGGGTTTGTCGCTCATAGGGATGTCTCCTGAATAGTCGCGCCCCAGAGTACTACCGCGCCTTGAGTGGCGGCAAGGTATGCAGGGGTGGAGTCGGCGCCGGGGTTTATCAATACAGACCTGTGTTGCTTCAATCTTGTGTTCACGGCACAGTGCGTGCATGCGCGGGCGTCTCAAGGTGATTGATCGCCCCCAACTGCGCAACTACGAGAACCACCAGATGACAGCAGACTCCCCCCACACCCGGCCTGTGCGACGTGAAGGGCGACGCCGCCGCCAGCAGATTCTGGAGGCGACGTTGCGGCTGATCGCCAGAGAGGGTGTGCGGGCCGTGCGCCACCGGGCAGTCGCCGCTGAAGCAGAGGTGCCGCTGGCGGCGACCACTTACTATTTCCGCGATATCAGCCAGTTGTTGCGGGATTCGTTTGTGTATTTTGCCGAACAACGTGCGGGCGGCATCACCGCTGTAAACGAGGCGATTGTGGCGCAAATACAAGCTGCCCCGGTATCCAGGGAAGAGTTGGCGGAGCAAGTGGCTGCAGTATTGGGGGACTACCTGTTGAGTCAGGCCGGCGCCAGGGACGACCGGGCGATAGAGCTGGCTTTTCGAGATGAGGCGCGCCGTGATGATGGACTGCGTGTTCTGAATATTGAGCAGGAACGCCTCATCGGAATCAACCTTGAGGAGTTGCTGCAACTGGTGGGGAGCACCGACCCTTTTGCCGACGCCCAGATCACCCTGGGCGTGATCTATCGACTGGAGGCTGAGGCCGCGTTTGCCCAATTCCCCGACGATGAAGTGCGTCGGGTGGTGTCGCGACACGTTCGGCATATCCTCGGTTTGGTACGGCACCCAATGGTACGGCACCCCGAGCAGCCCGGCGGGGAGGAATGAGCAACGTTGTATACCCGTACCATCAGGTGCTGTCTGTGCACCACCCTTGCGGCATTATTTGGACAGTTGCCGGCCCAGTGTGATCAGTAACAGGGGCGCCCGGCTGCGGATCCCCAAAGCTACAAAGCCGGAGGCGTCAGCAGTGCTGGCGACGTTCTGGCTTCGGACTTCGCCCCGGAAGAGGTGACCAACTCCGAGCTGGGTCTGAAATTCTTCTGGTTCGATAACAGCTTACGCGTCAACGCTGCGGTGTTCGCTTACAAGTACGACAATCTGCAGAAGCTTGAGTTCATCGAAGGCGAATGCCTGGCCAGTAGCAGTACCGGTGCCTGCCGGTTCGAAACATCTGACCTTGAAGGTCATGGCATGGAACCCAGCGTGAACGGGTTACCCATCCCCCCCATTGGGCCGATTTTCAATACCGGCCTGCTGGATTCAGAATACACCTGCCGCCAGGCAGTATTCATAGAGTCGCTCTGAACGGCCCTGGTTCTTGGCTATCGATGCTTCAGGATCAGTTCATACTCTTGTGCCGCACAGCGTTCTAGTGCGTGGAAGTCGTGTTTCAGATTCAACTCCAGGCCAGATTAAGTAACAATCCTCGACCCGCATCCAGCAACTGAGGAATCCAGCATGCCACTTTACGCAATGACCGGTGGCGCCACCGGCATCGGCGCAGAACTGCGTCAACAACTTACCGGTCGCGGCGATCAGGTGATCTCCGTGGACATCAAAGAAGGCGACGTCATCGCTGATTTGTCCACCGCAGAAGGCAGAGCGGCGGCTGTGACAGGGGTAACCGAACTGGCTCCCGATGGCCTCGACGGCTTCATTGCCTGTGCCGGCCTGCCGCCGGTCGCCAGGCCTTTGTCTGTCATAGCGCAGGTGAACTATTTCGCCGTGGTGGCCACGGTCGAAGGCCTGAAAGATCTGATCGCCAAGCGTCGCGGGAGTGTACTTATTGTATCTTCAAATTCAGCGCCCATGATGGCCGCTGACGATCCTTTCGTCGAAGCGTGTCTGGCGGGCGATGAAGCGGCCGCGTGCGAACTTCTGGAAGGTCGGGATGGACATGTGGCCTACGCCGGTTCCAAGCGCGCTATCGCAACCTGGATGCGTCGCAATGTGGTGGACTATGCCAAGGCGGGCGTGCGGATGAATGCAGTCGCTCCCGGCATTACCCAGACGCCGTTGACTGACCAGGTGTTTGCCGATGAAGAGCTAGGCCAGGTAATGCGCGATTTCCAGGCCAGCGTACCCTGGGGTGGTATGGCGAGCCCGGCGCATATCGCCAATGTTATGCGCTTTATGTTGAGCGAAGAAGCGAGCTTCATTTGTGGTTCGGTGTTCTTCGTGGACGGTGGCTCCGACGCGATGATGCGCAGCGACCAGTTCTAGGAAACTTATCCGCTCAGCCGCCCGCTGCCCGCATGTCGCGGCGAATGGCTGCCGCAATCTCCTCACTGAGCTGCTCCAGCAGGCCGCTGTAACTTCCGGACAAGGCGGCGCCATCGGCGCCGCTGACGGGCGCCTGATAGCGGCTTATTCTGCGTGCCACTTCTGTATTCGTCTGCGGTTTGTGTACGCGCCACTCGGCGACCAGGCGCGCCTCGTCGGGGGTGATGTCCAGTGTCAGGAGCCACAATTGAATACCGTAATCCGGCGTTTCGCTGGCCCGCCAGGGAAAGGGGCGAATGTTTTGGGTGTCTAGTCCACCCGCGAGATTCAGCCCCAGCACCCTTTGCACGCCTTCCTCGAGTGGCTCGGCCCAGCGTTCAAAATTGGCGATGTGCAGCTGGTTTTTGCCGCGATTGAACACCATGGCGTTGCGATTCAGGTACTCGGGAATTTGTATCGGGCCGATCCCCAGCGCGGGTGTGTCGCCGCTGCCGCCGCTGCTGGTGCTGTTCAGTCGATAATAGTTACTCTGGGGCGTGCTGCCACAGGCGCCCAGCATGAAAACCAGGCTGAGCAGCCCGAGGCGGGAAAATAGCTTCATTGTGGTTCCTCACTTTTGCCACGCAGCAGTGCTTCGGGCTGCTCTTCCAGAGTTTTTGCCAACAGTTGCAGGGCGCGACCGGCCAGTGCCAGTTCGCGCAGCGCCTTGTTCAGTTCGTAGGTGGTAGGTGAGTCTTCGTTTACCAGATTGTCGACTTCGGTCAGCGTGTTCTCAAAGGCTCCCATGGTTCCCTCCAGCACCAGCAGGTTTTTTTCTATCAGCTCGGCCAGGCGTGGCAGCTGTTCGTTGGCGGCGGCCGCCGTGGCCGAGGTGCTGTCCAGTACTCGATCCAGTTTGGGGCCGCTGCGCGCGAGAGTTTTGCGCAGGTCTTCGCTGAGCCGGGTGAAGGAGGCGAAAGTGGATTCCATCTGATCGGGCAGGGCCTGGAATTTCTCGTTGGTAATGAGAGTTTTAAGGCCGGTGGCGATCTCGCGTAAGTCTGAGGCGACCTGGGCGAAGTCGACTTCTTCCAGCTGCCGGCTGAATTTCTGTAATTCGGTGGGAATGGTGGGGATCTGGGTATAGGGGGATTCGATGTCAGCCAGTACCACCGGTGACTCGGGGTGGAAGTCCAGCTGCACGTACAGCAGTCCAGTCAGCAGGCTCTGGGTGTTGAGCTGGGCGCGCATGCCCCGTTCGATAAGCTCTTCGGTCAACTCTTCGCTGTTTTTACCGCGACGCTGAACGTTGTTGTCGTCCAGGTCAGCCACCACCTGCATAATCAGGTTGTCGCGATCCTCCTCCAGGATCAGGTTGATATCGATCACCTGGCCAATCTGCACTCCGCGCAGGGCAACCGGGGCGCCGACTGACAAGCCCTTGACCGACCCATCGAAGACCATCACCACCCGCTCGTGATTGCTGCCGACACCGCTGCCCACAATGAACACGGCGATACTCACCGCAATCAGCAACGCCCCGATTATAAATGCACCGATAGCGACGCTATGGCTGTTTTCGCTCATTGTTCTGTTTCTCCTGGGGCTGCCGCCTCTCTTGCGAGAAATTGTCGCACCACGGCCTGGTCGCTGTGGTCGCGCAGCTGTTTCGGGTCACCGTAGGCGATCATGGTTTTGGTATTGGCATCGAGGTATACCGAATTGTTGGCGATGCCGAAAATGCTGGGCAATTCGTGCGTGACCATCACCACCGTGGCGCCAATGGATTCTTTCAATTGCACAATCAGTTCATCCAGCAGGCGTGAACTGATTGGATCCAGACCGGCGGAGGGCTCGTCAAAGAACAGGATGTCCGGATCCAGAGCGATGGCCCGGGACAGAGCGGCGCGCTTGCGCATGCCGCCGCTCACTTCAGACGGGAAGTAGCTTTCGTAACCTCCCAGACCCACCAGCGACAGCTTGTATGACACCACCTCCGCAATTTCAGTTTTGTTGTAGTTGGTGTAGAGCTGCAGCGGAAGACTGACATTTTCACCCAGGGTCATGGCGCTGAACAGGCCGCCCGACTGGTAGGTGATGCCCCAGCTCTGGCGCATGGCATCTCTGCTGGCATCGTCTGCTCGGGTGAAGCTCTGGCCACTGTAGAGAATGTCGCCCCGGGCCGGCGCAATAAGGCCGAGCATGTGCTTTAACAAGGTGCTTTTGCCACAGCCACTGCCGCCCATGATGACAAAGATATCGCC
>Ga0115567_10004863_pt1 | contig 13053 bp, 11 predicted proteins | sample COGITO_mtgs_1204_2_FD_88679 | JGI IMG/M metagenome (GOLD analysis project Ga0115567, IMG submission 88679) | Pelagic marine microbial communities from North Sea - COGITO_mtgs_120412 | ecosystem: Environmental > Aquatic > Marine > Epipelagic | place: Germany:Helgoland, sampling site Kabeltonne...
ACCACTGGTATATAACCGAGTGTGTTCAGCTTAAGCTGAACACACTCGGTTATATACCAGTGGTCGGGGCTGTTTTGTGACGGTGCTTGCCGATAGCTGGCCAGCAATATGGCTAACCTTAAAACTTGCCGCTATGACGGTCGTTATTTTACTAATTATCAGCTTGCCATTCGCTTGGTGGTTAGCAAAATATCAAGGGCGATTCAAGCCACTTTTCGAAGCACTAATAGCTTTGCCGCTCGTGCTACCCCCTACGGTACTTGGATTTTATTTATTAACTGCGTTTTCTCCAAACACCGCGTTAGGAAGCTTGTGGATAAACGTGGTTGGCGAGCAATTTGTGTTTAGTTTCAAGGGCATATTATTTGGCTCAATTGTGTATTCGTTACCTTTCGTTATGCAGCCCTTATTAACCGGCTTTAGTCAGTTAGCCAAACAAACCAGCATGACTATTAGTACTCTTGGTATTTCTCGTCTTAACGGTTTCCTGTTTGTTATTCTGCCTATAATACGCCCCAGCATTATCAGCGCCATTACGCTAGGTTTCGCACATACCTTAGGCGAATTTGGATTAATTTTGATGATAGGCGGGAATATTCCGAATGAAACTCAAGTCGTGTCTATTGCCTTATTCAATCAAGTCGAATCGTTACAATACCAACAAGCGCATGCACTTTCATTGTGTTTACTGGTGTTCAGTTTGCTTAGTTTAACCTTGTTATACAAGTTTAACCGTCAAGCACGCATGTTTGCGGTTGGTCATTAGTATGAAGGCCACGGTCAATTATACTATTGAGCAACATGCGCCTTCAAATAGTTTAAAAACTACCTACGAGCCCTTGGTGTTTTGTATCAATTTATCTATTCATGACGAACATAATATAATTGGTTTGTATGGTCCTTCGGGTGCAGGAAAATCGACAATTTTAAAAATTTTGGCAGGCTTAGTGCCTAAAGCCAGTTATTCACTGAACTGGCGCGAACTTCAAAATAGCAATGAAAAAGCACAGCAAAACCCGTGTGTATATGTAGGCGAAGATAGTCAACTTTTTGCTCACTTGAGTTTGTTTGATAACCTGGAGTTAGTGGAAAATGGAGTGAGTCACGCACTCAATCGCCGTTCTCTATAAACGAGGTAATATCACTTTGTGATCTATTCGACTTGAGGAATAAAATGCCCTCACAACTGTCTACCGGCGAAAAGCAGCGCGCATGTTTTGCTCGTGCCATATTAAGTGGCAAAAAAATACTGCTGCTTGATGAAGCTTTTTCTGCTTTAGATTGGCCAAAACGAGAGCTTTTCAATCGACTTCTTCGCGATATGGTTCGCAAGCATAACTATTTAGTCATTATGGTAAGTCATTCGTTACGTGAATTAAGTTTGTGCGCAACGCAATTAATAAGCGTCGACGCAGGTAAGATTACCGAGCACGCTTCTATTAGCAATGCAGTGACCAAAAAACTAGCCAACATAGATTCAGAACACGAGCACTATTTTTCTGTTGTTAGCGCCAAGTTCAGTCATGTTGATGAGCAAGATGCAGCGTTACAAGTTTGGACCTTGCTAAGCGTAAATCAACATGGCCTGCAAAGTAATAAGCAAGAGACGAACTGTGCGAAGAATTTGTTTGTAAAAAAAAGGTTCACATTGAGTACTTGCAGTATTGCTGAGCGTGACAAACCCGATGAACAAACTCAAATTATTCAGACCTTTGTTATTGATGCTAATAAAGTCAGTATTTCCATGAGTGCTGCGCATCAAACCAGTATGGTGAACTGTTTATCAGTATTAGTAGACGGAATTGCTAAATTAGATGCTGGTGTATTAGTGCGTGGGAAGTGGCAGTCGCAGGTAGTTCGGGCAATCATTACAACAAAATCACTAGCGCAACTGAATATAAAATTTGGCGATACTGTTTACTTTGTATTTAAAGCATTGTAGTAATATTCAATAGTGATATGACTAAACGCGATTACAATATATATATTTAGTGACGATGTTGCTAGAAAGTATCGCTTATAAGGCTGTTAACCCCTTTCTTACCTTGTGAGGTCTTTTTCTTTACTTTTTTACTTGCTCATTACCAGCAAGTTTGTTACAAATTGTTGACTGCGTCTTGGTATGGAATACCGTACTATGCAAGGCGTTTTGCTCGAGATCCACTTTAGTGACAGAATCGCGTGTGTGTCGTTACTTTGCAAGGTAGCACGCAAGGCGCGCAAAATAATAAAAATCGGTTTCTCTGGTCTTCATTTTAGCGAGTTAATGCTTGCTTTTTATTTATTAAACACAAAAAAAGAACAATCACTTATGCAAAAAGATAGCGTTAACAATCTGCACGTTTCATCTGAACAAGTACTTATTACTCCTCAAGAACTCGCCCACGAAATGCCAGCAAGTGACAAAGCTCTCGCCTATGTGCAGTCGGCGCGTCAAATAATTTCAGATATCATCCATGGCCATGATCATAGATTGTTGGTGGTATGTGGCCCTTGCTCAATACACGATATTAAAGCTGCAAAAGAATATGCGCTGCGCTTAAAGGAGCTTCACGAGTCATGTAAAGACACATTATTCATTGTGATGCGAGTGTATTTTGAAAAACCACGTACTACAACAGGTTGGAAAGGCCTTATTAACGACCCGCATATTGACGACACCTTCGACATTGAAACAGGTTTACGCAAGGGGCGCGATTTACTTAATTATCTTGCTGAGCTAGAAATACCTGTGGCAACCGAAGCGCTTGACCCAATAAGCCCGCAGTACCTTGCCGAATTTTTCAGTTGGGCGGCTATTGGCGCGCGGACCTCTGAATCGCAAACCCATCGTGAGATGGCGAGTGGACTGTCTATGCCGGTAGGCTTTAAAAACGGCACAGACGGCAGCTTGAACATTGCCATAAACGCACTGCAATCAGCGGCATCTGGACACAGCTTTATGGGCATTAACCGCGAGGGTCAAGTCAGCATCATAAAAACGAATGGCAATCCCGACGGACATATTATTTTACGCGGCGGTAAGCAGCCTAATTACGATTCCGTTTGTGTTGCCGATTGCGAGAAGTCGCTTGAATCTCACAGCGTTAAATCGTCGTTGGTGGTCGATTGCAGCCACGCTAACTCAGCAAAAGATTATAGACGACAAACGCTTGTTGCCCACAACGTAGTTAACCAAATACTAGAAGGCAATCAGTCGATCATGGGCATTATGTTAGAAAGTCATTTAAATCCTGGTAATCAAAGCTCAAACGGTAAAAACGTTGCAGACTTAGAATATGGCGTGTCTATTACCGACGGCTGTATTAGCTGGGACGATACTCACAAGCTCATTCACGAAGCGCGCAATAAGTTGATTACCGTTTTGCCTATGAGAATGCAAAAACGTAATGTTGCCTAAAAATTATTATATTTTCTAAACGCGAGCATCACTAAATGACACAACAGCCAGATGAAAACGGCAGCGACGAGGCGGCAGCACATATAGCTGAATATCGAAAACGAGTTGATCAACTTGACACCCAACTGGTCGAATTGCTAGCGGCGCGTCAGCAGGTCACGCAAAAAATTGGGGCTATTAAACGTGCTAATAGCTTGCCCATTTATGCACCTGAACGAGAAAGCAGTCTTATTGCTGAACGACGTGCACAAGCTGAAGTTGCGGGTGTCTCGGGAGATCTAGTCGAAGATGTACTGAGTCGAGCGATGCGCGATTCTTATTATTCGCAGCATGCTAATTACGCCAAAACCAGTGCCGACATAAATAAGGTCGTGATTATTGGTGGGAGAGGAGCTTTAGGAAAGGTACTGGTCGAGTTGTTCGAAAGTAGTGAATACGAAACCCTAGTCATTGAGAAAGAAGATTGGGCCAAGCGCACTGAGCTGCTACAAGACGCCAACCTAGTGTTATTGGCGGTACCTATAAATCAAACGATTGATATTATTAATGCACTGCCAACCTTACCCGAAAACTGCATTTTAGCCGACGTAACCAGTGTGAAACAAGCACCTTTAACGGCAATGCTTAATAAGCATAGTGGACCTGTGGTTGGGCTACACCCCATGTTTGGCCCTGATGCACCCGGTATGATAAAACAAGTCGTTGTTGTTTGTAACGGACGCGAACCTGCTGCTTATCAGTGGTTAATTGAACAAATGACGGTATGGGGCGCGCAAATACATGAAACCGAAGCAAAAGTGCACGACAAAGCGATGGCCTTTATTCAGGTTATGCGCCATTTTAACACCTTTGTTTATGGGCAGCATTTGCAGCAAGAAAATCCAAATTTGAGTGAACTCATTGCCTTTAGTTCGCCCATTTATCGATTAGAGTTGGCAATGGTTGGCCGGCTTTTTGCGCAAGCCCCTTCGCTTTATGCCGACATTATTTTCAATGATAGCGAGAACATCGCATTACTCGAGCGTTTCCATGAGCGCTTTGGGAAGGCCATAGGCATATTAAAAAGTCGAGATAAACAAGCGTTCATTGACTGCTTTAAAGATGTAGAGGGTTGGTTTGGTGAGTATGCATCGCAATGTCTTAAAGACAGTAAGCAAATGTTGCTTAAAGCCGACGATGGTCGTCTACTGCGTAAAACGTTCTAGCGAAGTGAACTTGATGAAATATTTATAGGCTGCTTTTAAAGTAGCCTATAAATAGTTACGATAACACGCCTTAACTCAAGGCGTGAGTTGCAGCAATACGAGTAGGTGATATTTCTTCTATTGGATAGCAGCCCAACACTTTAAAGTATCGTGTCATGCCCCGAAGGGTATCAAACGCAGTTTGCATGGGGCCATCTTCAATATTGCCCTCTACATCGACATAAAACATCTCTTCCCATGGATTACCGTTAATCGGCCTTGATTCAAGTTTGGTCAAATTAATGTTGTTTTCTTTTAATACTAAAAGAGCATCGCATAATGCACCAGACGTTTGCACGGTCGACATAATAATCGTGGTTTTAGCGGGTACCTGCAACGGCACTTTAATTGACTGACTTGCTACCACAATAAAACGACTGTGATTTTCTTTTTGATTTGCTAAATCTGATTTAACCGATTTAAGTCCATAAAAGTTACCGCTTTGTTCCGACCCAATTGCAGCAGCTTGGCTCGATGCTAATTCACTCACTTTTAACATAGCGTCAGAGGTGCTGTCGCAGGTTTTCACTTCTACATTGCCAAATTCTGCTAAAAAGTGACTACACTGCGCGAACACTTGAGGGTGTGCATAGATTGTTTTAATTTGCGCATTTTCAACGCTTTCGTGCACAAGTAGTGCGTGTTTAATTGGGTGAGTAAGCTCCCCGACAATGTTCAATCGGGTATGCTGAAGTTGGTCATATACTTCATTAATACTGCCTGAACTGGTGTTTTCTATGGGCAATACTGCATAATCGGCCTCGTGAGTTTCTACTTTTTCAATAATTTGTGCAAAGCTCTTACAGCCAATTTCAACGAGTTCACCGGGGCGACGAGAAAAATATTTTTGCGTAGCCAAGTAACTATACGATCCTTTTTTACCTAAAAAAGCAACTCTATTAAGAGGCAGCCGAGAATCGGGGTTAGCCCACTCATGAAGCATAGCCTGTTGCTGGAGTACTGAGTCCTCAATGATAACTTGAAAAAGCTTAGTAATAAAATGCGGGTCTAGACCAAAGTCCCTGCCTTTTTTTATCAGGCGGATTAGCAACTGTTCTTCGCGGCCTTTGTCACGAACCGATATTTGATGTTTGACTTTGGTTTCAGCAACCTGCGCAGTTAGCGTTTGACGCTTAGCAATGAGTGAAAGAAGTTCACTGTCGACTTGGGTTATTTGCTCTCGTATTGAAGCTAAGACATCTTTTGACACGTGTATTTCCTGAGTACATTTCACTTATAACCGTGCAATGTAGAAAACGTGAGCATAAGTGTCAATGACTTATTGAGTTTAATTACCGAATACACGCATCAGCGGTCGGTAATAGGTAAAAAATGCTCGTTGACAGTGTATTTGTTACTAATTATCACCAGAGCCGATTAATTCAACAGGCTCGCCAATATCGCTCGGACCTCGTCTGACTCGAATGGTTTGTCGCATAGCGCATTGACACCTGTTTGTTGAATATTAGTCATATGTGCACTATCGCTAGATTCAGACGTGACCATTATGATAGGTATATGCGTGGTTGCAGGGTTGTACCTGATATATTCAGACAACTCACGCCCGTCCATTTCCGGCATGTTGTAATCGGTGACAACTAAATCAAATTCAGTTTCTTTAAGAAAGGTAAGAGCATGAGCGCCGTTTTCGGCCTCAGTGATATGCACAATACCCATATTTTGGAGTACACGTTTTATATGGTTTCGAGCGAGTCTGCTATCGTCGACTAACAAAACACGCACATTATTAATATCAAAAAGCGAGAGATCTAACTCTTCCGTATTTAATAGTTGTAAACTAACATTCAAGCCACGCTGCAAATGAATAGGTTCAAAGGGCTTGGGTAAAATTGCCGCCACGCCCGACTGCTTAAATTTATCTAATTTAGCAAGACTAGTTTCGCTCGACACCAACATAAAAGGCACACTTTCAGTAGTTTCTTTGTCTTTCAGGTAGGTTAATATATCAAGTCCAGTGCCATCCTCTAAATACATAGTGCTGACCACCACGTCAACATTGTGGCTGTCTATTGCCGCCTTTGCCTGCGCCACATTTTTGACTATATCAACGCCGTTGACATCTTCCTTACTCAACAAGCCAGCGATAATTTTGGCCTGAGTATCCGAAGGTTCAATAAGCAATATTTGTAAGTCTGAAATTGATAGTTGCATTAAATTATTGTTTTCCGTTGTATGATCTTTGCGTTAATAAGCCAATATTTGATAAAGTCGCGTAATGCCCTTTATTAGCCGCCTGCCAGCTTTACTTTCATTCCTTTTCCTTCGAGAATTCCTTTGAGTTTTTCGCGTACATCCCCTTGAACCTCAACTGTAAAGCCTTTCACGCTGCCGCCACAGCCGCACTGCTTTTTTAACTCACTGCTTAGGCTTTTCAATTCGCTAGGCGTCATCTGCAAACCTTCTATCACGCTTACACCTTTGCCTTTTCTGCCTTTTGTTATGCGCTTTAGGCGCACAATACCATCGCCTACAGGGGCTTGGGTTTTAGATGAATTTTCAGTGTTTTTAATTCGCCCAATGTCGGTTGAATAAACAAGTCTCGAATCTTTCATAGATATCCAGTTCTCTTACTAATTGTTAGGCATACAAAATAAGTGCCAATGTTCGTATTTTATCGTTCATTCTTGTTAAATTGTCAATAAAAGTAGACTATTAGCACAATTAGCTTTTTTGTTTACTGTCAAATAAATGAATACTTGACGGGGTCTAGTAATTTTAATCGCTTATCGATATAATCATTGAATCTTAGTGAGAATTATTATCATTTAACGTTTTGAAGGAGCATATTATTAAAATGTTTACTGTTAAGCACATGCTTGCCCTTAGTCTTTTGTTAATTAGCACCGCTGGCGCAATATCACCAGCAACAGCACAAGAAGTAAATGTATATTCAGGCAGACAAGAGGCGCTAATTAAGCCTTTATTAGACAAGTTTACTGAACAAAGCGGAATTAAGGTAAACTTAGTCACAGGTTCAAGCGATGCTTTGCTTAGTCGTGTAAAGGCAGAAGGGCAATTTACCGCTGCCGATATCATTTTAGTTGCCGACGTTGGTCGCTTAGTGAGAGCTAAAAACATGGGCCTCACTCAAAGCTTAAAGTCGGACAGTATCCTTAATGCAATTGACAATAAGTGGTTAGACGACGACAAACATTGGGTGGCATTAACGAAGCGCGCTCGCCCTATTATGGTCAAGAAGGGTGCTTTTAATGATGACCCTATTCTCAGCTTAGCCAGTCTTACGCAGCCAAGATTTGCCAATAGCATTTGTATTCGCTCATCAAGTAATATTTATAATCAGTCTATGGTGTCGGCGTTAATTGATATTTGGGGCGAAGCTAAAACTCTCGATTGGGCGAAAGGTCTTGTGAAAAATTTTGCGCGCTCGCCCAAAGGCGGTGACCGTGACCAAATTAAAGCGTTAGTAGCAGGAGAATGTTCAGTGGCTATTGCTAATACCTACTACTTGGGCGGTATGTTAGGCAGTAAAGATGCCGATACTCGCAAAATAGCCGAGCAAGTAAACGTAATTTGGTACGACCAAGGCGAAAACCAAATGGGCGTGCATGTCAATATTTCAGGTGGTGCAATAACGAAGTTTGCTAAGCATCCGCAAAACGCAGAAAAATTAATTGCGTTTATGCTGACTGAAAGCTCGCAGAAATGGTACGCAGAAGTCAATCATGAGTATCCCGTAATTGATGGTATTGAGCTGAGTAAAGAGCTATCCAGCATGGGAATGTTCAAAGAACAGCAAGTTACCTTGGAAAAGGTAGGTGAGAATAACGCAAAAGCGCTTGTGATTATGGATAAAGCAGGCTGGAAATAAGTAATTGCTGATGCAAGCCCGCCAGTGCTCATCAAGCAACGACTTAATACATCGGTGTGTTTATTATGGTAGTTGATTCAAAGCACTTAGTGCCAAAAATGTAAATGCCAATTAAATTTAGCTTTCTTAAACTAAGTACGTGGTTAATAACGGGACTCTTTGCAGTCCCTTTATTAGTTGTGTTTGCGAGCTTATTTCAATTTGACACCCAAATTTGGACGCACTTAATAGACACCGTGCTTGGCAGTTATGTATATAACAGTTTGGCTTTGGCGATAAGTGTAGGTTTGGGTACAGCGGTCGTTGGCAGTTATTTAGCCTGGTTTATGGTTAATTATGACTTCATGGGTAAGTCGGTACTCAACTGGCTTATTCTATTACCATTGGCCATGCCTGCTTACATTATTGCTTATACGTATACTGGCATGCTAGATTTCTCCGGTCCGCTACAACAGTGGCTAAGGGGCCTGCTGAACGCGCCAATGAACGCGCATATGCTGCCCGATATTCGTTCACTCGAAGGCGCAGCGTTGGTGATGATTTTAGTACTCTACCCCTATGTGTACTTGTTGGCGAGAACCGCATTTAGTGAGCAATCGGCGCAGTTCTTATTAGTCTCTAAATTGGCGGGCTTGACTAAATTTCAGCATATAAAACAGGTGGCGTTACCGCTAGCAAGACCGTCTATTATTACGGGGGCAGCACTGGCCATGATGGAGGCACTAGCCGACTACGGTACGGTGGCTTATTTTGGTGTAAACACCTTCACAACGGGTATATATAGAACATGGTTTGGCATGGGCAATGCGGAGGCAGCTTCTCAGTTAGCTTCTATGCTGTGCTTGTTTGTATTTGTGCTGCTGTGGATAGAAAAGAGTAGCCGCAAGCATCACAGCCGTTATCAGTCGCGTCACCCTAGTACAATCAAAGCAAAAACCACAACATCTGCTAAATCATTTGGTATATTGATATTATGTCTCATACCCGCCATATTCGGATTTATTATTCCCTTTATTCAATTAGCGTGGTGGTCGGCAGAGTATTTTGAGCGCGATGTGTTCATCGATTACTTACCTCTTTTAGCAACGTCTTTAGAATTGGCAAGCATAAGCGCCGTACTAATTGTGTCTTTGGCCTTAACCATAAGCTACTGCAAGCGTAAATTTGCAAGTCGAAAAATAGCCTTAGCAAGTCAGTTTGTAGGACTGGGTTACGCGCTACCCGGTGTGGTAATAGCGGTTGGCGTTGTTCAAGTTGCTGGATTTAGCGATATAAGGCTTAATCTTTTAACCAATACTTTGTTTGATTGGCAGCCAGGGCTTGTTATCTCAGGCACAATAGCAATATTAGTTTTTGCGTACGCAGTGCGTTATTTAAGCGTGGCTATGCATAATACCGACACAGGGCTTGAACGTATAAAACCAAACATAGACGAAGTGTCTGCTAGCTTGGGCGCTAGTCCTACCAAGATGCTTAAAAAAATACATGTGCCCTTATTGCGCGCAAGTCTCATAAGTGCGTTTATTTTAGTCTTTGTTGATGTGCTTAAAGAGCTACCGGCTACGTTGATATTGCGTCCGTTTAACGTAAATACTTTAGCCGTAAAAGCGTATGAGTTGGCCTCTGATGAACGACTAATAGACGCTGCTTTGCCCGCAGTTACGATTGTGCTGGCCGGCTTATTGCCGGTTATCTTTTTAACCATGAGCCTCGAGAAACATAAATCTTGAATACTACACAAGCAATTACGCATCACAGAACTGAAGCACCTATTCTTTCTATCCGTAAGGTGAGTTTGTCGTATGGCAGTGAGGCGGTGCTTAACGATATTAGTATAAACATAAAGCAAGGCGAAATAAGCTGTATTTTAGGGCCTTCTGGAAGCGGTAAAACAACTCTATTACGAGCTATTGCTGGCTTTGTTCCAGTGGCGTCGGGACAAATAGACATTAACGGTGAACGAGTCTCTGACAGCAAAGCCATTAAACCACCAAATGAGCGGTCGGTAGGAGTAGTGTTTCAAGACTTTGCTTTGTTTCCCCACTTAACAGTACAGCAAAATATAGAGTTTGGTTTGGGCAAGTTGCCAAAAGCAGAAAAACACAAGCGTGCTCAACAGTACATGCAAATAATGGATATTGAGCCGCTTTCTCACAAGTACCCCGCAGATTTGTCGGGCGGTCAACAGCAGCGAGTTGCTATTGCCAGAGCGGTAGCACCCGAACCCGATTTATTACTAATGGACGAAGCGTTTTCAGCGCTAGATCCAACCTTACGAGAAAAGGTTGCCCGTGACGTTCGCCAAATCATTCAAAAGCTTGGCTTAACCGCAATACTGGTAACTCATGATCAACAAGAAGCGTTCGCATTTGCTGATACCATAGTAGTAGTGGCAAACAACTGTTTACAACAATTTTCTAGCGCTTACGATTTGTATCATAAGCCAAAAACTTTTTTTGTCGCTAAATTTATTGGTGAAGGTGCTTTTATTGAGGGTAAAGCATTTAAACAAGAAAAAGGCTGGTTTGCTAAAACCTCGCTAGGTACTCTTCGCTTGCCTCAGCGCTTAAGTGGCGAGCTGTACAGCTCTGACAAGACCGTTAAAATATTACTCAGACCAGACGACGTGCTGCACGACGATGCTAGCCCGACCAAAGCGATAATTGAAGAAAAACACTTTAGAGGTGCATTCATTCGCTATCAACTGCGTTTGCCGGTAACAAACGAAAAAGTCCTTTGCTTTGCGCCTAGCCATCATAACCATGCGATAGGTGAAACCTTTGGAATACGTGCAGAAGTTGAGCATGTAATTTGTTTTTAACGAAAAAAGCGTTTGTAGTAAGTACCACAAACGCTCATCACCACATACTGTCGTATGTTAATTATTACCTTCTAGTCGCTTATCAAAAGTTGTATCTATAACCTACTTGCACGGAACGTGGTTTACCCACCTGCAGGCCGCCATGCTGACGCGTGGCGGCATATTCTTTATCGAGCAGATTATCGATGACAGCATACACGGTTTGTTTGTCGTCTATTTGATAGTTGGCAGATAAGTCCACAACCGTGCGTGCTTCTATGCCATTATCTTGCGTAATAGCACCACTTCCCGCAACTGTGCGCATTTCGTCTACATATTTCACGGCTGCTAGCACTTGCCATTTTTCCCCACGCAGGCCTGTTTCTATTTGCCACATAACTTGCGGTAAATAGGGGATCTCAAAACCTTCTTCAACGCTACCCCATACGTCTAGCTGTGAATCAAAGCTCTCACCAAATTCAGCGCTAGAATAGGTATAGTTAATTCTGCTAGGAATGATTAAATTACCCAACTTAGCTTCATGGCTTAGCACTATTTCTATACCCGATATGTCTACCTTACCGGCGTTGTATTGTTGACCAATTAAGTCGTTGTTACAGCCTTGGCTAGCAGTGCAGTTTCCATGTAAATTGTCGAGTTGAGTAATAAAGCCTATTACTTCGCCGCTAAATTCATTGTGACTAAAACGACCACCAAACTCATAGTTCCAGCCATCTTCTTCCTGTGCGTTGTTATTGCCCGGAGCGGGTGGTGCAAACGCTTTTTGCACGCCAGCTAATAATACAACGCTATCATTTAACTGATAAGTTGCCCCAAGGCTTGGCAATAAAGCACTTACTTCATTGTTGCGAGTGGCAGCATCGAGGCTTCTGAGTGGGTCAGTTTTGCCCCAGTCATCTCTTGCTAAATTAACGTTTTCATAACGTACACCTGCGGTTATTTGAAAATCGCCGTAGGTCATTTTGTCTTGCACAAACACACTAAACGCATTAGCACTGTCTATTCTGTTTGAGTCTGTGCCAGGAATGCCTGCACTAAGTGTAGACAATGAATAATCAGAGTCTAAAAGGTAGGTGTCTACCCACTGAAAGCGGTCCATTTCATCATTGTGAATTCGCGCGCCCACGTAAATCTCGTGGTTTTGCAGATACAAACCGAACTGTGCTTGAATGCCTTGCGATAAATAATCACGATTATTCGCTTTCACATCGACTTCTATGGCATCAGGGGCTAATTGATTGGCAACGGCTTGATCAAAAAAACTCGCTGTTTCTTCACCACCACTGCCAAGGCTATTGCCGCCTACCTTTGAAGTTTTATACCAATTGCGGTGAAAATCGTTAATGTACGCAATTACACTTAAATCCATATTGTCGGCAATAATGTAATCGTAATGAATCGACGCGTGTTTATGTTCGGTTGCCATATTGTCTGCTTGACTAGCCGAGTAACGTACAAAACGATTACCACTGTCAAAATCTTGTTGGGTAATACCTAAATATGTTTCGTCAGAAGACTCTTCTGAGTATTTAAGTTTAAACTCAAGATGATGGTTTTTATCGGCATCTAAGTAAGTTTCAAATTTACCCAAAATATCGGTTTTAGAAAAGCCAGTGTCTTGTCCTGAATTTAGCTCTTTGAAACCATCTGCGCGATAATCGTACACTTCGAATAATCCGCCATTACTATCGTTTTTACCGCCTACTAAGGCGTGTAATTTACTAAAACCATCGCTGCC
>Ga0115567_10004864_pt1 | contig 13052 bp, 11 predicted proteins | sample COGITO_mtgs_1204_2_FD_88679 | JGI IMG/M metagenome (GOLD analysis project Ga0115567, IMG submission 88679) | Pelagic marine microbial communities from North Sea - COGITO_mtgs_120412 | ecosystem: Environmental > Aquatic > Marine > Epipelagic | place: Germany:Helgoland, sampling site Kabeltonne...
CCCAGCGCCAACAGCTCGCACTCCGGTGCGTGTGCCACCAGTTCATGGCCCAACTGTCCATTGGCACCTGTCACCAGTATTTTCTGCATGATCCACCTGTATTTTGTAGGGGTCTGTTGCTGGTGTCGAACCACAGGCAACGGTAGACTGGTTGCAAAACAGAGTTTGAAACGTGCCTGCCGATTTTACCGCTACCCCCGCCGACACGATCCACCGCAATGCCATCGATCAGCGCCTGGTCATCGCCGCCAGTGTGTTGTTGTCGCTGTGGTTGATCTACCTCGACCCGATTCTGAATCGGGACGCCATTTTATACCTGCGAGCGGCCGAAGCCTACCTGAGCGATGGCCTGTTCGCCAGTCAGGAGATGTTCGGGCGCCCCTCACTATCCGTACTGATCGCTGAGCTGCACCGTATTACCGGCCTGCCGCTGCACCATGCCGGGCTGGCACTGACCACCCTGTTTTACGCCCTGCTGAGCACCGGTTTTGTCGCTACGGTGGCAACCCTGGGCGGCGACCGACGGGTGCAGATCATGGCCGCCATTCTCATTCTCACGCAGCCCATTCTCAATAATTACCGCAGCTCCATCATGCGCGACCCGGCCTACTGGGCCTGCATGATCATGGCCCTGCGCTGCCTGCTGCTGTACGCCCAACAACCGGGTCTGGGACGACAGCTGGCCTGGTACGGCTGGGTGATCGCCGCCACCGTATTTCGATTTGAGGGGATCTTCTTCGCTGTGCTGGCGCCGTTGGCCCTGTTGTTGCCTGGCTCCAACCGCCGCTGGCGCGAGGTATTGCAACTCTGGCTGCCGCCAGTGCTGCTTGCCGGTGCCGGAATGGCGATTCTGCTCAGCCATGAAAACGCCAACACGTCCGGCCCGGGCCTGTTTCCGGCCATCAACAGCTACGTGGCCCAAGTGCTCAGCCTGCCGGAACGTTTCCGCGACCTGGCGGGCGATACCGCCGATGCGCTGCTGGTGTTTTCCGCCCGGGAAGATGCCGGCTGGGCTGCCATTGCCGGGCTGGCCGCTATCTTGCTGATCAACATCTGCCGCGCCATCACCTGGCCCTGGGTTGCCGTACTCCTGTGGGGCTACCTGCGGCAGGGCTGGCAGCGCGTCCAGCCCCGGGACCGATACCTGATCAACGCCCATATTGTGATCGCGCTGGCCTACCTGGCACTGTTTACACTGGGCAAGCATTTCATGCTGGAGCGCTATGCCAGCATAGTGACACTGTTCCTGCTGCTGTATCTGGCTTTCATACTCAGCTCCCTGTGGCAGTACGCAGCTGGCAAAACCGGCCGCGTGGTTGCCATTCTGTTCATGGTTGGCATGACCGGCGACGTATTGCACAACGGCGACTACAAAAAGGCCTACATCAAGGATGCCACCCGCTGGATTCGCCAGCAGACCCCCCAGGGGGCCAAGCTGATGACCAACGACATGTATGTGGCCTACTTCAGCCAGCGCCCGTACAACTGGGATACCTACAGCGCCTACGATCTCCGGGTCAACGATATGATAGAACAACCGGCCCTGTGGCAGGGACAGGACTTTCTCGCGATGGAAGTGAAGCGGCGGGAACGGAACAGCTGGCAGAAATTTCTGATCAAAAACGATCTGCAGGAAATCCAGACCTTCAAAGGCGATGGCCGCAGCAGCATACGGATAGTGAAATTACCGACCATGCGGACCACCAGTCAGAACCGGTAGTCGAAAGTCTCCAGGTCCGCGGCAAAAACGCGGCCAATAATATCCCGGGTGGCTGCGTCGTAGTAATTCCGATAACCGCCTCGCGCTGAAGGCTTGGCGTGGCCGAGGCTGGCCCGGACCCCGAGGCGTTGGCAGATGCGTTCGAAGTCCTGTGGCAAACTCTCGAACCGGCCGACAAATTCCACCAGCAACTGATCCTGCTCATCCACCAACCATTGTCGCTGGGGCATGAACATTCGCGGCTGATCGTAGTAAACCGGGTCCTGGTCGACGTAGCAGCGATGCACCCACTCGCTAAAGTCGATAGGGTTTTCGCCCAGTCCGGTCTGATTGGTTTTTTTCCGGTAGTGATAGTGGCTCACGACCTTGTCCCAGGGGTTGCGTACTACCGTAAAGGTAAACTTGCGCCGCCAGGCTGCGGCGCCCAGCTGGCGATACTTCTCCAGTGCCGTGCTGTGATCGAGGCCGGCGCCAAGGGCTTTTTCGATACTGCTGCCGCCGGTCTTGTTGATGTGAACAAACACCCAGGGCCTGAGATGGCGCTCCCGCAGGGTGCGGTGCCAATGTCTGAAGCGTGCTGCGCTATTGCGGGCCGTGCCCATATCGCTCTCCAGCGGCTGAAACGGAAGACGGGATGCATCCCGGCGCGTAGAATAACACGGCCAGTTTTGCAGGAGCCCCGACATCAGGATGCAGCACCCCGACCAAGCCGCATTGCACGAGATCGCCGTACAACTGGCCCGCGAGGAACTGCCCGAAGGATGGCAACTGGTGGCCAGTTCGCCCTATGCCCGGGTCGCCCAGCAGCGCAATGAAAGCCTCTACTACAAAGAGTTTTTACCGCGCTCGCCACTTGAACAGATCAAGGGTTTACTGCGCGGCAGTCGCGCCAAACGGGCCCGACGCAACAGCGAAGCCTTGCTCAGGTCCGGCTTCAGCGCGCCCGACAATCTGGCCTGGGGACGATTGCCCAATGGCCGTGAATACCTGATGACGCGGGCCGTCCCCGGCGAAAGCATTACCCAGTGGCTGCGACACGGACTGAGTGGTCGCGACGCCGCCACACTGTTACTGCGCCGCAGCTTGCTGCAGGAGCTGGGCACATTTATTGGCCGCCTGCACGCCACCGGTTATATTCACGGCGACCTGCGACCTAGCAATGTGCTGGCCAATTTCAAGGGCGGCCAATTCCGCTTTGCGCTGATCGACAATGAACGCAATATCCTGCGCCGACCTCCGCCGGGCAAACTGCTGCTCAAAAACCTGATGCAGCTGAACATGTTGCTGCCCGGCGACCTGACCCGCTCGGATCGCTGGCGCTTTTTCCTCGCCTGGCGGCAACAGCACCTCGAGCTCGGCCACCGGGAAGCCCGGTTGCTCGCTGTTGAAGCGTATCGCTGGGCCATGCGCCGCTTGAGCGCCAAGGGCAAGGTGTGAAACGCCTGCACATCGTCGGTTGCCCCCGCAGCGGCACCACGCTGCTGATGGAACTGATGTGTACCTGCTTCGCCAGCGACGGCTTCTGCAGTCACGAATCGAGTATTTTCGCGACCCCGGTCACCCCGGAGGCAGACCTTTACTTCAGTAAACAGCCCAACGATATCCGCCAGTTGCGGCATATTTTTTTTAATGACCCGAATCTCTATATCATCTACATGGGCCGCGACCCCCGCGCCGTAATCAGCAGCAAGCACCGCGAGAACCCCGACCAGTACTTCTGTAACTATCGCGTGTGGCGCGAGTGCGATGCCGCAGCACAACGCTATGATGGACACCCGCGATTTCTGCGTCTGCGCTACGAAGATCTGGTGGGCGCACCGGATCAAACCCAGTCCAGTATCGCCCGCCAGTTTCCGTTTCTCCAACCGCGCTACCGATTCACACAATACCACCAATACGCCGAACCCTCGGCTGATTCGGAGCGCGCCATGAATGGTTTGCGGGAGGTCAATCTGGACAGCCTGAACAAATGGCGAAAACACCTGCCGCGCATCGCCGAACAGCTGCAGCGACACCCGGAGCTGGCGAATGACCTGATCAGGCTGGATTACGAACCCGATACGCAGTGGACCCGCGAACTCGATAGCAGTGCCCCGATCACCTTCCCCTGCCGGTACCCAGAGCGCAGGCCCCTGCTCAAGGACGCGGAGCGGAATATCAGGGTATGGCTGAAATCACGGACTTACCTCAAACATCGAAAGCGCCCGCAACTGCGCCGAGGCCCCGAGTAATGGTCAAACGCCTTCCCTGGAGGCGACCCGCTGCTCCAGCCATTGTGCCAGGTCTCCAAGCACCTCAAGCCGTTCCGGCTCGTTGAAGATCTCGTGATAGAGTTCAGGATACACTCGCAAGGTCTTGTCCGCGGAGCCTGCCGCCCGATGAAACTCCCGCGATCCCTGCGCCGCGGTCATCGCATCCTGCTCGCCGTGCATCACCAGCAGTGGCAGTGTGATGCTGGCGCGGCGCGACGCCACCTCGGCCATGGACCCGAACAATTCACTGACCAGCCGGGCGGTGGCTTTGCCGTCGTGTACCAGGGGATCATCGAGGTAGGCTTGTACTACTTCCCGGTCGCGGCTGATCTGGGTTGCATCGAGCTGCATCAAACCCAGAGTGGGCCACAGTCGCGCTAACAGGGCATTGATCCACAACAGCACTGCCGACGGCTTCTCCGCCACCGCCAGTGCCGCACCGGACAGCGCCGCACCGGCAAATTGCTGCTGGTGATCCAGCAGGTAGCGGGCGGCAATCAGTCCACCCATGCTGTGCCCCACCAGAAAGCAGGGTTGATCCGGATACCAGCGGGCGATGGTGGCGCGCAACTTATCCAGCGGTGGCAAAAAGTCCTCAAAGCGGTCGATATGCGCCCTCTGACCGGGCGATTTTCCATGGCCCGGATGGTCCGGAGCCACCAGCGCAAAACCCCGGGGGCAGAAATATTCAGCAAAACCCTGATAGCGGCCACTGTGCTCACCCAGTCCATGAACCAGCAGAATGACGCCCCGGACAGCAACGGTGGGCCGCCAATGCCGGTAGAATACACCGCCGGCCAGGTGCCCGGTTTCAGCTTCCAGAGGGACCAAATCCGTTACCTGCGATGATTCCTGCATTGTTAATTCACTCCCAGCAGTGGATGGCCCCTGTGGCCGTATTTACTCGCGTGGCGACGTCGCAGGTTGAGCAGGACAGGCAGAGCGGCACCTGTCACATCGCTCCGCTTGCCCCCGGTGCACAGACAATAGCTGTCGACAAAGGCATCATAGTATTTCATTGGCAGTGACAGCTCTTCGGCATTCAGCGTAAAGCGCGCGATATCCGCCGCCTGCTGTCGGCTACCCCAGGCCGCCTTGCGCACACCATCGAGATCGACCAGCACGCAACGCTCATCGGTCATCACCAGGTTGGCCCATTTACAATCGCCGTGGGCAAAGCCCGCCCGGTGCAGTGCCGCCACAGTATTTGCAGTGCGCTGCATAATGACAGCCCAGTCGCGTGCGCGACCAGAGTCGCCCTGCCACAGCGATTTCAGATCGTCCCCCGGCACTGCCTCGGTGATCAGAAGCGCCCCTTCCGGCACCAGCAGGCAACCCTGAGCCTGCGGCACCGCCAACCCCGCATCGCGCAAGCGCCGCGCGAAATCGCAGCTTCGCACGGCCCGGCTCAGGCTGAATCGAAACATCACCCCCTGCCAACTCGATTTGCTGACGAACAGCTTGATGTAACGCTCTTCGCCCGCCAGCGACAACAACACCACGACACTGTGGGAGTCGTTCTTCAGTACGCGGCCACTGCCCAGCAGCCAGTCCCTGACACTGCCCTGAATCGGTGCCAGGGCATCTACCAGCGCCGCCGCGGCCGGTCCATCGCGCAACACCCGGGTTCTCACAGCTCACGCTCCCACGGACCGGCGGGGGGGGCTCGACCGTGATCCCTGACGTAGAGGCGCAGGGCCAACTGCTCCACCTTGCGCCAGAATCCGGCATCATGAAGCAGAGCACGGCGCAGGCCGCCGGGAGCGTAGGCGCGCAGGAAACGCAGCAGATCGCGCTGTTGCAAGCCGCAGTCCATGGCGGAAAAATACAGGCCGGCCAGATCTTTGGCCAACCAGCGAGCCGGCGTTCTACGACGCAATTGAGCGCGGTGAAGGTCAATCAAATAACAACGCAAAGTGCCCTGGAACAGGCTGTCCGGGTCCAGATGAAAATGGCAGAGGTAGAAGTCTCTGTGATTAATACCGGCCCGGTGCATGCGCCCGGCGCTGTCGGCCAGCTTGCGGACAATCCGCATCCGGTCTCGCCAGCGCGGGGGGCTGTGCCGCCAGTCGCGGCAATAATCTTCAAGACTGATAGTACCGACCAGTTCATCCGTCATAATCAGCGAGCGCTGGGCCGCGGGATTGATGCCGGAGCGAGCGTAGGCCACCACGCTCATGGTATCGACGCCCAGCTCGTGCAAGCGGTTCACAGCGTGAAATTCATTGCTCGCACCCAGCACTGGCCAGCGCAGCTGAGACAGGTTTTTGACAATTTCTCCCCAGCCAATGCCGCCGTGATATTTCAGAAAATACGGCTTGCCCGCTCGAACGAGCCGCACAGTCAGGCGGCCTTCCCGCGCCCGGAATACATCCTTTTCGGGTGCCGCCAGCGCCGCTTGCTGCCCCCAGTCGAGCAGGTTCGCCGCTCGCACTTCGACGGCGAGATCATCGCGCAAGTAGTATTCAGTCAATTGCAGCACCACTGCGCTTGCCTTGTATGAACTGCTCTATCAACGCCGCCCCGGTATGATGCATAGAGTACAGATCTTCACTTTCTGCATAGGCCAGTGCGGCGGCGCGGCAGCTCTGATTGCGCTCGGGCTGGAGCACGGCAAGCAGTGAACGCTCCAGAACGGCCTGCCGAAAGGGCGCGGACAACACAGTCCCGGCACCGGCCGCGGCGATATGATGAGCATAGCCACACACATCTGTCACCACCACCGGCAATCCTGCCACCAGAGCCTCCAGCAGAACGATGCCCGCGGCCTCATCCAGCGCCGGATGCACCAGTGCATCGGCAGCCAGCAGCAAATCGGCGACATCGTCGCGGCCACCCATAAAATGCACCTGCTCCTCCACCCCAAGCCGCTGGGCGAGCGCGCGGAAACGTCGTTCCCTGTCCTGTCCCACCACAAACAGAGCCGCCGACACCCCCTGCTGCCGCACTGAGGCCAGCGCGGTAATCGCACGATCGAGGCCTTTTTTAATAAAGCCCGAACCGACAAACAGCAGCATCGCATCGGCATCGACCAGCGCCAGCTCTGCCCGCTTGGCACCGCGGCGTGCGCTCGCATCAGGGCAGGCCCGGCGATCCACTGAGATGCCCGGAGGCAACATGTGCATACGCGCAGCGGGGGTGTGGTAGTGGCGTTCAAACTTGACCCGCTCGGTGTCGGAAATCAACAGTATCTCGGTGTCAGCGCCCGCGGCAAATACCGCTTCCTCGTAACGGGCAAAATGCCGGAATCGCGGTGTCAGGCGGTACCAGAAACCGCGCTCGTACAGAGCTTTGTCCAGATAGCAGGAATCGGCCGCGTAGTAGACGTCCAGCCCGGGCATCTTGTTGAAGCCCACCACACCATCTGGCGGGTCGCCCGCCATATCCCGTTCTACCCAGTCGAGAAAACGCTCGTTGCGCTGGTAATTGCTCAGGCCGCGCACCGGTACCAGACGCAAATCGACATCGGCGAGATGCTCGCCCTGCCAGTCAATGCAGTACACCCGGACCGCGTGCCCACGCGCCTGGCACTCCTGCACAAAACGCCTGAAATCGCGCTGCATACCACCGTAGGGGAAATACTTGTACAGCAGGAAGGCGAATCGCATGTCAACCTTCGCCGGGCAGCACGGAGCGCAAACGCTGCCACACCTGTGGCGCGGTGATGGAGTTCATCATGGCGGCCGCATCGGCGGTCTGTTCCGGACCGAGAGGGGATTGAATATGCACCTGGTTTTTGCCGTAGGCGCCAATCAGCGCGGTTTTGGTCGGACCGTAAAGTGATACGGACGGGACATCCAGGGCAGCGCTCAGGTGGGCCAGGCCTGTATCTACCGCGACGGCACCATCCACCTCCAGCAACATACCCGCCAAACCCAGCAGGTCCAGCTTTGGCAAAAGTTGTGCGTTGGGCGACTGCCTGGCAATGCGCTCCGCCCGGGCCCGCTCCGGTTCACTGCCCCAGGGCAGCCACACGCGATAATCGGCCGCCCCAACCAGCGCCGCGAGATCGATCCAGTGCTGCTCCGGCCACAGTTTTTCATCGCGGGCAGTGCCGTGAAAAAACATCAGGCTGCGATCCAGCCGCTCCCCACCCGCCACCAGGTGATCGCGCACTCCGTAATCGCCCTCGGCTTCGGGCAGTTTGTAGTTCAGCGCTGCCGCAAACAACCGGCGGATGCGTTGCACCGCGTGCAGGTCGCGAGGCACTGCCATTTTGTGGTGGTACACCGTCGCCGCCAGCGGCTCCCGGGCGGAGTGCCGGTCGTAACCATAACGCGGCGCTTTAACCAGACGGGCAATGAAGGCGCTTTTGAGCAAGCCCTGGGCATCAATCACGCAGGTGTAGTGATGGCGTTTCAGTTCAGCCCGGAAACGGCGCCACTCCGACCCGCCAAAATGCTGCAGCGGTCGCTTGCGCCAGCGCCTGATGGCAACCGGCAACACGCGGTCTACCGCAGGATGCCAGGCGGGAATTTCCGCAAATGCCTCTTCCACTACCCAGTCAAACTGGATGCCCGGTATCGCCCGGGCCGCATCGCTGAGCGCCGGCAGGGTGTGTATCACATCTCCGAGGGAAGACATTTTGACGATCAGTACTCGCACTGGTTTTTCCGGCTGTCTGGTTGCAGTGCATCGAGTGTATCAATCACCCGGGCGGGCGCCATCTCACGCAAACAACGATGGTGACCCAGAGGACACTCGCGCTGAAAGCAGGGGGCACAGTCGATGTCGCTGACCAGCGTTGCAGAACACTCGCTCAACGGCGGGGTAAAACCCGGCGAGGTAGGGCCGTAGATGGCTACCGTCGGACGCCCCAGCGCGGCAGCGATGTGCATTAACCCGGAATCGTTGCTGGCCACCGCCGAGGACAGGGACAGCAGATCCACCACCGCTCCCAGGGAAGTGCGACCGGCGAGATCAAAACAGTCCCCATGTGCCTGGCAGCTACTGTGAATCGCTGCGGTAACCGCAGCGTCATTGCCTGACCCGTACAGGCAGACCTGCCACCCCTGTTGCAGATAGTGCACCGCCAGCTCAGCGAAATGCGTCTCGGGCCACCGTTTGGCCGAGCCAAACTCGGCGCCGGGGCACAGGGCCAGAATCGGCCTTGTTGTATCCAGGCCAAAGCCCTCGGCGGTGTGTTGTGCCGCTGCTGCTTCCGCCACCAGAGCCGGTGCCGGAATCGGTGCCGGCAAAGTGGCTCCCGCAGGCAGGCCCAGCGCCACAAAGCGTTCGACCATCAGGGGTAATTGAACTGCGTCGAGCCGGCGCAGGTCATTCAGCAGACCGTAGCGCATTTCTCCGCGCCAACCGGTACGCAGTGGTATGCGAGCGAGCCAGGGTATCAGCGCAGACTTTAGGGAGTTGGGCAGCAAAATGGCTTGTTCATAGTGTTCCTCGCGCAATGATGCCGCCAGCGCACGGCGCTTGGACCAGCCCAACTCGCCGTGCGCCAGCGGTAAATTGATGGCCCGGCGAACCTCGGGCATGCGCGCCAGGATCGCTTCGCTCCAGGCGGGCGCCAGCACATCAATTTCACAGTCGGGGCGGGTATCGCGCAGCACCCGGTACAGGGATTGTGACATCACCATGTCGCCAACCCAGGAGGGGCCGATCACCAGAATTTTCGCAGCCGCAGTTGTCATTTCAGAAGCGGGGCGGGAGGCGCCTGCCTGGGGGACTTCCGCTGCACCGGGACAGCATGGTTAATTCCGCCAGGGCCATGGCGAACCGCCCGAGTCATCACTCCTGGTTACTCCTTTGCATTTTCGCCGACGGGGTCCTGCGCAAAGTCGCTGTACGAGGCGAACAACTGATCCCATTTGGCAGAGACTGCAGCGCGATGGTCTCGATACTCCCCGGCCGGAACCGAATCCGGTTGCTGCTGCAGCGCAAGCTGGTGGGCGGCAGACCGGTAGGCCAGGTAAGCCTGGATGAGTGCTTCACATTCGGAAGGAGCGAATAAACCCTCCTTGCCCAGGGTCTCGAGAATACGAATATTATCGGACCAGTGCGCCAGCTGGGGCGCGCCGTGAGACCACGCCAAGACCGCGTATTGCACCATAAATTCAATATCGACGATACCGCCGCGGCCCTGTTTCAGGTGGAATTCACCGCTTTTGAATTTCTCGGAGGGGAGCAGGTGCTCGCGCATGCGACGGCGCATTTTCATCACTTCAGTGGCCAGCTCCGGGGTCTCCCGTGCCTGACAGAGGATACTCTGGCGCACCCTGTAAACGGCCTTGCCCACTTCCGGGTCACCGGCCACCAGTCGGGCGCGCACTAGAGCCTGGTGCTCCCAGGTCCAGGCGGACTGCTGTTGGTAACTGCCAAAGCCGGCGGTGGAAGCCACCAGCATGCCGGAATTGCCAGAGGGCCGCAGACGCATATCCACATCGTAGAGCTGGCCCAGCGCCATACGGGTTTCCAGGATGTGAATAACGCGCTGCCCCAGCCGGGTATAGAACACCGGATTATCGATACTGCGCTTGCCGTCAGTGTGACCTTTGGCCTGGGCATCGTAGATAAATACCAGATCCAGATCGGAGCTGTAACTGAGTTCAATACCACCGAGCTTGCCGTAACCGAAAATGGCAAAACCGTAGCCGCTGCCCGGGCGTGCGGGCTCGCCAAACTTCGCAGTCAGATCGTGCCACGCCACCGCCAAAACCTGCTCCAGAATGACTTCTGCCAGCCAGGTCAGTTTATCGCTGACCTTCATCAGCGGCAGCCGACCGGCTATTTCGCTGGCGGCCACACGCAGGGTGTGAGAGGCCTTGAAATAGCGCAGCGCATCCATCTGCGATTCGAGGTCGTCCACCGCCAGCCTCGCGACCTGCTGGCGCAATTCATCCTGCAGCAGGGATTTGTCGGGGGCGGTGTACAGGCTGGCCCGGTCCAGCAGCTCATCCAGCAACACCGGGTGGGAAGCCATCTGGCCCGCAATCCAGGGACTGGCAGCGCACAGTGTAACCAGCTCATTCAGTGCCGCCGGGTTTTCCAGCAATAGCGCGAGGTAAGCACTGCGGCGGGTCACAGCTGTGACCAGTGGCAACACGCGCGCCAGGGCAGTGTCCGGATCGTCAACCTCGGCGCAGGCCTGCAACAACTGCGGCATAAATTCTTCAAGTCGCTCACGGCCCTGCACCTGCAGCGACATTACGCGCTTGCTGTCGCGCAGTTCCACCAGGGCCGCGACGCTGTGGCCGGGGTCGCGGTAGCCCAGTTCTGTGAGACTTTCGGCGCAGAGGTCATCGCCCCACAGGGGCAGGTCGATATCACTGCTCGCCTGCTCATCTTCCGGTTCCGCGATCAGGTCGCGAAAGTGTCCGGCGACCCGCTCGCGATGAGCCTCCAGTCGGGCCAGGTAATCAGCCCAGTCACTACACCCCATCACCCGTGCCAGTGCGGCCTGTTGCAGGGGCTCTTGCGGCAGCGCCTGGGTCTGCTGATCGCGGTAGCCCTGGATGGCGTGTTCGCTGTCGCGCAGGAACAGATAGGCGGCCTGCAACTCTGCTACGGCCGGCTCCGGCAAGCAGCCCAGGGCGACGCATTCATCCAACACCGGCAGCAGTTCGCGCTGTTGCAAACCGAGGTCGCGTCCGCCGCGAATCAACTGGAAACACTGGGCGATAAATTCCACCTCGCGAATGCCGCCGTGACCCAGTTTTACATCGTCCTGCAAGCCGCGACGGCGAACCTCGGAAGTGATCATCTGCTTCATACTGCGCAGGCTGTCGATCACCCCGAAATCCACGTATTTGCGGTAGACAAAGGGGCGCAACAGCGTGGCCAGCTCTCGCGCCTGCTCCGGTGTGCCGGTCACTGCCCTGGCCTTGATCAGCGCGTAGCGCTCCCAGTCCCGCCCCTGCTCCTGGTAGTAATCCTCCATGGCACTGAAATTGTGCACCAGTGCTCCGCTCTCGCCGTAGGGTCGCAGACGCATGTCGACGCGGAATACAAAGCCCTCCGCGGTGATCTGGTCCAGCGCAGTGATGACGCTCTGGCCCAACTTGGTGAAAAACTCCTCATTGGACAGGCTGCGCCGCTCGCCGTCAGTACTGCCGGCCTCTGGAAAGGCAAAAATCAAATCAATATCGGAAGAAACATTCAGTTCCCTGGCACCGAGTTTGCCCATGGCCAGCACCACCAGCTCCTGACGCTCGCCACTATCGCGCCCCCGCGGCACGCCGAAACGGCTCTCCAGTTTCGCCTGGCAGTGTGACAGGGCACAACTGATACTGGCTTCCGCCAGCCAGGAAGTGTCGCGCGTGGTTTCCAGCGTGGGGGCCAGGCGACAAAAGTCGCGCCACAAAATACGCAGCATGTGCTGTGTCCTGAAGCGCCGCAACACCAATCCGAGTTCGGCGCCATCAGAATTCATAATGGAACCGAGCGCTTGGTGCAGCTCTCCCTCGGCCAGGCTGCGCAGCAGTGTCCCGTCGGCAAGCAGTTGCAGCATCGGTGTAATATCCCGACCCAGCAGCTCCACCACGAATGGGCTGCAGGCCAGCATATGATCGAGATGATGCGGGTGAGGGTACTCGGCCCAGGCCGCTTGCCACTGCTGCCACAGCGCGGGCGGGCAACGCTCCTGCATGCGGACCTTCGCGCGGCTTGCCTGTTCGGCTAAAGCGGGGGGCAGTGCGACGTCAGTAATGCTCATGTTGCTCCTGTCGCTGCGCTCAGGCGTCCAGCACCGGCGCCACGCGCAATACTTCTTCAATGGTTGTTTGTCCCGCGGCCACCCGGCCGGCACCACTCAGGCGCAGAGTCTGCATGCCCTCGCCCATGGCGATACGACGCACCTGCGCGGTCTCCATATGGGGGGTAATTTCCTGCTGTACTGCCGGTGTATTGACCAACACCTCGTATATCCCCTGACGCCCCATGTAACCAGTGTCCCGGCAGGCCCGGCAACCGACCGGGCGCGCTATCTGCTCTGGCATGGGCATGTCGTAGGGCTCGGTGACCTGCTGCCAGGCCTCGGGGTCGGTGGGGCTGAATTTCTTGCACTCGGAGCACAGAATTCGCACCAGGCGCTGCGACATCACCCCGCGCACCGTGGCCTTGATCAG
>Ga0115567_10004865_pt1 | contig 13050 bp, 18 predicted proteins | sample COGITO_mtgs_1204_2_FD_88679 | JGI IMG/M metagenome (GOLD analysis project Ga0115567, IMG submission 88679) | Pelagic marine microbial communities from North Sea - COGITO_mtgs_120412 | ecosystem: Environmental > Aquatic > Marine > Epipelagic | place: Germany:Helgoland, sampling site Kabeltonne...
AGAGAGGGAGAGAGAGAGAGAGAGAGAGAGAGAGAGAGAGAAAGAGAGAGAGAGAGAGAGAGAGAGAGAGAGAGAGAGAGAGAGAGAGAGAGAGCGCGCGAGAGGAGAGAGAGCGCGAGAGGAGAGAGAGCGAGAGAGAGTGAGAGAGAGCGCGCGCGCGCGAGAGAGAGCGCGAGAGAGAGAGAGAGTGAGAGAGAGCGCGAGAGGAGAGAGAGCGCGAGAGGAGAGAGAGCGAGAGAGAGTGAGAGAGAGCGCGCGCGCGAGAGAGAGAGCGCGCGCGCGCGCGAGAGAGCGAGCGCGAGAGGAGAGAGAGAGAGAGAGAGAGAGAGAGAGAGAGAGAGAGAGAGAATTTTGCGACCCACTTCTATTTCGTTATTGTCGCGTGCATGATCATCGAATTGACTGTATTCGCCTCCAGCATTTGCACGGTGCTAGCCGCAACGCCAATTAGGTCGTATGAAACCATCCGACACATGGATGGCCTTCAAACATGCGCAATTCATCATGTTGGTGTAGATAAATTGATATGACCATGATCAATCAACTACCGGCATCTTGAGACGCGTTCAGGCCCCTTCTCCACTCACTGCGCAGCGAGTCTCGCCAGACGTTCTGCCTCGTCCTGCATTGATTGTGGCATTCAGCAATCTAGAGAAGCATCGATAGGGACAGCGCAGGGGCAAGCGGATCAAGGTCTTGGCTCAACCTCCTCGTCGCTGTCCTCGTCAGAGAATTCGATCCCATCGGATTCGTCGTCCTGATCCTTGAGCTCTTGCTCCCGTGCGCGCACCTTCTCGAGTTTGGCCTGGAGAAGCTTCCATTGCTCTTCGCGCAAGGTGGCAACCTCTTCTGTCGAGAGCTCGACCTTCTTGGCCCCCTCGACGATGGATGCAAAAAAGGAAATGTCATCATCTGGGAAAAGCTTTCGGTCCAGCCTCAGAAGCTCGAAGAGCTTGTTGACCTGTGCTACCGCTGTCAAGTTAGCAGCTTGCTGCGGAGGTGTGATGGGGTGGGGGGCTTCGATCAGTCGAAGAGATGTTGATGAGGTGAAGGGCTTTTTGGATGGGACGAGGATAGACGGGATAAAACAGCTCAAGCGCTTAATGAGGCGCTCAGTAGGGGATTGAGCATGAATACGGGTGGGCGGGGCCTCGTGAGGCTTGGTTGTCAGGATCTGGTCTTTGATGGCAGTGACGATTGCGACTGAAAGCTTGAAGAGAAAAAGGTGGCCTTCGGACAAAAAAGACTCAATAACCTCCACCAGCGTCTCAAAAGGCATTGCGTGTACACACAGTCCCACAAACCACTTCTGCGCGTACGCTTCAGGTACGAGGTTCGCTGCCTCAAGGTGCTCGCAGACCTCCTGCTCCCAACACGCGTACATCACAGTCTACCTGCAGCTTCGCTAGCAATCAGGCGACACAGACGAGTGTGGGGTCACACAGGAAGGCGCTTGCGAATCAGTTCTTGGTAAACCAAGGCGTCACGGACAAAGGCCTCCGGCTGGCCCTTCCAGTATCCGGGAGTGTAAAGCTCGTCGGTGCCAATGCAGTGGAGGATGCTTGCTACTTCGTTCGGCGGCACCAACAGCAGCAGGAAGCCAGTGAGGTAGCCCATGCCCTGCACATACCGACCGCACAGGGGGTGATTTGTGAGCAGCCATCTCCAAAAAAGCCTGGCAGACGGCGCGCAAGCGAAGGCCACATATCAATGGCTCTGCCTGGTGGTAGTCGCCGTCGGCGACTTTTTCCAGAGTCACGATCATCTGCTGCCGGAAGGCGTCCGACTTGAACCTACATCACCGCCCGTACCTGAGTGCCAGCCACAGCATCCACGCGTGCGGGGGAGCCAAGTTGGTCTGAGTCGCAAGGCTGAAGAGGTGAAGAATTTACGTTCGCTCTGCATCGCGCCAGATGATACTCTGTGTCGTTCCGGCACCCGGCACAGGTTTGACCTGATTGCACAGTCGGACGCACTCAACTTCACAGGGGATGCAGAAAGGGTTTCCAGCACGCGTTTGACCTCACCTCCGGGAGTTCCTTGACTTTGTCTGCCCCGCAAAGCGTTGCCCACTTGGCCGACCGCTTCAGTAGGTCACCGTTGGCTGAAGATTCTGTTTTGAGCAGACCCGCGTTGCGGTCAAGGAGCGGCGCACACTGTCCGGGGTTGTCACCGCCGCCCTCGCTCTCCCAGAACTGCGGCTGCCTGTCAATCGACCGACGGTGAGGAACATACCAGGTGCAATGGCATGAATACTACAAATCTTTGGGGACATTCATTGCATGCGTCGAAAGCCACAGGCGGAAACGGAGCTGATTGACATACAAGATGAAGGGCTCGCCGCCAGAGACTGAGAGCCCGCCAAGCTGCTTTTCGAGCTGCGAAACAGACATTCACACTCAGGCGAGGCCTAAGTCCCGTTAAACGAGCGGAGAAGAGGGGAATCATGGCGGAATTCGCCGTGAGACGCACAGGCAGCTCTTGATTCGCAACACGCTTCATCAGTGGCACACACTCTGACAGATTTGAGGAGTCGGAAAGGCACAGGACAAGAGGGCTTGAAGGGAAAAAAAAATGGATCACGCAGATCACCTCCTCGGCCATGGCTTGTCCGCGAATAGCAAGTGTGGTTCGCTGAGACGCACGTAGGATCTTCACGGGAATTTTTCAATCTGCAGGAATTCCTGCAGGTTAAAAATGAAACACAGTCGTGAAAACCGTGCCTTCACTTTTCGTCTCATCGAGAATCCACACGGACTGATGATGGCAGCGAACGAAATGGCGCAATGGGAATATCCAGCTCTACCAGGCGACATAGTCAGATGCGGGGACGACTTACGCATGCGCCCACTAGAATCGGGAGACTGGGACAAAGGATACATTCAACTATTATCCCAACTCACAACAGCTCCGCAGATGCCACGCGAAGAGTTCGTTGGCATTCTGCGTCGCATGAGGGACAGGTATTTGCCAGAAATAGAAGCTGATGCGAGGCCTGCCTGCTTGCTAGCATGCCTGCTCGCCTGCTGGCTTGCATGCGTGTGGCCCTGTCCATGTCTTTGCCTTGTCTTTGTTTCCCTGCACTACGGCTGCTGTCGGCGCTCTGAACTCAACCAGTTGGTCCTCAGCAAATGCTACTACACTGTCGTGGTGGAAAACCTGCAAACGAAGAAAATCGTGGCCGCTGCAACACTTCTGGTGGAGTTCAAGTTGATCAGGGGTGGTCACCTTAGTGGACACGTCGAGGATGTGGTGGTGAGAGCTACGACTTGTCCCGAGAGCCTATCGCCTCGAATATGTCGTGCTCGAGGTATTCCTTATGAAGGTGGATTGGCGAACTGGCAGGTGGACAAGTCGATGCGAGGGCGGTCGCTTGGCCTCATGATCATCAACGCGCTCAAGTGGATCGCCTCCGCGGTTGGGTGCTACAAACTTATCCTTGATTGCTCACAGGTCACACTGCCAGTCTGCTGCGTTGTCAGCTGCCCCTTATTGCCAGCAATCAAAACGTATTTTTGATTGGAAGGCGTGCGAATGACTTAGTGCCCTGGGTACAGGACAATGTTCGATTCTACGAAAGGTGTGGTTTGAAGCTCAAGGAGGTCCAGATGGCGATTTATTTTCCTGGTGCCACGGACATTCCCATCCGTTGACTATTTTTGTTGCATGGTACATTGCAGTGATGTGCTATGGCACCGAAACTTCCGTGAAATCCTTCATTTCAATAGTGCTGAATCTTTACGCTCTCTCTGCGCCCAGAGAATCAGAATCGACGAGCACGACTGTGATTCCCGTGTGTTTGCGGTGTCTCGGGGAAGGGCTCTGCTACAGCCCTTGCCAAGCTATGCTGGCTAGTCAGCCAGAACGAGAGACATCTAGAGTGGTAGAATGACACCCCGCGAATGACAGTCGCAGCACTGGGAACAGCTCGGCACGAAGTTGTGCGGATTTGACGACTCTTAGCGTACAATCATGAAGATGTTGCGAGCGAGGTCGTGAGGTCCGAGTCAAACTCAAACAACAACAATGTAAATCGACGAGGTGTGGAGTCGGGTGCGCTCCCACGTGCTGGCAACACTGTTCGAATGAAAGATAGAATTTCGCTTATTGACAACATCACAAAACCGCAAAGTGACACCTAAAAAGAGCGAGGGCGGGGAGACGAACCTGGCTGCGTCCCTTGCTTACTCAAAATGGATGGAAACTCCGGCGGGGGCCCGGTGTGAAGCTCCTGTCCCCATCGCCAACGCATCTACCCCCCCCCCCAGCAGCGACATCGTCTGCCGCCCGGTGTCGTCCACCTGCTCCGCCTCATCATACTGCACCGCCGCAATCCCGTACGCCGGCTTGATGGGGATCGGCCAGTGGTCTCGGGCTGCGCCGGGAGTACCCGTGGCCACCAGCAAGAAACAGATGGTGTGTGCCGAAAGCCGGCCATGGAGGGTAGAGCAGCAGACTGACGAGGCAAGGATCACATTCACCCAGGCTAGGAATTCTAGATGGTACAAAATGGGCCGAGTATGATGTTTGTTTTTACCCAACCACATCCGCTGTGCAGAGACGACGAGGATGACGAGATGGCTGTTGAAAATCTTGTGCTTAGTTGCTCTTTGCAACGGATCTAGCATCAAACATGACTCCTGCTTGACACCGCTACGTGGAGGCCGTCAATCCAGTTCTCGCTCCCCACCACCAAAGCGTTCGCGGCGGCTTGCAGGAAACTCCCCAGAGCTAAAAAACGTGTCTCCATCGATGCTATCTGCCCGCAAGCGCCCACGTCCATCAAGTACTCTTGCAGCTGAGGATAGATCCCTCACCTTCCCTCTTCGCGAGGAGACGGGAGTTATCAAGGTGCCGAAGAGCGCGCACAAGCGGATTCTTGACAAGCTCAGTGAAAACAAGCGGGCCTCAGTGCAGAATGGCAAACGAGGTTCGCGTCTTCGGGTAGCCCTCAAGGATGGTGTACCGATCACCAGGGATGGAAAAAAGGTGGTCGCCGACAGCGATGAATTCAGCGGAACTGGATCCTCCGATTTGGTCTCAGACCAGCTTTCCTCTTTCGATCCTCTCCAGACCAAATCCCCCAGTCCCGGCGCACACTCTAGCAAGTCGCAACGCAGGAGCACATCCAGCACTGTCAAAGCCTCACAGGAAGATGAAAGCGAGTTTTTGCCAAGGAAGGGCGAGGAATCGCTGCCCTGGTCCGCAGATTCCATGCTGAACATGGTTCAAGCGGTCGAGACCAGTGTGAAAGAGGGGTGCCTCTCTACCCACCTTGTCAGCGAAGATACGTGCAACTCTTCTTGTCGTGAAAAGGAACTCATACGCTCGCGCTGAATGGCAGGACTTTGAGTGCGGAACAGGGCGAAGCGCTGCTGAGGGAGGAGAAAGCACAGCGAGCAGCCCTTGAGAAGCGTGCGCAGCGACTGTCAGCGAAAGATGCGGCGCGGGAGCAAGCGATGCTGGAAGAACAGATGATGAAGGCAGAGGAAAAAATACGAAGCATGCGAGAGGATGACATCCCCGAGCTAGGCGAGAGCGAGCTGGACTCAGCAGGAGCAGACGGCGGCCAAATCGGAGAGCTAAGCTCTGGGGAGAATGTGGGTGTCGAACATGACCTGGAATCAGATGAGGGTCTCGAAGGACTTATGTGGCTGGTACGGCTACCAAAGTTGGGTGAATTAGCTTACATCGGGATGCAGCTGGATGAAAAACTGGGCATGGAAGGGGATGGGCCGGTGAATGTGACTGTAAGGATTGGGCAAGCTCTTCGCGGCAAGCCAGAAGCGCCCTGCGCATTGATTCAGAAACTTGCGCCGTGGCGCTTCCATGGTGTCCTGAGCCAACGGTGGTCAGGGGACGACCTCCAATGCGCGCTTTTCGCTGAAGGCTGGGCGGGATTGGAGAGTGGAGAGAAACAGGGCTTGGCGACCCCGCTTGGGATCCTTAAGCTGCGTGTGAGCTGGGAGGGGGAACAGGAGCCTCGTATTGAGGGTAGGATCGGTAAGGTGGCATTCACATCAGTGCCGGAGGCGGATATACTATTCAACACGACTGAGCCGGTTTGGGAAGTGTGTCGGGGTAGGTATAAAGGGCTTGAAGGATCATCCAAGTCTGGAACATCCGTGGACTGGGATGGCGGAGGCCCAGGAGCAAACGTGGTGGTGCTAGGACTGTCCCAAAACGCGACTGAAAAACGAGTCAGGGCGCACTTTGCCACTTGTGGGAAGATTCGCTTTGTTCGGCTACATCGTGAGATGAAGGAGTACTTTGCGACCGTGGAGTTTGCCGAGCCAGCGGCACTGCAAAAGGCGCTGCAGCTCAACGGGACCTCCCTGCTTGGGCGCGAAATCCACTGTCTGCCCGGTCGCTCACCGATGAGCGAGGCGCTGGGCGAGTCTACAGAGACGGGTAATCTGCCCGTTGCGCGTGAGAACTTGCACGTTTCTGAGCGGGAAACGCTTGGTGGCACGAGTTCAGACGTTGCCCCTGTGATGTGGAGCAAAAAGGCCCACGCCAAGGAGGTACTTGTTTCAAAGGACGGGACCATGGTGGAGCGCCAGAAAGGGGCGTTCGACGGGTAAGTTTGCCATGAACATGTGGTGAGCGCAGCTGCAATAGTGTGCATGTCGCTTGCTCAGACTTTCCGCGACGTCCCGCCTTCAGGGGATGAAAATTGGTGTGATTGCAGATATGCAATTGCCCGGGAGGAGCTGCCACCGAGGTGGTGGTGGGAAATTCGCGTGGAGCGCACTTCTTCGAGGCGCGAGATCCTCGGCGGCATGCAGGCCCTGCCCCGCCCTGCGCTCAACGATATTGACTGATCCAAAATATCCAGAATATGTGCGACAGCGGGTTGTCACTCCACCTTGCATCGCGTTTTGCTCCCCGCTCCAGACCGAGTTAAAGGGGCGTGAATCCCGAGGATGGGTTCCCGGGCGCGTCGCTGCGACCGTGAAGGAAAGATGGGGGCTCCGCAGCACTTCAAAAGTACGCCAGTCACGCATCAGCTCGGCGCCTCGGCGCCTAAAGCGTAGGGGTGGTGAGAGAAGCAGGTGGGGGTGACGGATCACGCAGTGCATCCTAGCAAGATCGCAACCGCTCTCCCTATCACAGGTCGGGCAGCACTTTACCTACCGACGTGGCCCAGGAGAGTGCTGCGCAGCACTTGTGTGACTTGGGCGCGTGTTGCAGGGACGTGGCTGATTACAGACAATGAGGTGTCAAAGCAGGTTCGCCCCATGGTGCTCGATCCACCTGGCAACCTACACTTTGGGCTTGGAAGTCTCAACGCCCGCGACACGATCCGACTTGTACGCGACGGGCCCAACCTAGCGGTGTTGCTCAACGGCCGACCGCAGGGCGTCGCTTTCAGAGGCATCCCTCTCAAAGTGTTTGCATGTGTCCGTCTCCGCGGCCAAGTTGCAGCCGTCCGCATAGTTGCTCAGGGCCCACTCTGAGGTCGAGCCGCCTGCGTTGCCGAGCAGTAAAGAGTTCTCTCGTCAGGGTGTATCGCAGAGAAGCGCAACCTCTACTCTTGTACTTCGCCTCTGTCGTGAATCGCTCGCACAGCCAACGCAAGCTTGCGAATCAAATCGCGACATTGCAAGGCGCGCAAGTTTCTCTATTGCCTAGGACTGGTCCATGGAATCGTCGCCTTCGCCCTTGGATCCCCTACTCAACCCAGACTCGTCCAGTGTTGCATCCCCCTCGTCCTCTTCTTCATCTTCCATGTCCCACAGCGACAACCGCCATGGATCCTCCATGAGCACTGCCGCCAGCCCTCGTTTCCCGGTCACGGCGAGCGCCACAGGTGCACAGTCCGGTAGAAGGCGGACCAGCGCGCCGCTTTGTTGGGCAGGCGCCAGTGGCGCGAAGGCCAGTGGGCCGCTCTCGCCAGCGTTTGGGGGCACCGCCTCCCACTCCAACTGGCTTTGCAGCAGCAGAGTCAGTGCAGCCTCCTCGCCTGCATGCGACACCGCCGCAACCTTGTCTTGCCCGTAGAATTGCACGCCAACCACGGAGCCCTCGACGCCCGCTCCTACCAACACCTGCGCCTGCTCCACCGACCAGCCCAAAGAATTGCCCTCCACAGACCTCAACAGATCCGGGCCCGTTTGTCCGCGAGAATTGTGCTCGCCTCCCACTCGTCGCAATCGCAGTAGGCTCACAGCTGCAACTGGCTCAGCGTCCTGGTGAGCGCCCCATCCTCGTGAGGTGGCCACCAGAAGCTCCACATCTGGCCCATCGCCTGCCGACGATGCCAGCGCTCGAGGCGTGCCTTCATCAGCGCCTCTGGCGGTTGCCGGGTAAAGCTGCAGCGAGGCGTCCACGGCAAGTCGTGCTGATATGGAAGCGCGAGTGCCGCCGAGGGCCCTCTCAGAAGCAACGCGTGCACGGTCGAGCTGCTCTGACAGCGGCACCCGAGCTCTCTCGAGGAGCGGCGCGCCACGCCACGCGTCAGGGGGACGGAGGGCGTCGATGAGAGCGTGTGAGGCGCTGCGCTCGTCTGGCGGGACTGGAAGCTGGGGCGGATCGGCGCCAGAAATGGGGGCATTCAGAAGCGCCGCAATGCGGTCGCTCTCCAGCTGGGATGAGATGAAACGCGCTACCGAGAGCGCCTCATCTGGTGAAAGCGCCGGAGAACTGGCTGACTCACTGATGAGGCGTCCTGCCAGACGCTCTAGCCAGTGGCACATGCGAGAGATCCCGCGCTGGAAGTCCTGTGCTGCAGCCCCAACTTCCATCACCCTGAAAACCGCGCGCACAGTCAGCATCCTGTGCTCACTACCGGGGGGGTTAGTGAGGTGAAAGAAGACACAGTCGAGGAGGCGACCTGTGCATGAGAGCGGTGGCGTTTCGGGTGAGAGCTTCGCACTCGGTCTGAGAAAGGCCAACCGCCTCGAAGCGCTCCTCCCAACGAGCGAGACCTTGCAGTTCGCCCGCGCGGAAAAGGAGAGACTGTATCAGCGGGAGCATCTTGAGCACGGCTTGTTGTTGTACCTGCTGGCACCCAGCGTCTACCGACTTCTCCCACCGCCGCACTCCATTCTCCCCGATTCCTGTAACAAACGCTTGAAGCGGCGCGGACGCGAAGCCACTAGCCACGCACGTGAGCAACTCTCCCACCGCAGTGTTATCACTGCCATGATCCCGCAGGCCCTTCTCGAGCTGAGATAATTTTCCTCGCATGATTTCCCAGGCGTCCTTCCAGCTTTGCCGCATTTCGGCCTACGGCGACAGGCGCCAGACTCAGAACAACGCAGCCAAAGTCACTTGATCACATTAGGGCTCGCAAGTTGAACTTTGCGGGAAGGCACGTACGAGCAGCAGCCCGAGAGCGTGGAAGATGCATTCGAGGAGCCATGCCTGAGACGCGATCTGCAGTAGTTGCGGTGCGTTCCCTGCGAGCACGCCGCTGTCGACCAGGATACAAAATCCTGCACCTGCTCGAGGGCCTGAACCCTCGAAGCTTTGCGCGGCCAGAAGTGCAGAGGAGTCACGAACGTAGAGTTCTTCTCCTGTACTTTCCAGCAGCACCGCTACATTTGACAGGTCCTTCTGCACTGTGATTCGACGGACCTGCTCGCAGTGCCCCGGTCTCTAATCCTGCTCTAGCTGTTGCTGTGCGCATGTGAGGGGGTCGCGAGGCAATTCGCCGTAGCGCCTTGGGACAGAACCTGGGCTCGAGTGTTGCCACTGGAAGAAGTGATGCAAGTCTGACATAGGCCAATGCAAAACGTCCCGAGTCCGCGCATGGCCACAACTCCCGTCGCGTCGCCAGAGAACAGCACCGTGAGTACACTCGGGCGCTTCGCATCGGCGAGTCGCACCGAAGTACGCACACTCGAGGAATTTTCAGGAAGAGGAATCAGAGGTGGAATAAACTGATTGGTCCGATCCTCCATCATCTCTGCGTTCTCGGCGTTTGCGCCGCCCCACATTACCCACGAGAGCGCAGTGACAGGTGCTGAGTGTGCCGGAACACACGCAGTCTGCTCGCCTACCTCGATATCGTAGATCGTAATCTTGCCATCTTCGTGCCCCGAGGCGAGTGCCTTGCCGTCCGGGCTCCATGCCAAGGACGTCACTTTCGACGTGTTCTCGGTGAAGGTGTGCAGCTTCGCCCAGGTAAGACGGTGGATCGCAATGTTGTTATCCCTGGTGACAAATGCCAAGAGGTCCATCGTCGGGCACCATTCTACCAGCCGCCCAGCCAGAGAATTCTGTGTCTCACTCCCGAGGGTCTTTTCGTCCACCTTGCGGAACACCATGGCAGACAAGACGCGACGCGGCGCGGAGCTGGACGGGCAGATTTGATTCTCTCTTCTTCCGAACTTGCGGAACTTGTGTAAAAAAAAATGATTGAACTTGTCGGAATTTCCTTTTCAGAGATTCGATCGATCGCCGTGTGAAACGAGAGCCACTACTCCTGGGTTTAGGTTGGGGGTTCCGGCTTGAAAGGCACAGGTAAACGCGCGCAGGAGCGATGGCCATTGTCACTGAAAGATGGAAAAACGCTGCTCAGGACTGGGTGGAGTGGGCAGTAACCTCCATGAATCTTTCTTACGATAGCGATTCTTCTGCCGGACAGAAGGCCCTATCGGTGGCCTCCAGATCCATAGCCTCGCCCAACCTTTTCTGCGAACCGCCGTCATTGTCCTATTAACCGCATGACACCAGGCAGCTCTAATTTTCAGAGGCATATCTCTTTCTTACTCCCGGGCCCGGTTGCTGCACGACTTGATTTCGCAGGCTGAATCTTAACTAGACTGCTCTCAACGAGCAGATGGTGAAGGTGCAAGAGGAATTCATGTCGGACAAGGTCCTGATGGCGGGGAATATGGCATTGGCGGCAATATCTGTACTCTTGGCGGGGCGGGTGATGCTTCGCCGCACGCAGCAAACGTCAACAAAGGCCGCGTGCCTGTGCATCTCGTTCATGTGGGCTGGGCAAGCAATCAAGTTCCTCGAGGAAGCGTGTGGCCTGGATCGGCGACCGATTGGCCAGACCCGGGGTATGACACAGGTAGCACAACCATGGCCTGTACAAGGTTTCGCTTCGGCAGCGAGCTATGGTATGGTCAGCATCATGATAACGGTGGGTGAACGCTTTTGTTTCTCCTGCGGGCCTGCCCAATCCAGACTAGCTTGCAGTTGCTGACAGCGCGAACCATTCGAATGTTCGAACTTCAACCCGGTGCTGGTGGAGCGTGTCGCCCTGCACCTATTCTCAAAGTGCATTGAGGCCGGGGACTCTCTCAAGGCGGCACTTTGTCAGGTGCTGGGGCAGAGTGGGTTTCTATTGATGCACAAGCCATTCCGATCGATCGAAGTCAGTGTCAGCCAGCAGATCGGCGCGGTGCGTGCCCTTCTATCATCGCGCTACCCGCTGCGTGGTCCCTTCGCAGCTCACGACAGAAATCGCGTGCTTGTCCTGAGCACTGAAGGTCAACTGACACCGGTCGCAGTTTCTGGTCGGGTTCGCGTTCTTGTCGGGCCCCGCACACCAGCTGACGGGAGGGCGCTGCCCGCGCCTCTCGTTTCCAGTCGATCTCTTCACAGTCGGATTTGTCCTCTCATCAGTCCTCGACTCGGGTTACTCACAGCTGGTCCTCGCTGCCTCGCTGGCGGTCGCGTCCGCGCGGTCCTCGGTCGGAGTCTTCTTCTTCAAGGAAGCGCCAGACATCCTCGCCTTCGGAGCCTGCTTTCTTGCATGGCAAATCTGCTCAACCTGGGGGCGCCGCGCTGACGCGTCAGATCCCCACCCCAACCACGCGAGTCCTGATGCGCGCAGGACGCACAAAAGCGCCGGTCACAAATCCGAGGCTCGAACCAGCGGTCCGCAGGAAAACATGTGATGACACGCGCGAGAGCCTTACTGCTCGCATCTTACGCACGCTCTGCAGGATCCAGTGAAAACGGCGAGGGTGGCCTTGCAGGTTTGAGTGGCCACAGCCCAAAGTGCAGCAGCGGGAGGGGCCGCGGCCGGCGCGGACTCGCGTTGCCCCGCTTATGCGGGAGATGCCGGATGGGAATGGCGGGGTGCAAGGTGTACGGCCCAGCTTGGCTGTGGACGAGGACGGGGACGAGGCTGACGAATTTTTTGAAGTCACCGACGAGGGGATCCGGAGGCGTAACCCCGCCGAGAGACGATGAGTCAGGGGGGATCGCAACAGGGAGAATCGGGCTGGCTGAGGTCGACCCCAGGGGACCGTAGAGACCGAGGCTGAACCAGACAGAAATTATTTTCTAAACTCGAAGTGTCGGACTGCTCATCTGCCCAGGACAGCACTTGATTGCGACTCTGCGATGCATCCCAGTAGGCCCACACAAGGCAATTTCGGAACATCAATGCATCATACTGTCATGAAGAAAAAACCGTTTGAGAGTAAACAATAGTCAGTCGAGTTTTTTTACGTTATTGCATGCAGGAGCGCCTCATTAAAAACGGCATTAAATCATGAAAACAATTCACGTGCAGAGTCATTTCCAAAAAATCCAGGCAAAAATCACGCAAAGCGAAAAAACACTGGAGTGACGGGGACCGGAAGACGGTGCCAGGATATCGGAGATGTGAGAAAGGCCCGAAAGGCCTACCCCACTAACGTGACGCGAGAAAGTTACGTGTGATGACAACGAGCGAAAAGAAGGGAATAACAATGCTTAGAAGGCGGGCATGTAGAGAGGCACGCGAGAAGGGCGTGGGCGAAGAGAGGTCCCAAGCCAAGCAGACTAACAGTCTCCGAGTGCGTCAGCCGCGCGGGCTTGAATTCCGCTGCGGGCCCGCGCCCGTGAGGCGAGAGAGAGAGGGAGAGAGTGTATTGAATAACCTCGTACAGACCGGGTATCATACGACAAACCAAACCGATAGGCACGCAAAACCCCACAAAACGGGGAAAGACCACAACCCAGACCGCGAAAAACTACGGCCGGGAGCCTCCTCACCCTGCACCGCCCAGCACACCTGCACCCGACCCACCGCCCGCCGAGACCGCCACCGCCTGCACCACCGGGGCCGCGAACGCAACCGAAGACGGAGGAGCCAGC
>Ga0115567_10004872_pt1 | contig 13046 bp, 6 predicted proteins | sample COGITO_mtgs_1204_2_FD_88679 | JGI IMG/M metagenome (GOLD analysis project Ga0115567, IMG submission 88679) | Pelagic marine microbial communities from North Sea - COGITO_mtgs_120412 | ecosystem: Environmental > Aquatic > Marine > Epipelagic | place: Germany:Helgoland, sampling site Kabeltonne...
GAAGAAGAAGAAGAAGAAGAAGAAGAAGAAGAAGAAGTTGTGATTGAGGAGCAGATTGGAGTGGTTCAGAAACCAACGGTATTGACGGTTGAGAAAGAAAAACCGAGAAGACAATCGACGCGCTATCCAGATCGAGACGCGATGAGAATCCACGGAGGCGTCGATCCCAACGCAAACGTTGTTCCGGAAACGCAGTTAGTTGGCGCTTTAACGATGGTTCATCCACCACCGGTAGAAAAGAAGAAACGTGGAAGACCACCAAAAAGAGCCAGACCAGCGGAACCGGTACAAAGGAAAAAGCGCGGCCGACCGGCAAAGGTTTCGGAGGATCTTTCGCAGCCTCCGAAGCAGAAAAAGGCAAAAGTTGTCGCGAAGAAGGAAAAAGAGAAGAAGAAAAGAAAAGTAGCCACCGTCGCTACGGTCACCGATGACTCCGCGTTAGCGTCGCTCAAAGAGTTCATCGAAACCATGGGCGGCCACCTACCGGCGAACTGGTCCGCGAAAGTCGCGAGTCGCGAGAGGACGGATAAAGGACGGATATCGCTTCACACGGACGTCACCTATATCGACCCGAACGGGAAGAGATACAGATCTAAACTCGAAGTCGCGAGGTGTTTAAATTTACTCGTCCAGTGATTATTGGACGATGATGATGATGATGATGATGATGATGATCAAAGTGATTTTTGAACAACAACAACAACAACAACAACAACATTCAGAGAGATGCGAAGGTTTTATAGTGGCTTTTAAAAACATACACTCATACTAAGGTTGTAAAAACAGAATTTAGCGAAAGAGAAAGACACGCGCTTTAAATATATATTACCGTTACCAGTACCTGTTTCCTAGGTGTACATATAATTACAAATACTTTACAAACGCCGGGACACCTTCGCTAATTCTTCGCAAAGACATGACCGCTAAGAGCAAAATGTCCGCCTTGGATTCACTTTCCTTCTTCTGACCTAAAATGCGTATGCCGTCGTCGGTTGTCAACACATCGCCTTGGAATCGTTCGTCCATACCGGTGACGAGCATATCTTTTACTTCTCCGGGTAAATCGATGATACAATCGATGTACCCGCTTCTATTCTTTACGCTCGAGCTCACCGCGATGACTTCTTTAATACCTAATTCAGACGCTGCGTAAGCAATTTCGCGTTCGAGCAAAGCGCACGAGGTGAAACTGTCCGTCACTTCGCCGAAATGTTTTAACAAACAGTGCGAAGCGACGGAAAATTCACGCGCGGTTTTTGCTTTGAACACGATATTTTCAGCCGTTCTCCTGGCGGTATCCGTGGCGATGTAAGCTGGCGAGATGGACAAGTCTTCCGTCGATTCGCGAACTTCAGTCGTAACCAGCATCGCGTCGTCTTCAATATCAGGATTCTTGTCATCTGGGACGAGCGTTTTGTGAATGATTTTCACTTCCCCTGGAAGGCATGCTTTCAAGCGCATCATTTCAACGCGTTGTAACTGCGAATAGAGCAACTCGAGGTACAAATCTGCACCAACCGAATCGACTTCGCCGGATTGTTTCTCGCCGAAGAGAGTACCGACGCCTCGAATGGACATGTCTCTTTCCGCCAACTTGAAACCTTCGCCTAATCCACACGACTCTTCCAACGCTAACAAGCGTTCCTTCGCTTTTTCGTTCAATGATTCTGGATCTAGCCCGTAAAACATCCACGCGTGCGCTTGACGATCGGCGCGACCGACGCGACCACGCAACTGATACAACGACGCTAAGCCGAACGATTGCACTTCTTCGATGATAATCGTGTTGCAATTCGGAATATCTAAACCAGACTCAACAATCGTCGTGCACAATAAGACATCCGCCTCGCCGTTGGAGAATTCATCCATGACCGCATCCAAAGTATCGCCGTCCATTTGTCCGTGCGCTTCAATCACGCGTAAGTTTGGCAAAATGTCGAACAACCTTTTCCGCGAATCGCCCATCATCATGATTCTGGGAACGATGTAATAAATTTGCCCGCCTCGATTGATTTCGTACTCAATAGCCTCGCGAATTTTGTCTTCGTCCATTGGCAATAAGTTTGTTCGAATCGGTCGACGTTCTGGTGGTGGCGTTTGAACTAAACTCGCGTCCCGAAAACCAGAGATGGCCATATGCAACGTTCGCGGAATAGGGGTCGCCGATAAAGTTAAAACGTCCACGGTAGCTTTCAACGCGGAAATTTGGTCTTTGTGCCTCACCCCGAACCTTTGCTCTTCGTCAATGATCAACAGATCCAAGTTGTCGTAGACTTCCGTCGATAAGTTCAACAAACCGTGCGTACCGACGATGATTTGTGCTCTTCCTGAGTCCTTTTGGCTAAACTTCTCTAAAATTTCTTTTTGATCTTTTGTCTTGACGTGCCTCGTGAGAAGATTGACTTCTACACCCAAGTGTCGAAATCGCGCAGCGACGTTCGCGGCGTGCTGTTTCGCCAGAACCGTCGTTGGCGCGAGAATAAACGAATTCTTGCCGGAAAAGCACGCTCGAGATATGGCTCTGAAAGCGACTTCTGTCTTACCAAAACCGACATCGCCGACGATGATTCTATCCATGGGCGTGTCTCGAGTCATGTCCTCGTTGATATCCTCGATAGCCATCTTTTGGTCGGGAGTGAGCTCAAAACGAAACCCTTCAGCAAATTTTGCCTCTTCATCCGGTTTCGATATTCTATACGGTGCTCGGACGCACTGTAATCGTTGTAAATACACGCACATTTGGTGCACGACTAAATCGCGAATCTGTTTTTGCATCTGCGCTTCTTTCGCTTCCCACGACCCGAGTTTATCGTACAGCTTTGAAAGTCTCGGCGGTTTTACTTGCGCGCCGGGACTGGCGTATCTATACAATTGCATGGACGCTTTCTTCGGTTCAATTTTTGCGGTATCATCCGCGAACTGAATGAACAAGAACACTTTCCTCGTGCCTTCGTTTCTTCCGGTCTCCTCGTCTTCGTGGTTGATCGAACGCATACCTAAAAACTTCCCAATGCCGTATTTTCGGTGGACGACGTATTCACCGATAACCAACTTGAACGGATCAATAGAATTGTTCGCTAATCCGTGGGTGCTGTCGTTGTAGCCTTCCAAAACACGGTTGTTCATTTCCAACGCGTAGCCGATTCCATCGAGCGCCTCTCGCACATCCAGTTCGCTCATCATCTCAGCTAATCCGCCTTCGTCCTCTGACGACGACGATGATGCTCCTAACCGCGTCTTCTCGACGTCAACTATGCTTGCTGCCATGGTCGTCATAGCGTCCAGCTTCGCCGCGTCTTCGCCTTCGTTGAACGACCGTTTCACCGCTCTCATGCCTCTTTGCCTTCTCTCCGTGAATAATCGACGCAAACGGTCGCTCGCTTTCTCCTCGTTTGTTTTGCTGCTATCACTATTGCTGCTGCTGCTGCTGCTATTACTATTATCTTCCTCCATTTTATTCTCCTCGAACATCCTCGCCAACTTCGTCTCTGGATCCGAGGACGCTTTCAGCCGTTCCAACTTTAACCGCTCTCTCAACGTCTTGAACGCCTTTTCAAAATCCGCCACGAATTCCATTTCGTTTTGCTTTTCTCTCGCCTCTCGCGACGGATTATATTTCGGCGCGATAATGTGCGAAGACGACGACGACGAAAAAGACGATGAAGGCATCATCGCGGTCACCGACGAACCGTCATTTTTGGCGTTCCCGTTGACTGCTGTAGAACCTCTTTTCACCGCGCTGCTCTTCTTTTTCACTCCTTTTTTCGAAGAAGACGACGAAGACGCGGTCGCGTCGGAGATCCCGCCACCTCTTCTCACGACGCGCCTGCGCACTTTCGCGTGTTGCACTCCCGCCGGAGGCGAAGTCGCGGCCGTCGTCGCGGTTGTCATATCTTCTTCTCCGTCGTCGTCTGAATCGTCGTCTTCTCTTTCGTCGCTCTCGTTCTTCTTCTCTCGACTACTACTACTACTGGTAGTATCACTCTCCTCATCCCCTACAGTCACTTCTTTCTCTTTTGCCAACATCATCTTCTTCGTCGTCGCGAGGCTTTTCCTCTCCCTCTCCAACGCCACCACCAACCGGTCCACGAGCTCTTGTTTCTTCCCAGTTTTCTTCAACTTCCGCTTCTCCAGTTCGCTCTTTAAGTCCGGGACTTTTAGTTTCGAGAGCACGAGTTGCATCTGTTGTTCGCTTTCTTCTTCGTACTCGTCGTCGTCATCTTCTCCTTTTCCTTTTCCATCTGGGCCATGCAAACGACGCTCGAACGAGGCGTCGATTGAATCCGTCTGTTGCATCGCTTGAATGTTCCAACGTGTCTTTTCAGCGCGCGATGAGACTCCTCCCCTTTTCCTCCCGCGCACAAAAGGCGAAGAATATCTTCGAGGGGTGTGAAAAGAAGCCGTTGCGGTGTTCGGCGCGGTGAAAGTGGCGAATTGTGGTGTCCTCGCGCTCATTTTGTGTATTCAATGCGTGCAAATTTAATGACGAAGCCGCCACAAAAGTTTTCCCCGGGAGTAGGGAAAAGAGAAAAAGGTACCACGTTTACGATGCAAAACGTCTCTGCCTGCGTTCGATCCTCCGCGCATTCGTACGTCGTTGAAAGGAGGAGGAAGTATGGTTCTTGTGGTTCACGCGCTGGCGTCGTGGTCAGAGCGAGGAAAGGTTTACTCGCGGAAAAGTTCGAGAAGGAGGAGGAAAAGGACACGAACGGGGAAGCCGTCGGCGAGGACGATGCGTCGGGGGATGCGGTGCGACTGTGCGCCTGCAACAGCAACGAGACGTACGAAAACTGCTGCCAACGCGCGCACGAGAACGGGATAACGCGAGAGACGACGCCAGAAATGATCGTTCGCGCGAGATTTACGAGCTATAAGGAAAATAAACCGGAGTTTATCGTCGAGAGTACGCACGAGGATTCGCCAGATTTTACCAAGAGAGACGAGACGGATGCGGAAAACGCGCGGAGGACGCTCGAGTCAGACGCGAAGGCGACGGCGAAGAAGATTCGGTTTTTGAGCTTGAAAATCATGAAGAAAGGGAGTAATGGCGAAAATGAGAGTGGTGGTGAAGAGGCGTTTGTTTCGTACGAGTGCGCGTTCGACGCGGGAGAGAAGAGGGCGAAGAAATCGAGGGCCAAGGCGAAAACGCTCGCCGAGCGAGCGAGGTATCGAAAGGATAAAGATGGGAAGTGGAAGTACGTGGACGCGTTGCAATTGAACGATAACGTTCTTTCTGCGGATGGTTTTGACGATGGAGGGCACAATCGGGGGAAGAGTAATTGGGGGAACGGTAATTTAGGCAAAATCTTTTAGCGGGAGGAGGCAAGATTTTCTGACGTTTCTTGCCCTCGCTCGAGGGAGCGCGCGGGCGTTTTTGTAATCTAATATCAATCTACGATTTCGTAATCTTTCGAACGAATGACGAAGGCGTCGATCGTTGTGCCTAACATCGCTGTTACCGGCGTTGATGGCGGTGCTGCCAGCGGCGACGACAACGGCGACGACGACTCGTGTCTTTTCATTCCTCCCGTTGTCGTCATTTCTGCTCGCCTCGTCAAGCACGCTTTGCGCATTTGCGGGTTCAAGCACGTCTTGCATTTGCCGCATTTTTGACTCGAACGTATGATTGGGAAGGTGAATTTCTTCTTTGCTCTTTTTTGCTCGCTGTTGTTTCCATCGCCGTCCTTCTCGCTCTTCTTCGTTTTCTTTGCGCTCGCCCGGTTATTGTTCTTCTGTTGTTCTTTCTCGACAGATTTACGTTTCAAGTACGAACGAAAGATATCGTTATTGAAAGGCGTTTCCGGCGGCGTCGGTTCTCGATTGATGGCGATTGATATCGTCTCCGCCGGACGTTCTTTCTTTGGTCTGCCGAGTTTTGGCGCTTTACTCGTCATCGCGGCTGCACTTTTTTCTGGGTGCAGCAAAGGACTCGGAAAGTCAAATTCAGTGAACTCTTGCCCGGTCGAAGCGACTGGAACGACAGGACATATCCATTTTGGCAACTCGCGCGGATATCCGGTACGGCGCTCCCATGCCCGAACGCACAAGACTTGGTGATTAAACAAACGCGTGACTTCCGTCCTCGTCATCCCTCGCGTGACCGAACCGATGGACGCGCCGAGTAGAGTGACTATTTTCGGCGACGTTTTGAGAGTTTCAATGTCGACACTCACAGGTTTTGCCGCCGAGCGAAGGTCGAGAAAGACTTCATTCACTTGAAAGTACGTGCCGTGCAGCGGGAAGCTGCGTTTACAGGCGCACAAGGCGGTGACGAAGAAGACGCATTTTATTGAAGAAGGCTCAGAGGGAGGAGAAAGATGAGAAGGAGCAGGAGGAGGAGGAGGAGTGGTAATGATGATATCCTCTTCATCATTCTCTTTGCTGATGTTCGTCTTTGCATCTTCCATGACGATATCGTCGTCGTTGTCGTCGTTATCGTGGTTATTTTGTTCGTGCTCCTCTTCGGACGACGTTGATATTTTATAGACGCGTTCAAAATCGCTCGCCTCTCTCGGAGCTGCGATGACGCAATACCGCCGCGTTGCGTCGCATTCGCCGATTATAGACGTTGGATGTGGCGAGAGCGAATGCAAAAGTTCCGCCGGAACGCATTCATCTGGCACTCGCCACCCTTGTACCTCTGAACGAAACTGCGCTTTTGTGAACGAGGATAAATCCGCGAGTTGATTGTGTCGATTAGGGGTTAAAAACGCCTCCTCCTCCTCCTCGGCGGTTGTCGTCTTGGCGGCAGTTGCTGCATTGAACCTTGCGAACCGAGGATCCTCGACTTCCCTCAAAACTTCGTCTTCGGCTTCGCTTTCAAACGCCGCATCATCTTTCAGCGCTCTCTCGTCGACTTCAGCAACCGCTTCCATCGCCTTTGTTTTCGCCTCGGCTAAAATGCCAAACGCGGCGGACGCTCTCTCGAGATCGTTTCGATTTTTGTCCGGGTGGCAGATTCGTGACAACGATTTAAATCGCCGCATGATCATCGCTGCCACGGCGCTTTTGTTTTCTTCGACATTGTCGTCGTCGGAATCATCCTCCGAGGAAAGGAGTAAAAGAACGCGCATGGCCTTCTTGCCGGCGGGTTTACCTAAATCTGTCCAGATCTTCCCGGCGGCGACGATTGAATCCATCGTTTCCGCGACGTTGTTTGCGAACGCGTCGTTTTGTAGAGAGAAAGGAGCAAGGGGCGCAGTATGTGATGGTTCTACATGCAGAGGAGACGCATCTTCTACCGATGCTGCTGTTGCTTCGGAAAAATCCTTCTCATTTTGCTGCTGGTGCTTCTGCGCTTTTGCACGCTCAACGAATTCTTCAACTGTGAGAACATCCGCCGCAAGATTATCAGACGATTCCGTAGGGCTGTTGAATCCATCTAGACTAGACGGTGATTCTATGCTCGAATTCGATGGAAACCGTTTTCCAATGACGTTGTTATTCGTCGCCGTTGGCGTCAACGGCATCTTCGGCGACGAACCCTCCGACGGCGACGCCAAGCCGATATCTTCGATATCTTCGATCGGTTGCGTTCTCGTTTGTTCCTTCGTAAGATCAATCGTTACTACTTCTTTCGGCGGCGTTGGAGGTTCTGCGTTGTTGACGTTCGGTGCAGGCGTGTATACTCCGACGTTGTTCATGTTATTATTCCTTCGTTTACCACCACACTTGGCGTATTCGCAGTCGGAGTTCATTGGACAACTCGCGCAATTCGGATCGCGCTTCGCGCAAAACACCTTCCCAAGCGTAATCATGTGATAATGCAGCTCGTACAACATCGTCACGTCGAACGTGTTCAATCTTTCGCTCAAAAATTCGTACACTGATTCTTCTGGGGCGTACTGCTCGAGAAGTTCGAGCTTGAAATCGTGTTCGAGCGGAACCCATCCTAGGCGCGCCATGATTCGTCCGACGTTGACGTCTACAGGGAAGTCTCTATTTTCCAACGAGAGTAAGTTTACGCACGCCGAAGTCTTTGCGCCCATGCCTTCTATCTCGTTGAGATACGCGTTTGCTTCTTCTGTGGAGGCTTCACGAAGGAATTCGAGCGACAAAACGCCGCGTTCGTCGAGCACACGCCGAAGAATTTTCTTGATTCTATGCGCGAGCATGGAGTGCATGCCGCGACATCGAATGCACTCGATGATATCGTCGATTGAGGCTTCGTGCAAAACGCGGTGCCAATCTACGCAGTCGCGCACTATAATTTCATTCTCGGTAGGATCGTTGTCGCAAATGAAGTCTTGACGATCTCGAGCAGCTTGCGCGAGCGCTTTCAATTTATCTGTCTTTGCTCGTCGCTCGCGTCGGTTCAATTCTGCCCTCGAGGCTGCTTGTTGCTTCGACGCTTCTCTCTCTTCTCTCAGTTTTGCTTTGTTTTCGCGCATTTTCTTTTCTTTTGCTTTCTGCTCTTCGTCTTCTTTGCGCAAAATTTCCGCTTCCCGGACGATTTCGTCGATATCGTCGTTCAACATCTCCTGCGGCTTATCGCACCCGTTGTGTCTTTTATCGAAACTTCGAGAGCAGGTCCAGTTCAAGTAATCCGCTGCTTCTACGTTCTCCGACGTCGTCTTGTGAGTAAGTAATGAATCTGCTAACGCTTTTGGTATCCGTCGCCACTTACCGCAATCCTCGTTCGAACATTCGATCCACGCCTCTTTCTCGCTAAATCTGCGCTTCGTCAACGGCGTTTTCGAAAAATCGTTCCACATTTGTCGCTCGCTGTAATACAGTTGCTCTAACGGAGACATGACAGGTAACTCGACAATAACTGAAGACTCGTGAAGGTCTGTATTTTCATCAAGTGATGTCCTATCGAGCTCAAACGAGGACGAGTCGATCTTCGGAACACCGCGACAAAGGAAGAAGGAAGGTTGCTCGATGTCATCTTTATCGTCAATCTGCATGCGCTCAATCACTTCCGCCACGGCTGCTGCTCCCATTTCAGTTTCTATATCTAAAGCATCTCGCATTTCTACATCCTCCTCCTGAGCAATATTATCTCTCCCGGTTTCTCTCGAAACAATGCGATCAATTGCATTTCGTACAACCTCGCTCGCCGCTTGCGCGCATTCCTTCTCGTACCTCTCCCTGTCTTTTTCAACTACCGAATTGATGACATTTTTCACCAAATCCTTCACTCTTACCGCTCTCTCGACGCGTTCTAAATGCTTGCTTTGCGTTTCCTCCGTCACTGGAAACTTGGCCATCAAATTTAACATCGCTGTTGATGATAAAACGTCCGTCACGTTTTGCGTTAAATTCGCGCCGATGACCGAATCGAGGACTGAACCGCCCCAGGAGACGTCCAAAGGTCTATGACCGAGAGTTTTACGCGATTTACGAAGAAACTCGCCGATTTTATCGCGCCACATCCGTTTCTCATCGTGACCAAACTTTTGAATGGCGAGTTGTCGCCCTTTCCAGATTTTCGGGATGACGTTTTTCTTCTTCGATTGCTGCTGCGCAAGAGGAGGCGGCGGAGCTCGCTTTCGCTGCACGTCGCGAAAGAAGATATCTTCCGAGTCCGATTCGCTGCTACTAGTGCTACTATCGGAGGAGAAATAATCGTCGTACGATTCGCGCGGTCGTGATTCTATCTCTGGATTCGGATGTCGCCATCTTTGCTGAGCATCTTGAGAACCGTTTTCGAAGGCGTTTCCGGATCGGAACCAGCCGCGTTCGCCCGGCGTTCGCGGACCGCTTCGCTTGGATTTCGCCAACCACGTGACTTTTGGTTTCACGACGACGGCAACCGCAGCAGTAGGGAAAGATGGCGAAAGCGACGTTCTCTTAGCGTAGCTTTCAAACGTGCTCGCATCCCAAATTAAATCTGAGGCATTCGTGGCGAGTTCTGTTCTTGGAAACGGTGTGATGCGATGGACGAGAGCTTCGCTCGACTCGACGACGCGTTCGATGGCTTCTTTAACGAGCGTACGAACGATGCACCTTTCGTGATCGTCGTCGTCATCTTCATCTTCGCATGGAAGAGTAACTTCTACTTGTTTTTGTTGTTGCACTCGACCACGACGCAAATTTGTGGCGCCCGTAAGAAACCACTCGTCTCGTACTTTCGTGTCCGAAACGAGATTTTGTACGCGACGTTTCGCATCGGCGAACAAGTTCTGATACATTTTTATAGTCCCGTGCGCGGGTACGACGGACACATCCAGAGATCTCAAAAAGTCTCTGTAAATGTCTTTTTGTGCGCTGATGGCTTTGGGCATGTGCATGGTACTTATCGCGTCGATGTGATCCATAATGTGTTCCTGTTTCCTCGCGTTTATATTTTGACACGTCTCGCGAAGGTTCAGCAAATTCGAGCCTACCCAATCGTGAATGGTGTCGAGGACATCCGTGAACGAGTAAGAAGGAGACGATACGGCCTCCGCTTGCATTTGAACACCTTCTTCTTCTTCTTCTTCTTCTTCCTTTTCCTCGTTTGTATCTTTCTTCAAAAAGCGTATGGGATGCGTTCTCGCTTTCGGTTTTCGAAAATCCATCACCGCGGCCAACCGTCTCGGGACGATCGTTTTCGGCACAAAGTTACGCCTCTTCTCCTCCTTCCTTTTCTTTCTCTCCAACTCTTTCAGCCGTCTCTTCTTCTCCTTCCTCGATTTCTTCGTTTCGTAATACTGCGACAAATCGTAAAACTCTTTGGTAATCCTCACTTCCTCCTCGTCCTCGATGCCTTCGAATCCCCATCGAGCGACGTTAATCCCTTCGACTAACCTCGTCAACCGCTTAAACCTCGATTCCGTTTTAATTCGCTTATAATCTTTGCTAATGATGGACTCCAAAATCACCGCCGGTCTCCTGTGACCATCGTTCGACCGTTTCTCCGTAAACCTCGTCACCGGTACTGGATACAATTTCAACCACTCGGCTTCGCGAAACTCCATCTCTTTCGCCTTCTGCGCGGTGATCGGCAACAGATCCTCGCCTCGATTGCGCAACCCCGGTCGGTAGGCGTTCGCGCTCGCTTCGGATTGTCTTCGTAACCGAGCTTGATGTTGCTGAGATTTCGTGAGGTGCTTTTCGTACGCGATGAACACGTCCGAGTGATTCTCATCATCGTTCGTGTTAGTAGTATTCACGTCTGAATCGTCGTCCTTCTTTTCAGCCTCTTTGCCTTTGTCTTCTTCTTCTTCTTCCTTCGTTGTTACCTTTTGCTCCCGCTGATGCTTTTTGTCCTTCTCCTCCTCACTGAGTAGGAGTTTACGAATACCATCAAACCCGCCGCGCTGCTCAAAAATTCTCGGTTTCCCTCCAAAAATAGGAACGTTAATGTCGTCTCGTTCCTTCTCCTTCTCCTCCTCCTCTTCCTCCTCCTCCTTTCGACGACGACGACGGTCCCGCAAAGATGACAATAAACCTCCTTTTTTCTGTCCCATCTTCTTTAACTGTATTTTTGTCTTCGATGATGATGATGATGATGATGATGATGATTCCTGTCGTCTCGCGCGCGTGTCGCGCAGCGAAAAACGTCCCACGACGAGAACACCGCGACCGTAACCACCACCATTTATAGTAGTATTCGTCGTCCTCGTCTTCAACTTTCTTTTCTTCTTCATTTTTATGGTAAAGCTTATGTGTGATGTTAAATGTGCGCTTTTTTTTATCCAGAGTGTTTTAGATATTTTTTTTCCTTGCAAACGAGCTCCTCGAAAAGATGCACAAATTAACCTCAGAAAAGGATATGCAGATATACTACTATAAATGAGCAATACGACGACGACTTTGATGAAAACGACGACGGTGCTTTTTTGCAGGAGGACGACGACGACGACGACTGGAGGAGGAGGAAAAGGAGGAAAACGAAGAGGTGGCGTGTTCTTGCCGTCGTCTCGGGAGAGAAGAAGAACATTACGAACGAGACGCAGAAAAAGGACGGCTGCATTTACGAAAGCAGCCGCTGATGATGTCGATGATGATGGTAACAATAAGAGTAATAAAATAGGCCCAACTGCGGCAGAACCGACCGCGATGGACGCAGAAACGTTCAACCAGCTCGTTTCCTTAGGCACGTGGGACAAAATTGTCCCCGAGTGTAAGAGGTTAGCGCTGATTGGAAAAATTACAAACGGAGTGCTCGGTCAAGCGTACGTTGTCCTCACCGCGTGTAAAAACCAAGGCGAAGACGAGAACGTTCTGAAAACTCTAGAAAATATCATTCAATTACTCACGCAAACACTTTTGCAACTGGAAGCGGATTCGCCGTCCAAACGCGCTTTGGACGAAATGATGACGTTAAACCCGGACGAAACGTTCGACGGCAAAGCGGCGTGTCGAGAAATCGTCGAAAGACTCGACGCGAGCGTCGACGACGTCGTCTTGGAGTTGCAAAAGTTTTTAAAGAACTGCGAGTTGCAAGACGCCGCGTTCGAACGAGATTTAGCGTTGGCCACGGAAACGGACAATCGCGAAGAGTTCGATCGACTGACCGGTTTAGTCGCCGCCAAGTTAGAGGCGAAAAGGCGGACGTTGGCGATCTTAGGCTACCTCGAGATCTCTTAGAGTCGTAATAATACGTAACATTTTGAAAGAAATGAGAGTATTCATAGCTAGTAGTATTCCTGTATTCTCGTTCACTAAAATGCTTTTGTGCTCGCTCGCGTGAACGCCGCGGAAGCCTCCGCGGAGTATCGACGTTTCCTGTTTTTGCCCAGAGTGATAGAAAGAGGCGTTCATAGAGTTTAGGGTTTAAGAAAAAAAATCTGCCAGAAGCAAAAAAACCAAAAGGTCGGTCGACACCTGAAAGGAATTGATCGCCAAAAGAGCACGCAACGACGCGAGTGCATCATCAACGCTCTCGTTTTGTCGTTCACGCTCTCGTAATAAATTCTTTGGAAAAAGAGAAGACTTTCGCGTCGTAGAGAAGTCATTCGGAAAGTCTTTTTCTCTTCCTCTCGTGTGTTCGTTGTCGGTGAGATCTTCTTTTGTGCATAAAGACCGTTTGCACACTCTCGAGGGTGAAGGAAGCCCCTTCGTCTTTGTATTCAAACCGCCGGTTCTTTAAAGAGAGGTTAAAAAAATGATGACGA
>Ga0115567_10004874_pt1 | contig 13043 bp, 10 predicted proteins | sample COGITO_mtgs_1204_2_FD_88679 | JGI IMG/M metagenome (GOLD analysis project Ga0115567, IMG submission 88679) | Pelagic marine microbial communities from North Sea - COGITO_mtgs_120412 | ecosystem: Environmental > Aquatic > Marine > Epipelagic | place: Germany:Helgoland, sampling site Kabeltonne...
GGAGTTAAAAGCCTGAGAGATTCTTCAATCATATTCGGGATTAGGCTATGATCATTTACGACTAATTCCATTTGATCTGGATTTTCGATTAGAAGTTTGATGGCTTCAGTAATTGAGTGTGCTGTAGTAGCATTCCCTGCAACAAGAAGTTGTTGAATGATAGATAATTGTTCTGCTGTTTCAAGTTTTCTTGATACATCATTCTCATCTTCAAAATCAAGAGTTGCTAAATCAGATAAAATATCATCAGAAGGATTTTTTGCTTTTTCAGAAAGTCTATCAGCAAAATATTGTTGAAATTGAACAAGCTTTTTTGCTATTTCAATATGCTCATCAGGCGTACTTGTCCCTGATAATTGATCAGTAAAAGCCTGTGACCATATTTTAAAATTATCATAGTCATCAGATGATGCACCAAGTGCCTCCGCTATAACTCTTATCGGCAATGGTTGCGCAATTTGACTAGCTACTTCACATTTACCATCATCGAAAAATTGATCTATTATATAGTTAGTTTTTTCTTCAATTGCTGGGACCATATCAGCAACTCTTTTTGGAGCAAAGGCTTTGTCAACAAGACCTCTGTATTTTGTATGACGAGGGGGGTCGGCTGTTAACATTGTATTTACAGAAGGATAGCCATCTTTTGCCATAATTTCTGCAGCTTCTTGAGGATAAGAATCAGATCCACCATCTTTCTGAAGAGCCCCAAAGTCGTTTGAAAAAACCTTTGCATTACGAGCTGCTTCACAAATTAATTCATGTTTCGAGACTTGAAAGATACCAGTTGTAGGGTCCTGATAAACTGGACTTTCATCTCTTAATTTTTTATAAAATGCATGCGGACACTTCATAAGCTCTGGGTCAAAGATATTTAAATCTTCAAGTTTTTCATCAATTGGTTCTATTGTTTCGCTCATCATACTCTCCGTAAAAATTATCCTACTACATATTAATAAGTATTTGGAATTTAAAGTTCAAGATTTATTATGTTGTAAAAAAGTAACAAATATTTATTTCACAATACCATCGTTAGATTTTAAAGCTAGGGTGACCTGTGAATATGGATTTTTGAATTAAGAAATTTTTGTTAACAAGAATTAAAAGTAGGAATAAAGGATGAAGCGCTAGCGTTTCATCCTTTTTTTTTGTACAATAGGATTTAATAATCTTCGGAAAATTCATGAAATCTCTTCTAAAAAAAAATATTATTATCACTGGCGGAGGGAGAGGCATTGGAGCTGATGCCTCTAGGCTTCTTGCATCAGAGGGCGCAAATATTATTTTAACATGCGAGAGAAAAGAAGAAGGTTTTTCTGTCGAAAAAGAAATCATAGGTAATGGCGGTTCTGCAAAATATATAGAACATGACGTAACATCAGAAAGCGATTGGGAAAATGTTATTAGTCAAGCAAGTTCAGAGTTTGGGCATATTGACAGTATTGTTAATAGTGCAGGAAGTTTTATATCGCAGTCCATGGAAAGTTCATCCCTAAAAGAATTTAAAGATGTAATTAATCAAAACCTCACAGGATCATTCTTAGGTCTTAAATATGGAACAAAAGCTATTAGAGAGCACGGAAATGGTGGATCAATAGTAATGGTATCCTCTGTTTTAGGAAAAGTTGGTGTTTCAAATGCTACTGCATTTTGTGCAGCTCAAGGCGGAATTAGACTTTTAGCAAAGGCCGGCGCATGTGAGTTAGGTCCTGAAAAAATTAGAGTGAATTCAATTCATCCTGGACTAACTGATATTGATATCAGTAAAACTTTTTCTGGTGATGTTGATGAAGATCAATATATTAAGTCGAACATTCCTCTTAATAGGAAAGCTACCTCAGAAGAGATAGCTAAAACTATTCTTTTTTTAGTTTCAGAATCGTCATTCTTTATAACAGGTGCTGAATTAACTATCGATGGTGGGATGAGTGCAAGGTAAATTAATATGGGAAAATTAGATAATAAAGTAGCAATAGTAACTGGTGCAACATCGGGTATAGGAAGGGAAACAGCAATTCTTCTTGCCAAGGAAGGCGCATCAGTAGTCTTTACAGGACGTAATCAGGATGCTGGTAAAGAGACTGCTGAAATGATCGCTAAGTATAGTACTAAGAGCTTATTTATCTCTCATGAGGTTGCAGATGAAGATAATTGGATCGAGGTTATTAAAAAAACAAAAGATCATTTTGGCTTAATAGATATTTTAGTTAATAACGCTGGACAGTTTTTCTTAAAACCAGTTTTGGAAACAACATTGGATGATTTTAATCAAATTTGTTCTGTAAATATCGATGGCACTTGGTTAGGAATGAAGCATTGTTTAAAGGAAATGAATGACGGTGGGTCTATAGTAAATGTGTCCTCTTTAATGGGACAAATGGGTCTACCTGAGGCATCTGGTTATTGTGCTTCTAAGGGTGCTGTTACAACTATGACTAAAGCGGCAGCGATAGAGGTTGCTCATAGAAATATAAAAATTAATGCTCTTCATCCTGGTGTCGTTTGGACTCCTATGGTTGGTGGAGGAGATGAAGGCGATGATGGTTTAAAAGGTTTCTTTGAGTTAGAAACCCCTTTGAGAGAAGTTGGCCTCCCAAAAAATATGGCGGATGCTATTTTATTTCTTTGTACAACTGAATATTTAACAGGATCAGATTTAAACGTTGATGGTGGAAGATTAGCTGATGGCGCTATGGGAAGTAACGCTACTTAGCAAATATAATGAAAACTTCTATAAAAACCACACCTCAAGAGAGAAAGTTAGGATTCCGTGTTTTATTCCTGGGTATGTTTGCAATTGGTACTGGCCAAACACTTTTTATTGCTGTTTTACCTCCTTATGCGCGAGGCCTTGGTTTATCTGAAGTACAAGTAGGCTTTATTTTTTCATTATCTGCGCTTGGCTGGATGATCATGAGCCCTTTTTGGGGTAAAAAAAGTGATTATTTAGGAAGGAAATCTATAATTATTCTTGGATTAATTATTTATTCAATAACAACCATATTAATGGGTGTTGAATTTAGATTAAATGAACTTGGGGCAATTAACTTACCTACTTTGTTTGGATTATTGATTTTAACTCGAGGTTGTTATGGTTTTCTTGGATCTGGAGCTCATTCTGCTTCAATGGCTTACGTAGCGGATAGAACGACTGAACGAGAGCGCTCAGGCGTTATGGCTGTTATGGGTTCGGCATTTGCTATAAGTGGTATTGTTGGACCTGGACTAGCTTCGGCAGCGGTATTATTAGGGCCTTTGGTCCCTTACTTTTTATTTGGAGGTATTACTGGCTTTATTGCCCTTTTAATATTTATTTACCTACCAGAAAAAACTAAACCAATACGTCCGGCTAAAGTCCAGGAAGCTCGATTGACACCATTTGATTCAAGGGTGATTTCTTTTGCATTAATGGGGCTTTGCATTAGTCAAACAAGTGCTGTTGTTATGCAAATATTATCACTCTATCTTCAGGATAAGTTTAGTTATTCAAATACCGAAGCATCAGTTTATACCGGAACTATGTTAATTTTTACTGGTATTGCTACTTTAATAGTTCAATTGGGTATTATTCGAAGAATTTCTCCAACACCTGCTCTTTTACTAAGGCTTGGATCTATTGCAACAATTGTATCTTTATTTTTAATTGTAATTTCAAATGGACTTTATGTAACAGGCCTCGCAATGGCTGTTTATGGGGTAGGGGGTGCTTTAATGGGTCCAGGTTTATTTACAGGTCTATCATTGGCTGTTGGTGAGGATGAGCAAGGGGCAGCAGCTGGAATTCTTGTAAGTTCTTATGCTGCTGGTTTTCTTATTAACCCTTTAACAGGTATGCAATTATTTATTTGGAATTCTAATTCGCCTTATTATCTAGCTATAGCCTTAATGTTTATTTGCTTAGGAATAGCTGTATTTGACAAAAGACTTAATAAAGTTGTTGAGTACGATGAAAACGCCGAATTTACAAACCCTAATGGTTAACTCTAAAAAGTTCCTTCAAGTTCAACTTTAAAAAAACTGTGATCATTTACATCAAAATTTTCCTGAATAAGAAGATCATTATTAGATTTAAATCCATTATAAATTTGCTTTCTTCCAAAACCAAAATTTGTACCAAAAATATTTTTTGCCATAAAGTTCAAATTTAATTGAGGGTTAATTTTAGCAGTAAAGCCAAATCCTAAAGTTGGATCTTGTGCAAATCTTCCTAATAAATAAGGGTCATAAATATTGAACTGCGATTGCGATCTGTAAGTAATGCCCCAGCTGTATTTACCCCCAGGGATATCTTGTCTTATGCCGATCATAGTTTCCCATCTTTTAAACCATGAAAAATCTCTTTTAATATTTGTAACAGGATCCATAACCTCTGTACTTTGAAGGTAGCCCATGAATCTAAAAACTCCCCCTTCAAGAAGTTTATTTATTCTAATGCTTCCATCAATTCTTGCTTGGGTTCTTTCACCAGATCCTAAATTTCCTATACCAGCAAAACCATCTATCGGTAATCTATCAACTGGTCCGTCTATTTCGCTTGCCAAGCCTTTTAATGTTACAACCCCTCCATCATTAAGTAGTCGCCATTCATGTTCTAGTTTTAATTCCCAGGCTGTTTCAGGTTTTAAATCAGGATTTCCTGTTCTAATAGTTTCTTCAAATTGATCATAGCTTGAAATAAAATCATCAAAATTAATTTGACCAACACTTCTTTCTAAACTTAATCTAATTTGTCTATTTTTTTTATAGTCCCATTTAATATCTATACGCGGTTTCCAATATTTAAATTCTCTTGAGAGAGTTACATCACCTGATTGGCTTATTTCTGACCATTCATAATTTAAAGCTAATTCAGTCCTAATTTTTTTCGTAAAAGGGAAGTTATAAGATAAGAAAGCTTCGTATCTATCTTCTTCAACTGTACCTGAGGTATTTAATAAACCTGAATCTGTTTGATTAGAATTACTGTCGAAATAAATCAAATTAAAAGTTCTGTCTAATTCATTGTATGCACTTTCAAATCCATACTCAAGATAATCACCTTTGCTGCGCTGTTTATTAAAACTTAATCGAATTATTCTTTCACTTTCACTTCTATCGTTTGTTTCAACGATATTATTATAAAGATTTACCGTATCATTTAAAAATGAGAGATCTTCTTGATCCTCATTTTCTTTTGTAAAGACAGCCCTTAATTTAAATGAATTTGCTTTGTTGAACTGATGTTCCCAATCACCTCCAAATTCCCAGCCATCATTATTTTCTTTTCTATCCCAATCAATTTTTTCATAAAATGCTTCATTTTTGACATCGGCTGGCAAAAAATATTCTTGAATCTGTGGCGCATTTTCCTTTCCATCAAACCACACCAATGCATTAATTCTCAAAGTATTTTTATTATTAATTTTTGAATTTAAATCTAGGCTTATTCTATTACCAGTCTGATATTCAATTGTCTCACGCAACCTGTAGTAAAGCAGTGATTGCGTTTTATCGATAGTAAATTCATTGTATTTTCTACTATTTAAGTCACCAATTCTTTCTAGTCCTAAAACAACATCGGTTTTTTTTATTTTGGTTGCCCAGGACCCAGTTCCCCTCCAATTACTATCACCTGAAGTTAAAAAACCTAAAGCAGAACTCCATGTACCAGAACCTTTTGATGAACTCCCATCAACTATAATATTTATGATTACTCCATCTGAGCGAACATCAAGTCCTGCTTCTGAACCTCTTATTACCTCTATTTTAATTAATGATTCAGCATTTATTCGCTCTAAAGTTTTTATAATATTATTACTTTTTGAAGATTGTCTTTCTCCGTTAATTAAAATTTGAGTTCCTGATGAACCAAAACCTCTCTTTTTGTTGTTACCACCCGGTTCATAATTTGCTGAAGAGTTACCTGAGCTTAAGTTTTCTACACCAGGAATTCTTTTAATAGCATCCGCAGCATTTGTTATATTAAATTTCTGAAAGTAAATTTGGTCATAGACAATTTTATTATTCTCTTGAGAAAAAATTTCAAAAGGCAATAAAACAAGCGCAAATAAGGAACATAAAAACTTAACTTTAGAAATCATTTAATTAGTTATGCTCTGTTCTCATACCAGCCATGGAAACCATAAGGCACCCTATGAGGGAGTTGGGCCGATGCTACAGGGCCATCACTGACATTTTTTGCATCAAGTATAATAAGATTTGATCTATTTTCTTTTGCATTATATTCAGTTGCAATTAACCAACCTTCACCATCAGGACTATTTTTTGATTTAGGTGCAAATACAGGCACACCTACTGCTCCACCTTCTTCTGTTGTATATGAAGTTCTTTCAGCAGTTTTATAGTCATAATGTATTATTGAATTTAAGGACATACCCTTTGGATGTTTTCCTATATTTCCAGCATAATAACCATTAGAATATTTTTGAAGAGCAAATCTCTCATCGAATCTTGGGAATTCTCCAGTTATTGTATCTAATGAAGTTTTTGAAAGTTTAGATTTATTTAGATTGATCTCCCACCTTGCATGCTTTGCCTCTACACCTGACTGTTTTGGCATAGTTCCGTCAGCATAAGGAAATAAAGGCGGTAACTCAAATTCCATGCAATCACTAATGATTGAACCATTCTCTTCGTAAGCATTCATGTAATGAAAAACAAATGAAGGGTCAGTTTCTATCCATACAGCATCCTTAGCTGATCCATTTCTTGGTAAGATGCAAATATGCGCTCCTTTTTCTGGTTCCCAGGCAAACGCAGGTCCGCCATTAATGACTCTTTCAAAATCACCTGTTAAAGGGAATACTGGGATTATAATGTAATTTTCTGTAGCAAAAAAATCATGTACCATTGATGGAAATGGAGCTTTTATTAGCTCAGATTTAGTAATTTTTCCTTCCTTAGAGACAGCTGTAAATCTTATTGTATCACTAAAAAAACCATCAGCCATGTAACCAAAAAATAATAGCTCACCCGTCTTAGGGTCAACTTTAGGGTGGGCTGTAACAGGTCCTTGTAATTTTCCATCAAATGTATGAGATCCAAATGATTCGAGAGTATGAGGGTCAAACTCAAATGGTGCATGAGCTTCCTCAAGTGCTAAAAGTTTACCTGCATGTGAAACGATTGATGTATTTGCTAAGCCATCTGTTTCTAGACCTTGAACTGATGGATCTGTATCTGTTGGATCCATTCCACTGGGGAATAATGCTTCTCCAGCTTCTTCTTCTTTTGTCCATTTAACTGTTCTCATCCAGCGATTGATATATGAAATTTTACCTTCATTTATATGAAATGCGTGAACCATACCGTCACCTCCAAACCAATGAGATTTTCCACCTCTAGGAGGAAATTTTGGGTCTGGACCATTTCTATAATATGTACCATTTATTCCTTCCGGAACATTCCCTTCAATAATTAAGTCTCCTACATTATTTTCCATTCTTAATGGTGCAAAGTTTCCTATTAAATGATCTTCTTTTGGATATGGTTTAGCCATTATAAATTCCCCGAATTTTATTTTTAAATTTTTTTTATTATAATAATTTATTTTTACATGTAAAAGGTATTGTTGCTTTATTATTGCTGTGCTGTAATAAAAAAAATTTTAAATTGGAGGATAGTTTAATGAAAGAATGTGTTCAGTTTTATATTAATGGAGAGTGGGTTGATCCGGTTAATCCACAATATCTGGATGTCATTAATCCAGCCACTGAAGAGTCTATTGGGAAAATAGCTATGGGAAATAGCGAAGATGTTAATAAAGCTGTTGCAGCTGCGAAAAATGCTTTTGATAGCTTTTCTCAAACATCTAAAGAAGAAAGAATAGCTCTTATGGGTAAAATTCTTGAAGTTTATCAATCCCGATACGATGAAATTGCTGAAACTATCTCATCTGAAATGGGAGCACCATTATGGCTCTCTAAGGCAGCACAAGCTGCTACTGGAGCAGGTCATTTTGCAACATTTATGGAAATTCTTAAAAATTATGATTTTGTTGAAGATAAAGGAACAACAAGATTACGTAAGGAGCCAATTGGTGTTTGTGGTCTCATAACACCGTGGAATTGGCCAATTAATCAAATTGCTTGTAAAGTTGCTCCTGCATTAGCAGCTGGATGTACTATGGTCTTAAAACCATCTGAAGTATCCCCTTTAAATGCTATTTTATTTGCTGAAGTGCTTGATGAAGCAGGAGTTCCTGCTGGAGTGTTCAATTTAGTAAATGGCGATGGAGTTAGCGTTGGTGAAGCTATGTCTTCTCATCCTGATATAGATATGATGTCTTTTACTGGATCAACAAGAGCAGGTATTGCGGTAGCCAAAGCTTCAGCTGATAGTGTTAAAAGAGTAGCGCAAGAATTAGGTGGTAAATCAGCTAATATTATTCTTGATGACGCTGATTTTAATAAATCAGTATCTGGTGGAGTAGGAAGCGTTTTCACAAATTCTGGTCAATCTTGCAATGCACCAACAAGAATGCTTGTACCCTCTGATAGACAAGATGAAGCTGTAGCAATTGCAAAAGCAACTGCTGAAGCAACGGTTGTTGGAAACCCAACGGATGTTGCCCCAGGAGGAATGGGTCCTGTTGTAAGTGAGGTACAGTTTAATAAAATTCAAGCTCTTATTGAAAAAGGTATAGAAGAGGGTGCGACGCTAGTAGCTGGAGGCCCTGGAAAACCGGAAGGTCTAAACGCTGGTTACTATGTTAAGCCAACAGTTTTTTCTGATGTCAGTAATGATATGACTATTGCGCGTGAAGAAATTTTTGGTCCTGTACTCTCAATCCTTCCCTATAAAGATGAGGATGACGCCATCTCTATCGCCAATGATACTGAGTATGGACTTTCTGGATATGTTTCGGGTAGTCAAGAGAAGGCTCAGAAATTTGCTGAAAAAATTCGCTCGGGTAATGTGCATGTTAATGGTGCTGGACCTGATTTTGCAGCACCGTTTGGTGGATATAAAAAATCTGGTAATGGAAGAGAATGGGGTGAATTAGGTTTTGAAGAGTTCTTAGAAATAAAAGCTATTCTTGGATATAATCCAGCATCTTAAATTTAAGATTAAACAAAAGTTAATATCAAAAGGCTGTATTTTTATGCAGCCTTTTTTATTGATTGTAAACTGGTGGTTTGATTTTTAAAATTGGCTCTAAGGTAACAGGCCCACTATTATTAAATTCAAGGGTAACTTGAATTTTATCACCCAGCTTCAAATTTTTATCTAATCCTGAGAGCATAATATGATAGCTGCCTGGCTTGAGTGATACATTTTCATTTGCAGGAATTTTAATTCCATTCATTAGATGTTTCATAGAAGTGATATTATTTTTTCTTTCGGTTTGATGAAGCATTGCAGATTTAGCATTGGGTGAGGACGCGCGTATTAGAATATCAGATTCAGAATGTGAGTTTTGTAGATCTAAGAATAAAGCACCCATGCCATTAGGAATTAATCTAGCCCAAGAATTACTAACCTCAATATGAGCATGAGCATTACTTGTTGTTATCAGAGAAAATAAAATTAAAAAGAAAGATAACTTTTTCATATTATTTGGATGGAAGAATACTTTCTATAGCCTTTATAACTTTTCCTGCATTTGGCTTTGTCATCATAGAAAAGATTTTTTGATAAGATCCATCGGGTGCAATTAGATATTTGTAAAAATTCCATTTTGGCGCTTGTCCTGATTGCGAATTTGCCCAAACATAAAATGGGTGAACATCATCACCTGTAACATTAACTTTAGTAGTCATAGGAAAATCAATACCAAAAGTTGTTTCACAAAATTCTTTAATTTCTCCATCACTTCCAGGCTCTTGCCCTTTGAAGTTATTTGAGGGAACTCCAATGACGACCAAGCCTTGATCTTTGTATTTTTCCCAGAGACTTTGTAGACCCTCGTACTGACCGGTAAAACCACATAAAGAAGCCGTATTTACTACTAATAAAGCCTTTCCTTTGAATTGGGATAAGTCCATCTGACTTCCATCGATTGTCTCAAAACTAAAAGAAAAAGCATTAGTTCCTTCTGGCATTGTTTCTGCATAACTATTGCCTTGGTTAAAACCTAGAAATACTAATAGTGTTAATAATAATTTTTTCATTTACTTACCTTTGTTCAGTTTAAATCCATGGAATTACTTTCCATTTTAGCTTTTCATTTTAAATCGTAGCAATAAGATCAAATCACGATTTTATTATTAAATTTTTAATAATTAACTTCTATCGACCTTTGATATGTTTGTAAAATTAAAATTAAAATTCTGTATGCGGTATTTTGGCACCCGTTATCTTAAAACTTGAGAAGAATAGTTAGTGGTCTATAATTAATTTTTGATTTAAGATAAAAAATACAAAAGGTTGATTCAATGGATTTAAATGCAGGACCTGAGTACAAGTCTTTTAGAGAAGAAGTAATTGCTTTTCTTAAAAAAAACTCTCACATGGCTGGTAAAGCAAGAACACCTGTTAGGCCAAATCAAGAAGAATTAGAATGGCAAAAAAAACTAATTGAGAACGGATATGCTGCGAGAACAATACCGAGTGAGTACGGAGGCTTTGGTGGAGATTCAGACGTATTAAAATCAAGAATAATTGCAGAAGAATTTAGCCAATCAAGTATTCCTATGGGAATGGCAAATCAAGGCATATCAATGCTTGTGCCAACTCTTTTGGAGCTAGGGACGGATGAACAAAAAAAATCTTGGATTTCAAAAACTATTAATGGAGAAGTTATTTGGTGTCAGGGTTATTCTGAACCTGGATCAGGTTCTGATTTAGCCTCATTACAAACAAAAGCTATTGTTGATGGCGATGACTTTATTATTAATGGCCAAAAAATATGGACTTCTGGTGCTCAAATTTCAGATATGATGTTTTGCCTAGTGCGAACAGAGCCTGACGCACCTAAACATAAAGGTATCTCATATCTTTTAATTGATATGAAGACACCAGGAATAGAAGTTCGGCCGCTAATGACAATGACAGGTCACGCAGAATTCAATGAAGTATTTTTTACTGATGTTAGAGTTCCAAAATCTCAGATTGTTGGTAAACGAGGCGAAGGTTGGTATGTGGCTAATGCTACATTAACCCATGAAAGAGGTATGCTGGGTGATCCCAATCAATCCGCAACGCGACTTAAAGAAATAATCGATTTAATGCAGGGGGAAACAGTTAACGGAGAAAGGCTTATTGATAATCCAGTATACTTAGATCGCCTTATGAGGCTTCAAGCAAGAGTTTTAAGTATGTCCTTTAATAGTTTGAGGCTGTTAACCGCTTCACATAAAAAACTAGATGCTAAAATGGCAAAGTTAATAGTTAAATTAAATGGGTGTCAGCTCAACCACGATCTAGCAGGGTTTGCAATTGATTTACTTGGTGAGCTGGGGACAATTTATGGAAGAAGTAATCATGACCATGGATCAGGAAAGTGGCAATGGAAGTACATGTTTGATCTCGGCCTCATTATTGGTGGTGGAACAGCTCAGATACAAAAAAATATTATTAGTGAAGCCGGATTAGGGATGCCAAGAGAGCCTAAACCAATGATTGAAGGAAAAAAATAATGGAATTTGCTTTGTCTGAAGAACAAGAAATTCTATCCGAAAGTGTTAGAAAAATGCTTGAAGATAATATCAATATAGATCTTCTTAGAAATCACTCAAAGGGCGATGATGGTATTCGAGAAAATATTAGGCAATTGGTAATTGAGATGGGTCTTCCTGGTATTCTAATACCCGAGGAGTATGGAGGCTCAGGTTTGGGAGTTTTAGAAGCTGCTCTTATCGCAGAAGAATTTGGTCGCTATGCTGTTCCAACTCCTTGGATTGGAAATTCAGTAATGGCCCCTACAGCATTACTGTATGAGAAAGGAAATTTTTTATCTGAAAAATGGCTTCCATTAATTGCATCTGGGGAAATAACTGCATGTGTATCGCTTACAGAAGCGATTGGAAAAAGAAGTAATGCAGGATTAAAGTTAGATGACTCAAAAGTCTCTGGGACTGCTATTTTTGGTCTTGATGGAGAGTTAAATCCAAGAATTATAATAACAGCTTTGGATGATAATCTTATTCTTATTGATACGGAGAATCCAGGGGTAACAATTAGTGAAATTCCGACGATAGATTCCACCCGACCAGTTGTTGAGGTTGTCTGTGAGGGTGTTGATTTTGAAATAATTCCTGGTGGAAAAGATGCAATTAAAAAAACTATAGGGGTGGGACGTGTTCTATTAGCAGCGGATATATTGGGTGCTAGTTTAAATATGATAAGTAATGCTGTGGAATATTCTCTTGAACGAAAACAATTCAATAGAGTAATTGGCTCTTTTCAAGCTGTTAAACATATGTGTGCAGAAATGGCTGCTGATATTGAGCCATGTAAATCCTTACTTTGGTATGCTGCTTACGCTCAAGATCATATTAAGGAAGAAGCAGACCTTTTATCTTGTCATGTAAAAGCTCATTTATCAGAGGTCGGCCATGATACTGCAAGAGTCTCTACACAAGTATTTGGGGGAATGGGTTTTACAGATCTTTTAGGTATGCACTATTGGTTTAAAAGGATAGGGTTGAGTAGACAAATGCTTGGAGGTCCAGAAAAAGTCAGACAAGAGGCTGCCATATTACAAGGATTTTTGTCATAAATATTATAGGGGTTTAGCTTATGAAAAAATTAGTTTTATTAGTTTTATTTTTATTCCTTGTTGGAACGACTTATTTCGCCGGAGGTCTTTATTACGGTTGGATTGGAAAGTTAGAGCAGGTTGGATCTATCCAAGGAAAAATAATTCCCGATAGAATAATTTCTCAAAGAACAAAAATACAAAATGATGCTTCTAAAAATTTAGGAGTTAAAGAACCCAAGCAGATTCTTTTTGGCGATCTGCACGTACACACAACATTTTCTACTGATGCCTTTATGTGGACATTACCAATGTTAAATGGATCAGGCTCTGCTCCAATGTCTGATGCTTGCGATTATGCTCGATATTGTTCAGGAATTGATTTTTGGGCTACTACTGATCA